>VOFJ01003186.1_pt1 | contig 23097 bp, 25 predicted proteins | sample 5384081 | NCBI WGS metagenome assembly VOFJ01 (sample SAMN12384729, study PRJNA508395) | human gut metagenome | isolation source: healthy gut I | host: Homo sapiens | reverse complement strand
TGTACTTCGTTCAGTTACGTATTGCTGTGCCTGTTATCCCCAGGGTGGCTTTTATCCGTTGAGCGATGGCAATCCCACTTTATACCACCGGATCACTAAGTCCCTACTTTCGTACCTGCTCCACCCGTCGGTGTCACAGTCAAGCTCCCTTCTGCCTTTGCACTCTTCGAATGGTTTCCAACCATTCTGAGGGAACCTTTGAGCGCCTCCGATACCCTTTCGGAGGCGACCGCCCCAGTCAAACTCCCCGCCAGACATTGTCCCCCACCCAGGTCATGGGTGCAGGTTAGAAATCCAATACTGCAAGGGTGGTATCCCAACAGCGACTCACATAAAACTGGCGTTCTATGCTCAACGTCTCCCACCTATCCTGTACATACAGTATCGAATCCCAGTATCAAGTGGAGTAAAGCTCCATGGGGTCTTTCCGTCCTGGCGCAGGTAACCAGCATCTTCACTGGTACTTCAATTTCACCGGATGCATTGTCGAGACAGTGCTCAAATCATTACGCCTTTCGTGCGGGTCGGAACTTACCCGACAAGGAATTTCGCTACCTTAGGACCGTTATAGTTACGGCCGCCGTTTACTGGGGCTTAAATTCGGAGCTTCGTTACCTGACTTCTCCTCTTAACCTTCCAGCACCGGGCAGGCGTCAGCCCATATACCTCACCTTTCGGTTTCGCATAGACCTGTGTTTTTGCTAAACAGTTGCTTGAGCCTATTCTCTGCGGCCCTGCTTTCACAGGGCACCCCTTCTCCCGAAGTTACGGGGTCATTTTGCCGAGTTCCTTAACAATGCTTCTTCCGTCGGCCTTAGGATTCTCTCCTCATCCACCTGTGTCGGTTTACGGTACGGGTATGTGTATCACTATAGCGGCTTTTCTTGGCACATGGCTCACATGCTTCCCTACTTTGGTTCGGTCCACATTACGTCTTCGGATTGTAAGGAAGATTTGCTGTCCTTACTCCTACCCCGCTTGTACCGGTTTTCTCTTTCCCGGCTCGTGCTCTCCACATGCGTCCCCACAGTTCTGGGTACACATAGTACAGGAATCTCCACCTGTTATCCATCGACTACGTCTTTCGACCTCGCCTTAGGCCCCGACTTACCCAGAGCAGATCAGCTTTACTCTGAAACCTTGATATTCGGCCGGAAGGATTCTCACCTTCCTCTCGCTACTCATTCCGGCATTCTCTCTTCTTAACGCTCCACGGCTCCTTATCGGTACAGCTTCGCTGCGCTAACAATGCTCCTCTACCAATATATAGAACCAAAATGGAGTCCAGCTACATTCTTTCGGTGTCGTGTTTCAGCCCCGGACATTTTCGGCGCAGGACCTCTCGACTAGTGAGCTATTACGCACTCTTTGAATGTATGGCTGCTTCTGAGCCAACATCCTAGTTGTCTTCGAAATCCCACATCCTTTTCCACTTAACACGCACTTTGGGACCTTAGCTGTAGGTCTGGGCTCTTTCCCTTTTGACCACCCAACTTATCTCGTGCAGTCTGACTCCCGTGCATCACCTCTATGGCATTCGGAGTTTGATAATCTTCGGTAGACTTTGACGCCCCCTAGGATATTCAGTGCTCTACCTCCACAAGGTTAACACGAGGCTAGCCCTAAAGCTATTTCGAGGAGAACCAGCTATCTCCGGGTTCGATTGGAATTTCTCCCCTACCCACACCTCATCGCCACCCTTTTCAACGGATGTGCGTTCGGCCCTCCATTGCCTTTTTACGGCAACTTCAGCCTGGACATGGGTAGATCACCCGGTTTCGGGTCTACGTACACTGACTTAACGCCCTGTTAAGACTTGGTTTCCCTTCGGCTCCGGCTCCCACCTTAAGTGCTTAACCTCGCCAGTAAACGTAACTCGCCGGACCGTTCTACAAAAAAAGTACGCGGTTGTACTCGTATGGTACTTCCACAGTTTGTAAACACAGGGTTTCAGGTTCTCTTTCACTCCCCCTCCCGGGGTCCTTTTTCACCTTTCCTTCACAGTACTCTGCTCTATCGGTCACTGAGGAGTATTTAGCCTTACGGGGTGGTCCCCGCTTCTTCAGACAAGGTTTCTCGTGTCTCGTCCTACTCTGGATCCTGCTTTGCCTCTTTCCGTTTCCCATACGGGGCTTTCACCCTCTCTGGCTGGCTTTCCCAAAACCATTCTGCTATCTTCAGAAGTCACCTTAATGCAGTCCACAACCCCGGAATGCACGCACACCGGTTTGGGCTCTTTCGATTTCGCTCGCCGCTACTTTCAAAATCGAGTTTTCTTTCTCTTCCTCCGGCTACTTAGATGTTTCAGTTCACCGGGTTCCCTTCCGTACACCTATGGATTCAGTGTACGGATGACTGAGGTTTTGCTCAGCCGGGTTTCCCCATTCAGAGATCTCCGGATCAATGGATATTTGCTCCTCCCCGTAGCTTATCGCAGCTTATCACGTCTTTCATCGGCTCTTAGTGCCAAGGCATCCACCCTGCGCTCTTTTTTATGCTTGACCTGTATTTCTTGGTCCGCTGCCATCATAGCGTTGATGACAGGCTTTTGTGTTCTCTGCTTTAAAAAAGCAATTGATTGAATAATCTTTCGATTATCTCTGGTTTTGATAACATCACATGCTCTCACACATGATGCCTCTATCGGATGTCTTTTCCTTGTATCTCTAACGTTTTAACGTTTTCAATATAGATTGTATATGCGGTTTTGTACATCTTGTGACTGATTTGTTTCATCAGTCATTCTTTTTTTAAAAGACCTCAATTTGATTCACCTTTCAAGCGCTCAAATTCTTTTAAACTCTAATCACTGGTAAAACCAGCTCTCATCAGCACTTCCCTTTGCTGTTATGGGTTCTGCGCTTCTGTGGGCAGCTGTTTTATTTTTCATAGACATTTTCCCCCCCATTTGGGAGCTGGCAGCCACCTGCTCTCCCACACCGTCTCCAGTGCAGTACCATCGGCCGCTTAGGTCTTAACCATCGTGTTCGGGATGGGAACGGGTGTGTCCCCTAAGCGCATCGCCACCAGCAGTAGTTATCCAGTTTTTGAAACTGTAAAGTCTGCGGCATCTTTTCGTTTCTGTTTCTTTCTTTTCTTTCTAAACTGCCGTTCTTAAAATTCAACTAAACAAACAAACACCATTCTTTACTTGTTCTTCCTTAGAAAGGAGGTGATCCAGCCGCACCTTCCGATACGGCTACCTTGTTACGACTTCACCCCAGTTACCAGTCCCGCCTTCGGCAGCTCCTTCCTGAAAGGTTAGGTCACCGACTTCGGGCATTACCAACTCCCATGGTGTGACGGGCGGTGTGTACAAGACCCGGGAACGTATTCACCGCGACATGCTGATTCGCGATTACTAGCGATTCCAGCTTCATGTAGTCGAGTTGCAGACTACAATCCGAACTGAGACGTTATTTTTGGGATTCGCTCTGCCTCACGACTTTGCCTCTCTTTGTTTACGCCATTGTAGCACGTGTGTAGCCCAGGTCATAAGGGGCATGATGATTTGACGTCATCCCCACCTTCCTCCGGGTTATCCCTGGCAGTCTCCACAGAGTGCCCATCTTACTGCTGGCTACTAAGGATAAGGGTTGCGCTCGTTGCGGGACTTAACCCAACATCTCACGACACGAGCTGACGACAACCATGCACCACCTGTCTCCTATGCACCGAAGTACAACGGCCTTACGGGCCGTTATGCATCGGGATGTCAAGACCTGGTAAGGTTCTTCGCGTTGCTTCGAATTAAACCACATGCTCCACCGCTTGTGCGGGTCCCCGTCAATTCCTTTGAGTTTCATTCTTGCGAACGTACTCCCCAGGTGGAATGCTTAATGCGTTTGCGGCGGCACCGAAGAGCTTTGCTCCCCAACACCTAGCATTCATCGTTTACGGCGTGGACTACCAGGGTATCTAATCCTGTTTGCTCCCCACGCTTTCGAGCCTCAACGTCAGTTACAGTCCAGTAAGCCGCCTTCGCCACTGGTGTTCCTCCTAATATCTACGCATTTCACCGCTACACTAGGAATTCCACTTACCTCTCCGGCACTCCAGCCTGCCAGTTTCCAAAGCAGTCCACAGGTTGAGCCCATGCATTTCACTTCAGACTTGCTAAGCCGTCTACGCTCCCTTTACACCCAGTAAATCCGGATAACGCTTGCCCCCTACGTATTACCGCGGCTGCTGGCACGTAGTTAGCCGGGGCTTCTTAGTCAGGTACCGTCATTATCTTCCCTGCTGATAGAAGCTTTACATACCGAAATACTTCTTCCTTCACGCGGCGTCGCTGCATCAGGCTTTCGCCCATTGTGCAATATTCCCCCACTGCTGCCTCCCGTAGGAGTCTGGGCCGTGTCTCAGTCCCAATGTGGCCGGTCACCCTCTCAGGTCGGCTACTGATCGTCGGCTTGGTGGGCCGTTACCTCACCAACTACCTAATCAGACGCGGGTCCATCTCATACCACCGGAGTTTTTACCACTGTACCATGCAGTACTGTGGTCTTATGCGGTATTAGCAGCCGTTTCTAACTGTTATCCCCCGCTGTATGGGGCAGGTTACCCACGCGTTACTCACCCGTCCGCCGCTCAGTCACAAAAGTCTTCATCCGAAGAATCTATCACTTAAGCGCTTCGCTCGACTTGCATGTGTTAAGCACGCCGCCAGCGTTCATCCTGAGCCAGGATCAAACTCTCGTTTAAAAATCTTAATTCCGATTTGACTCGGTTTAAAATCAAAGTTCGTTCCAGGTCAAGAAAACTACTAGCTTTCTTATCCCTTTTACTGTTTTAAGGTTGACATTGTCATTCAATGTCCGTTCTGAATTTTCTCTTAAAGAATCTTCAGGGTTGTTGTCTATTATTTAATTATCAAGGTTCTTTTTTCCTTGTTGTTGTCTCAGCGACAGCTTATTTATATTATCACATTCACAATCGCTTGTCAACAACTTTTTTTTTTTTCTTTTTCGCTGTCCGCTTCGATCATCTCTGTCGTTCGAAACAGCTTATCTAGAATATCATTTCTATCGACATTTGTCAACAGGAAATTTCATTTATTTTTTTGCGTTCCCATGAGCTCTTAAGCACTTTCCAGTCTTGTCTCACGCGACAGCTTGTATAATATATCATGCCTGTCCAGAATTGTCAATATTATTTTTATTTTTTATTTTATTTGCACAATTTATACAATTCATTTTCCCATCTGAATCTAAAATCTCTCTTTTTTTCACAAATCAGAAGAGGTAATCTAAAAAGGCACCTTTGCCCGTTAGTTGGGACATAGCATTTTTTATCAGTTTACTACACCTTCTATTATACTCTCTATCTTCTTTAATCTTCCTTCATACGTATCCTGTATACTACCTGCCTCAGATTTTTTCTTTTTAATTCTTCTAAGAATCCTGGTTCATCAAAGCATCTGGAAATTGCATGATACAATGCTTCTTTTCTATTTTCTACAATATATCCCCATTTTCCGTTACCGAGATTTTCCTTGATTCCGCTACAATCTGTAGATATAACCGGCACACCAAGTATAACCGCCTCACTGATTGCAAGGTTATATCCTTCATTCAAGGAAGAACAGACAAATAAGTCTGCATTTTTTATATATGGATATGGGTTCTCTTGAAATCCGATCAAATGCTCCCATTTTTCCAAATGATGAGACTCGACCATTTTTTTTAGACGGTCATATTCTTTTTCCATCTCCTACTATATTAAGAGTAAAGTCTCTGCCATCTTCTACCATATGCTCACAGATACTGGTCAGGCGAAGAAATCCTTTTTCTGGAATCACACGTCCCACTGCACAAATTGTAAATTTGTCATGTGCCCACTTCATAGCCTTCTGCCATTCTGCGGATTGTCTTTGCCTCTAAAGGATTATAACAGACCGCTGCATTTTGAACTAATTCTATACCGAACATTTCTCCAAATGCGACGCGAATTGCCTCTGACACGAATACAATCTTATCGTACTGACTGTATGCATATTTTTCTTCTTCAAAGCTTTTTGTAAAATACCGCTGTGCGGTGACGTTTTTTAAGTTCGTATGCATCCACGCATATTTCCGACACATTGGATCATTGCAGTAAGATAGAATCTTCGTGGACGATTGGCTTCCAGGAACGCGACCATAACATCGTAAGATTCTTTTTACATATTGTTCATATAGCTTAGCTGCATGCTCTCGTATTTCTTTTTTTTTGCTTCTTTACTTTTTACATGGGAAAATATGCGTCACTCTCACATATTGAGGAATCTGTTCAAAGTAAATCCCTTCTCCAAACACGACCAGCAGATGTATCTCATACTTTTTGGATCCAGATACCGCAACAATGTAAGCAGTACCTTTTCCGCCCCACCATTATTTAATGTATTAATTGCAAATAAAACTTTTTTCATGAACCTCTCAAACTCTTTTCTATCTGTCTCTATGCCATATTGGTTTTCCCGCTAACAGATAAGCCACTAGATTTCAAACATGCACCCCAGCATACAGCCTATACTGTTATTCATAATATCATCGAACTCAAACAGCCCCCTCTTTTTCAGAACAAGTTGCAATATCTCGATTCCGAGCGAAACCACTATTCCACATAACAATCCCTGCCACCAGCGGATCTTTCTTGTCAAAGACAAATGGAAGTAATCCACCAAGCGGAAGTAACAACACAATATTTAAAATATCTTCTTTCAACATCTCTCTGCTACCACGAAATACTGCCCGCCAGGACCAGAATAAATCAAGGTTATAATGATAATCTGTCTGTGGATTTCTTGTAAATACTGTCGATGCATATACAATCGCAAGAAATGTAAGAGCTGCGAGACACGCATATGCCTGAAAGCCTTTCATCTTGTCTCTTTTACCAACTGCCGCAGGCAAATGCTACGACTATAAACACAATAACAAAAAACAGGAACTCTCTTGCCGTCCATTCTCTGTTATGTGTAACTAATATCTGATAAATATCCAAATGACCGTCTCCTTTTTCAATAGGGACTAGAATAGCACATATATTTTTTCTTGTCTAGGGCAAAACCTTTCTTATCACAGATTTTTAACATACAATTCTAACATACGAGGATAAATAACTTCCGGCACGGATTAATAAACTGGCAAGATTACTCCCACCAGGGTATCCTGTACATTTATGTTCTACTCACAGATTCAAGGGATACGACATTTACTTCAACACAATTGCATTCACTGCTTCCGTCAAATCTACGACCAGATCTCGTTTTTTACTAGTGATATGGATTTCCCGTCAATTGTCACAAGACAATTCGTTCCATCATATCGATATATTTTAACTTCTTTTTCCGGATATTTGTCATCTTTATAATGTAACGTAAAGCTGATTTCTTCTTTTTTTCAGAAGGTTCTTCACTTGTAAAGTCACTTGCTTTCAGCGCTTTAAGTGCATCTGTAAAGTCTGTTCCTTCAATTTCTTCTCCGTCATAAGTACTGACAACGTCGCCCTTCTTCTCAGACAGATCAATGGTGTAATCTTTATCTTCCAGCGTCACTTTTTTTACACTGTCCACATCGGAAAGATCCGCTGTTACAACTGATTTATGTCTCAGCGAATCATAAGAACCATCTGTCACATTCTTATATTCGTCTTCTGTAATCTCGTAGATAATCTTGGAATCTCCGATTCTGACATAGGCTTTGTCGTCCTGTTTTGCGCTGACGTGAAGTATTGTTTTCTCACTGCTGCCTGCTTCTGAATCTGTACTGTCGCCGGAATCCTCAGAAGAAGAATCCTCGGACTTCGGTGTATATTTTACCTCCAGATTATACTGTGGTTCATCAAGTCCATATTTTGCAAGTTCTTCATCTGTCGTATTATAAGTCACATACGTTCCAAGATTCAGTGCATTTACATTGTTCAGATAGGTCTTCACAAGATTCGTATCCAGCGGCTGTTCTTCTTTATCTTTGTTCACAAAATAAATGTCGTCCTCATTGTCAGAAAGACCATCATTTTCTTTGTATTTTGCATCCAAAGAAGACCCGGAAACTTTAATTTCTGAAATCTTCTCCACCTGATTAAAGTTTGGAATCTCATCATTTTTCACAAGTGCGTCAATCGTCACATTAAAACTATCCATCGGATCATTTTTCACAAAGGTACACATTTCCATCTCCGATTGAAACATAACGCTGTGAATCCATGGTACTATAATCACCCAGTGAGATTTCATAAGTCTCATCGTCCGTCTCCAATGTGATTGTACATTCCGGATCATCCAGACCGTACTGTCCATAATCGTCCACATCTTCAATCTCAAATGCCACTCCAAATTCTTTGAATAACTTCAGCCTCTCAGCAATCTTATCTTGATCTACCGGGAAGTTTGCATCATCGGTGTAAGTCCATGTACCATCCTTCTTTTCAAAGGCAAGGCTTCCCAAACTGCTCTTCCAGGAGATTTTATTCACAGAATCACTGTCCACTTCCAAAACCGTTTTGTCACTGTTTTTAATATTTTTCTTTTTTTTTTTTCTGTCTTGCTCAAAAGCAAATGTGGCAATACATATCACCACTAAAACTCCAAGCAGGATATATAATTTTTTAGTTCGCTTCATTTGCCCGTCTCCTCTTCACAACAATCGCAATACCAACGGCCAGATAAACAATCGGGAATACTCCAATCATGACAAGCTTCAGAATTGATGAAGTAGAATCACTGATCGTCAGGTAATTATATTGTAAGGATTTGCTTCTGATTGAAACTGCGTCACGCTGCCCTACCAGTGAGGATATAGAATTCATGACCAGATCCAGGTTTGCTCCGGAAGAATAACTGTTGTAAGTATCATCGACCAGATAAGAAGATGCATACCAGATCATCTGTCCATCATTTTCATCCTGTGTAATATCTACTCCTAACGCAAATTTCATTCATCTGTATCCCCTGTCTTCTTTGTCATAAGTTGTCAGATTGTATCCTGCCGCCTTTGAATATGCCTCGTCTGATGTTGTGAGAAGTGACGCCACATTTACATCTTTATCCGTATTTCCAACCTCCAGTCCTCTTGCGATCGGTACGATTGCATAATAACTCCTCATCCAGAAGCGGATCTGTAATGTCGCTGCTCTCAATGGTCGGCATCAGGATATACGGTGCCTGGAAAGCATAGTGATCATGGTCTGTATCAACAACAACTCCGTTATCAGATTTCACACCATAATCCGATAAAAAGGCTATAAAGGTTCGGGAAGGTCTCCACTCTCCACCGGTTCCCAAGCCATAACAAGCAGCTTACCTCCGTTGTCAAAATAATTCTCCAGCATATTTTTTTTTTTTCTTCCTCGGAAAATGTCACTGGACGGCGCATTTATTAACACAAAATCTGCATCGTCCGGAACTTCATTGGTTGTCAAGCGAAAATTCCTCAGTCTCAATATTTTCTTTTTTTAAGCTGATTACTAAATGTTGTGGAAAGTTCTGCTTCGCCGTGTCCATTCAATATATACATCTTTGGCTGTTCGCTGTTCACTACATAATCAATCGCAGAAGTGATTGCTCCTTCTCCGTCAAATGAAGTCGTTCCGCTGTAGCCTGAATATGCGTTTTCACTGGTTACGTAGATGTCACTATATGCGATATAACGATTGCGATCCCCACACTCTACGATCAGACTGTTGTTGGCAACCTCATCACTTGTATATTTCTGGGTAAATGTCGGATAAATATCCGGATTCTTCTTTTTATTTTAATATGATCAGATAATGTATCATATTTGTCCAAAAGCTTTTCAATGACATCGTCTTCTTTTTACCATTCTGTACGACCCAGTAAATTGTCACATCCTCTTCCAATGCATTTACAACAACTTTTGTGTTGCTTGTGATAGAATAAAAGTTTCGTGGAACTGATATCATACTGGGTTACAGAAGACGGCAGTGCCTGGGCAAATATATTTACCACGACCAGAATTGCAAGCACAATTGTTGTCAATACAATAGAATAAGTACCGCCTTTTAAAGCTGTTTTGTTCTTCATTAGTTGTACCTCCTTTTCTCAAGTGACTGAACACAGAGGAACAAGAAGAATACAATGACAGACAGATAAAATACAATAGCTGTCATATCAAACACTCCATTTACAAATGTATAAAACCGCTCAAACAAGGACAACGTCTTCATAATATTCGGAAGCAGTCCTTCGAACACACTTTTCTTTGCAAAATAAATCGCAGCAACTGCAATCAATAAAACTGCACCAACACCTGCCGCAACCGCATCGTTTTTCGTCAGGATCTTAATAATCAGACCGACAATCAGAATCAGTACAACAAGTGCGATAATGGAACCTATCACACTGCTGGAAATGTAATCTGCCAAACTGACACTGTAATAATTGAACAATACAACTGCCACACAGATACCTGCTGCCATTCCAAGATTCTCTGTCAACGAAGAAATAAACATTCCTATCGCAATAAGTGCTGCACCCATAATGAAAAATGCGATCAAGCTTCCATATGATGTCAAAAGATAGACATCTCCAAACTTTGCAAAGATTAGTGGATAAAAAGCAACCATTACTAGTGGAATTAAAAATACGACTAAAAGCGCAAGATATTTTCCAAGGATAATATCTGTCGTTGTAATCGGCAGCGAATAAAGAAGTTGGTCTGTTCTCTGTTTTCGCTCTTCTGCCAGAACTCTCATAGTCAGGATCGGCACTAATCCGACAAATATAAGGCTGATAAATCCAAGCACATATTCAAAGTTCGCAACTGCCTGCTGGATATTGTAGAGCATAGATCCGATTCCTACGAATACAAGAAGAAATGCTCCGAATACATAGGCCGTCAGAGAATGAAAATAACCGGACAGCTCATGTTTTAATACTGCTTTCATTCTGTTTTCTCCTCCTCTTCCTGTTTCTTTTTTTTTTCCTGTATTCTTCCTCGTCAGTCTGGTCTTTCTCAAGACCGCCGATTTCTTCCAGACCACTGATTTCCATATTCTGAAGATCTGCTTTCACCTGTTCACTATCTTTTTCAGGAACATCTGCCGGGTCAGCAGCTTCTGTCAGCTCCAGGAAGATATCTTCCAAATTTGCTTTCTTGGAGGTCAGCTCGTAAAGCGCTTTTTCTCTCTTTGCAAATTCCATAGAAAGCTTACGGCTGATTCCACGAATATCATCAGAATCTGTCTTCATTGTCACACTTAAAAGGCCATCTTGCGTCTCACGGTAAGACACCTCTGTAATTTCACCAAGTAAAGACTTCACTTCCTCTACTTCTTCCCGCGTTGCCTCTGTTGTAAACAAGATTTCGTTAGAACCTGCCAGCAACTTCTCCAAATGTTCCGGTTCATCAAATGCAATTAATTTCCCACCAGAAATAATCAACACTTTTTCACAGATTGCCTGCACCTCTGATAAAATATGGGAACTTAAAATAACTGTATGATTTTTTTTTTTTCCAACTGCTTGATCAGATCACGGATCTCAATAATCTGAATCGGATCCAATCCTACGGTAGGCTCATCTAAAATAATAACTTTCGGATTTCCAAGAAGTGCCTGGGCAATCCCAACTCTCTGTCTGTATCCCTTCGACAACTTGGAAATCAGACGTTTTCTCACATTCTGGATTCTCGTTTGGGAAATGACACCCTCGATCTGACGATCCATTTCTTTTCCTTTTAATCCTTTCGCTTCTGCAACAAACTTAAGATATTCCTCTGGTGTCTCATTCGTATAAAGCGGTGGAATCTCCGGTAAATATCCGATTGCTCTCTTGGCTTCTTTCGGCTCTTCAAAAATATCATGACCATCAATCGTGACCTGACCGGATGTCGCTGACAGACAGCCGGTAATGATATTCATAGTTGTAGACTTTCCGGCGCCATTAGGCCCCAGAAAACCATAGACATGACCCTCATCAATCTCAAAGGACAAATCGTCTACTGCGGTAAATTCACCGTAACATTTTGTTAAATGTTTTACTGAAATCATCACAAACCTCCTACATTTTCTTCCAAGTCTTATTAAAGAAAATGAATCTAAACTCAAATTAAACTTTTGCATGTCCAAAAGTGAAAAGTTTGTGAAAATAGATTTTTAAATGAATTTTTGTGCTAAACTCTCTCATAGACTGAAAGGGGGATAACATCACTGAAAAATTTATATCAGTTGAATTGGAGGCTTTTCTATGCTACAAATTTTGATTATTGATGATGACAAAAAATATACGACGCTATTTAAAAACAATTCTTCTGGCCGCCGGGTACACTCCAATCTGCACGGAAACAGCCGATGAGGCACTACATATTATGGAGACAAACACTATTGCACTCATCATTCTTGACATTATGCTCCCCGGAACAGACGGGTTTACATTCACAAAGCTTCTGCGCGATTGTAAAAATGATATACCTATCTTGATGCATACTGCAAAGCAGCTTCCGGATGACATTAAAACAGGATTTCTTGCCGGCGCTGACGATTATATGACGAAACCGGCTGATGAGGATGTCCTTCTTCTTAGAATCAAAGCGCTTCTGCGACGGGCAAAAATCACTGCGGAACACCAGCTTCGCATTGGACATACTATACTAAATTATGATGCCCTGACCGTCACTACAGATAAGGATACCCAGCTGCTTCCTCAGAAAGAGTTTCTTCTATTATATAAGCTGCTTTCTTATCCAAACCAGATATTCACCCGCATGCAGCTTATGGACGATATCTGGGGACCGGATTCTGATTCCGGCGATGCGACTGTCAGCGTACACATCAACCGTCTCCGGAACCGGTTCCAGAATTGTCATGATTTTTCCATCACAACAATCCGGGGGCTTGGATATAAAGCACAGGTGCAAGAGGCACTCATGTAAATGAAATATATGGAGATTTAAATAATGATGAAATACTTTACACATACAAATGCAGGCAAATTAAAACTAAATTTTCGGGCAAAAAATGAACCTTCTTACAACCGGTTTAATCTTTGTCCTACTGTTATTATCCACATTTCTCGGAAACGGAGTTATGATCCTGCTCATCCATCATGGCTTCGTCAATGCCAATGACCACCGTCCTCACAGATTCCGCTTCTGATCCAGACCGGGATCATCAGTATTATCATTGGCACCTTGATCACACTTTTTGATCAGCCACCTGCCGCTCAAACCTCTCCATACATTGGTCGAGGCTATTCAGCAAGTATCCACAGGAAATTATGATGTTAAAATCCACTTGGAACACCCAGCAGAATTCCGAGAAGTATCTGATTGTTTTAATCACATGACCGAAGAATTGTCCTGTACAGAAATGTTACGCTCAGATTTTATCAACAACTTCTCTCACGAATTCAAGACCCCCGATTGTCTCCGTTCTTGGATTCGCGAAATTATTAAAAATCCGACCAACTCACAAAAGATCAACGCGAAGAATATCTGGACATTATTATAGAAGAGTCCAGGCGCTTATCAGAACTTTCCACGACCATACTTGACCTTTCCAGAATTGAAAGTCTCTCTTCCCTTTCCGGACAGACAACATTTTCCTTAAGCGAACAAATCCGGGAAGCAATTCTGTTATTGGAATATAAGTGGTCCCAAAAACATCTGAAGCTGGATCTTAATCTGGAAGAGTTGGACATTCTCGCTGATGAAGCACTGCTAAAAAAACAGGTATGGATTAATCTTCTGGACAATGGAATTAAGTTTTCCCCAGAGTTTGGAAAATTATCTGTCTCTCTTCACACAAAAGATGGAACCTACATCGTCAAAGTTCAGGATCATGGTCCGGCATGGATCAGGTAACCTCTGATTTAATCTTTACCAAGTTCTATCAGGGCGATACTTCACACCAGTCGGAAGGCAATGGTCTGGGACTTGCACTTGTAAAGAAAATCATAGAGCTACATCGCGGTACAGTCACCGTGGAAAGCAATACAGGAAAAGGCAGCACCTTCATTGTGGTGCTGCCTTTATAGCTTTTCTAAAATCTGAAATTTATTCCCTTGTTCGTGTTTTTCCATTAACCAACATCCCATAAGAGGTTCAACTTTTTGAAACAAAAAATAAGAGAAACGCTGTAAATCCAACATTTCTCCCATCTTTTACTAATGCCACAGACCGGAATCGAACCGTTTTACTTAATCTCAAATACTGATAGAAAGGGGCTTTGAAGACTTCATCACGGTTGCGGTGTTCAAAAAGTGTTCAAACGTTTGTCGCATACAAACTTGAAGTTATCTTTTTCTAATGGCAATGCTATTAAATTTCCCAATAATGCAATAACAGCATATCCAACTACATAAACCCATGCACTTGAGTTATAAAATATAAATATGGATGGCGCAAACATTATTGCTACAATCAAAATATACCAGAAGTTAAAACCATTCCTAATCCCATAAAAAACAGAGGTTATTAAACATATTAGAGGAATAATTACTAACATAACAATCATTGCACTTCCTGTGTCTTTTATAAACCAAGGAACGATATAAAAAATCTATCAGCAACAGTAGGTAGAAAACCATGTTCTTTTTTTTTTATCCATCATATCATCATCCTTTCAAATTCCGATTTGTCTGTTTCATGTTATACACAGTATAATTCCATTTTTATAAAATATTCAATTAAAAAGGTATGCGAATATTTTTTATTTCCGCATACCCATTTATCACTTTATTCTTTTACATATCGAATTAACTCACCAATTTCACATTCAAAATAGTTGCATAGTTTACAGATTAAATTTGCGTCCAGTCTTTGAAATTCATTTCTGCAATAACGATTAAAGTTAGACCTCGGTATATCCAATTCCTTACAAATGGTATTCTTACTCATTCCTTTTTTCTTGTAACAGTTCTTCTATTCTTAATTCTAAATGTCCATAATTCATGTGCCTCACCTCTACATAAAGTATATTCAATAAATCTTTATGTAGTAATTCACTATATGGTGAGGTACTATATAGTCAGTCCTTTGTTAATAACACAAAAAAGAGGTATGTACATGAAAAAAGAAAATCATAGCAACAATCACAATGCTCTGTTTACTGACCGTTCTCTATAATTATCTCAGACTGCCGGACTATCATATTACTAACAGCATGTCCCTTTTAGCAGTGCAGATACCAGAGATACTGAATTGACTGTAATTGTTTACAAATGTTGGGGAATTGATGGAGTAATCAAAGACATTGAAAACGAACATAACAAAATTAACGGTACACCTACCACCTTGGAAATCAAGCTCTATTATCCAACTTATTACTTGCACAATAATAGCAAGCCATTCCGAACTACAACCATTGAATATAATAAAAAAGAATAGCACTCTATTACTGCTTTTGAAGTAGTATCGGCTATTCCCTCTCCTTATATTCTTTTTGTTCGTATTTTCGCAAACTAACGTTCCGCAAGGATGCCCAGTGCGACGGTTCCTAACAGGGCGGCGGGTCGACTGGGCAAGTGGACGGCTGGGAAGCATTTTCTACTCAACAACATATTTAACGTTTGATTCTCTCCGTCCCTCATATTTCTCCTGTGCTAACAGTTTATCAAGAAATGCTGACACTTCTTCCATGTCTTCACTGTCTATCAAATCCAGTTTTATCAATACATCAAGGTCTGTCTGATTCTTCGGTTGTATTGAGATCGGCTGAGATGTATCCACAACCACTTTCAACTTTTTTTGTCTTATTTGCTGTTTCAATATCCGTAGTTAATCCCATAACGTGGCTTTTTACTCACGCCGAATATCTGTGATAATTTTTCCCATATAGATTCATCTCTCGGTGTTCCGTTTCCATTTTCATAGTTCGTAAGCATACTTTGTGAAATGCCTAATTCTTTTGCAAGTTCCGCAACGGTTATATTCTTTTTCTTTCCGCAATTCTTTTATTTTATTCATAGCGAACCTCCTTTATAAGCACATTATATTTCATCAAATTTTCTCTGTCAATCTTTTTTTATCGGATATTCAGATATTTTCTATTGACATTCTGCTACGCTTGTTTTATCATAAGGTTATCTTAATATCTGATAATCAGATATATATAAGGAGGTGAAACGATGATTAGAGGAAATGACTTTATTTTAAATCCAGACAAACTGCAAGAGAGGAATTTCAGTTAGTAGAAGTTTCTGACTGGATAGACTTTTCTACAAAATGAAAAATTAGGATTCTACTATACAGTTCTTCTTCCAAAATTAAAGTTTGAAAAAGTCAAAGTAGGCATTAAAGCTAACACAGCGATTGTTACCAACGAAGAACTTGAACAAAAAAGGGCAGATTCCAGTCTCATTTGATGGATTACATACTTGGGCTAGTCTCTATAATGGACGTCTTTCTGTCAAAGCAGAAGCTTCTAATATCAGAAAAGTGGGAATGAAATAATTTCCCTACTATGTCAGCCAGTCAGTGCCGGACAACGTCATAGGTGCTGAACTGGCTGACCTCTATACTTGATATATAAAACAACATCTTCCGAAAACAATCGGAACATTCATTACAAAAATTGGGATATGAGGTGAGATTCGTGAGCAAAACAAAAGAGTGTTTTGCATACAATACGAAAATCATTGAAACTCCTACTACAAAAAGAAGTATATATTTACGAAAAACCCTATTTTTATTCACTCGAAAGAAAAGGCAGATTTAACAGACACAAGTAACCGAAAAAAATTTGATGAAATGTCAGCTCATAAGCAATATGACAGTTTAAAACGCAAGCAGAAGCATTACGAACAGGCTCGTTGGGATATTGCCCGTATTGTTGACTGCAACTTTGATAACAAAACAAAATTTGTAACGCTGACATTTAAAGAAAACATTCAGGAAATCCTGATAACTAACCGAGAATTTAAGTATTTTATCCAGCGATTAAATTATTATTTGTACCATACCAAAACCCAGTTATTAAAATACCTTGCAACGTGGGAGAAACAGAAGCGTGGAGCAATCCATTATCATGTTATTTTCTTTGATTTTCCGTATATAGCAAAAGGAAAAAATTACAGAATTTATGGTCACATGGATTTATTAAAATCAATCGCATTGATGTAGACAGCAAAGAAAACAGAGGTCGTTATCTTAGCAAGTATTTTGGAAAAGACCTTGATTTTTGAAAGAACATAAGAAAAAAAAAGCCTTTTTTAAATCTCAAAATCTGAAAGTTCCACACGAAACAAAAAAGTCATGCTGACCGAAGACATTTTACATGACTTACAAAAAAGAAAATATCGTCTTTCAGAAAGAATACACAAGGCAAATTTACGATACCAACGCTTTCTTATCTACTGGTTCATGCTTAAAGGACAGCAGTGTTATCTACATCAAAATTAAAAAAGAAAATCCTTGCGTAAAGGGGGAATCTTATGGATAATCCCGTTACGTTTTCAGATATAACATTATTGAATACGTTAGCCACCTGTGCTAACATGACCACAGATGAAGTCTTCAAAGATTTTAAAATTATGGCAAATAAAAAAATCTTGAAGAATCACAAATATGAAATTTATTACTCGGAATCAGAAAAAAGCTGGCGTACTTATTTACCCGATGAAACCAAACCTAACAAACGCCGTCCTGTTAAGAGGAAGAGTAAAGAGAACCTTGAAAAAAAAGAAATCATCAGATTTTATATCGAAAAGCAGAAAGCTGAAAACCGTCAGAATGTCACACTAGAAGAATTATATGCTGAATGGCTTTTTGTATAAAAGAGATTATACTTCCGTAAAAGCAAAAACAATTCAAGAATATGTATCTGAATGGAATAGATTTTTCAAAGATACAGAACTTGTTAAAATGAAGATAGGCGAAATCAAACCAATCACGCTTATCCGCTTTTTTCAGAGAAGCTACAAAAGACCGACAGTTCACGCACAAGCGAGTCAGTAATGCCCGTTCTGTTTTGAATGGAATAATGAGTTATGCGATCGAAGAAGAAATTATATCACATAATCCTGTCTCTGATGTGAATTTCAAACAGTTTACCTATAAGCCAGTAGAAGTACAAAGTGACAATGTATTTTCCCGTGATGATACGCATAAGTTATTAAATTATCTTCGGTGTATCATAGAGCCATATTCTCTTGCAATACAGTTATCTTTCTATCTGTTGTTTATCCGTGTTGGAGAAACAAAAAGCTATCCGTTGGGAAGATATTGACTACAATAACAGGCTTGTATATCTTCACAGACAGGCGACCTGTGAACGTACATTGAATGATGACTTAACATTCTCAAGCCGAAAAGTAAAAGTAGTAAATCAAATGAAAGGAAATACTTCTCATGGATTCCGTAAACAGTTCCTTACAGACGAAGCACTTAAAATTCTTCACAAAGCAAAGGAATTAAATCCAAATGGAATATATGTCTTTGAACCCAACGGCGAGATTATGACAACAGACAGCTTTAATCGCCGTTTGAAGAAATATTGCAAAGAAGCCGGTGTTCCTTATCATTCCAGTCATAAAATCCGCTTTTTACAATGCTTCAACAGCTTTTGACGGAAATAATCTTACAACCCTTAGTTATTTAATGGGACATAGTGAGACAGCTACAACATTGCATTACTTGCGGAATGTCAATAAGAGGAAGAATGACAGGCTTGCTTTTCAGAATCTTGGTATTTCATCATAAAGTGTTCAAAGGTGTTCAAACATTTTAAAACAAAAAAATAAGAGAAACGCTGTAAATTCAACGTTTCTCCCATTTTTAACTAATGCCGCAGACCGGGATCGAACCGGCACGGGTATCACTACCCACGGGATTTTAAGTCCCGGGCGTCTGCCAATTCCGCCACTCCGGCATTCCTATGAACAAAAAATGTTTTGCAAAATGGGACCAATAGGGCTCGAACCTATGACCCTCTGCTTGTAAGGCAGATGCTCTCCCAGCTGAGCTATGATCCCAAAACAGGGCGGCGCTCTAACCAAGCGACCCAGAAGCCACTCGAACCTCGACCTCCGCCGTGACAGGGCGGCGCTCTAACCAACTGAGCCACTGGGCCATAAGAATAAAATATAAAAAATGGACCTTCAGGGGACTCGAACCCAGGACCGATCGGTTATGAGCCGATTGCTCTAACCAACTGAGCTAAAGGTCCAAAATCTTTAAGTCCCGTAACTAAGCCGATGATCGGACTCGAACCGATAACCTGCTGATTACAAATCAGCTGCTCTGCCAATTGAGCCACATCGGCATTTTTGCTGTTTTTTAGGCAGTGACTCCAACGGGAATCGAACCCGTGTTACCGCCGTGAAAGGGCGATGTCTTAACCGCTTGACCACGGACCATTGCCATAAAAATTTAACCTTTCTCCTGCCGCAAGATGACTCCTAAAAAGAACCCCTGTTACCGCCGTGAAAGGGCGGTGTCTTAACCGCTTGACCATGGAGCTTGTGGTTCTCTGTCCCTGTTCGTTTTTTTCCCTGTCCGACATTTCCTCTTCCCTCCACCTGTTTTTAATGGGCTCGAACCAACAACCCTTCGGTTAACAGCCGAGTGCTCTACCATTGAGCTATCGAGGATTATTTAATTGAAGATATTTGATTCAAAACTACCACTTTTGAACCTAACATACCACATTACTTTTTCATCCCATCATTTTTACAAAACTGAACACAACCATTTCAGGTCAAGCCCTCGACCGATTAGTAACAGTCAGCTCCATGCGTTACGGCACTTCCACCTCTGCCCTATCTACCTCGTCGTCTTCAAGGGGTCTTACTTCTTGCGAATGGGATATCTCATCTTGAGGGGGGCTTCACGCTTAGATGCCTTCAGCGTTTATCCCGTCCCGACTTGGCTACCCGGCTGTGATTTGGCAATGCAACCGATGCACCAGAGGTCAGTCCATCCCGGTCCTCTCGTACTAAGGACAGCTCCTCTCAAATATCCTACGCCCACGCCGGATAGGGACCGAACTGTCTCACGACGTTCTGAACCCAGCTCGCGTACCGCTTTAATGGGCGAACAGCCCAACCCTTGGGACCTACTACAGCCCCAGGATGCGATGAGCCGACATCGAGGTGCCAAACCACTCCGTCGATGTGAACTCTTGGGAGTGATAAGCCTGTTATCCCCAGGGTAGCTTTTATCCGTTGAGCGATGGCAATCCCACTTTATACCACCGGATCACTAAGTCCTACTTTCGTACCTGCTCCACCCGTCGGTGTCACAGTCAAGCTCCCTTCTGCCTTTGCACTCTGCGAATGGTTTCCAACCATTCTGAGGGAACCTTTGGGCGCCTCCGATACACTTTCGGAGGCGACCGCCCCAGTCAAACTCCCCGCCAGACATTGTCCCCCCCCCGGGTAACGGCGGCAGGTTAGAAACCCAGTACGCAAGGGTGGTATCCCAACAGCGGCTCCACGAAACTGGCGTTCCCGTTTCACAGCCTCCCACCTATCCTGTACATGCGATACCGGATCCCAGTATCAAGCTAGAGTAAAGCTCCATGGGGTCTTTCCGTCCTGGCGCAGGTAACCAGCATCTTCACTGGTATTTCAATTTCACCGGGTGCATTGTCGAGACAGCGCTCAAATCATTACGCCTTTCGTGCGGGTCGGAACTTACCCGACAAGGAATTTCGCTACCTTTAGGACCGTTATAGTTACGGCCGCCGTTTACTGGGGCTTAAATTCAAAGCTTCGCTTGCGCTAACCTCTCCTCTTAACCTTCCAGCACCGGGCAGGCGTCAGCCCATATACCTCACCTTTCGGTTTTGCATAGACCTGTGTTTTTGCTAAACAGTTGCTTGAGCCAATTCTCTCTGCGGCCAACTCTCGTTGGCACCCCTTCTCCCGAAGTTACGGGGTCATTTTGCCGAGTTCCTTAACAATGCTTCTTCCGCCGGCCTTAGGATTCTCTCCTCATCCACCTGTGTCGGTTTACGGTACGGGTATCTTAAAAACAATAGCGGCTTTTCTTGATTCATGGCTCACACACTTCCCTACTTTAGTTCGGTCCGCATCACGCCTTTGATTGCCACACGGTTTTTCCTATGTGACTCCTCCTTCGCTTGCACGCGGCTTTCCGTTCCCGCCTGTGCTCTCCACAAATGTCCCCACAGTTCTGTTTTAAGATAGTGCAGGAATCTCAAACCTGCCTGTCCATCGGATACGCATTTCTGCCTCTCCTTAGGCCCCCGACTTACCCAGGGCAGATCAGCTTTACCCTGGAAACCTTGGATATTCGGCCGAGAGGATTCCCACCTCTCTCTCGCTACTCATTCCGGCATTCTCTCTTCCTGGCACTCCACAGCTCCTTACGGTACTGCTTCGTTGCCGCCAGCAATGCTCCTCTACCATACCTTGCGGTATCCTGAGCTTCGGTGTCGTGTTTCAGCCCCGGACATTTTCGGCGCAGGACCTCTCGACTAGTGAGCTATTACGCACTCTTTGAATGTATGGCTGCTTCTGAGCCAACATCCTGGTTGTCTTCGAAATCCCACATCCTTTTCCACTTAACACGCACTTTGGGACCTTAGCTGGAGGTCTGGGCTCTTTCCCTTTTGACTGCCCAACTTATCTCGTGCAGTCTGACTCCCGATGAGCATCTTTACGGCATTCGGAGTTTGATATCCCTTGGTAAGCTTTGACGCCCCCTTAGAAATTCAGTGCTCTACCTCCGTAAGACTCCATCGAGGCTAGCCCTAAAGCTATTTCGAGGAGAACCAGCTATCTCCGGGTTCGATTGGAATTTCTCCCCTACCCACACCTCATCGCCACCCTTTTCAACGGATGTGCGTTCGGCCCTCCACTACCTCTTACGGCAGCTTCAGCCTGGACATGGGTAGATCACCCGGTTTCGGGTCTACTCTTACTGACTTCCGCCCTCTTAAGACTTGGTTTCCCTTCGGCTCCGTACCTGCAGTACTTAACCTTGCCAGTAAACGTAACTCGCCGGACCGTTCTACAAAAAGTACGCGGTTGTGCACATAAGGCACTTCCACAGCTTGTAAACACAGGGTTTCAGGTTCTCTTTCACTCCCCTCCCGGGGTCCTTTTCACCTTTCCTTCACAGTACTATGCGCTATCGGTCACTGAGGAGTATTTAGCCTTGGAGGGTGGTCCCTCCTGCTTCCCACAAGGTTTTTCCCGTGTCTCGTGGTACTCTGGATCCTGCCAGCCTCGTCTCAATTTCGCCTACGGGATTTTCACCCTCTCTGATCAGATTTCCCAAAACTGTTCGGCTATTGATTCGAGTACCTTATGCAGTCCACAACCCCGCGGTGCACGCACCACGGTTTGGGCTCTTTCCATTTCGCTCGCCGCTACTTTGGAAATCGAGGTTTCTTTCTTCTCCTCGGGGTACTTAGATGTTTCAGTTCCCCCGGTTCCCTTCCATACGTTATGGATTGGCGTATGGATACTTGAGGTTTGCTCAAGTGGGTTTCCCCATTCGGATATCTCCGGATCAATGGATATTTGCTCCTCCCCGCAGCTTATCGCAGCTTATCACGTCCTTCATCGGCTCTCAGTGCCAAGGCATCCACCCTGCGCTCTTAATGCTTGACCTGTATTCTTGGTCCGCTGCCATCATAGCGTTGATGACAGGCTTTTGTGTTCTCTGCTTTAAAAGCAATTGATTCAATAATCTTTCGATTATCTCTCTGGTTTGATAACATCACATGCTCTCACACATGATGCCTCGGATGTCTTTTCCTATCTCTTTGCGCCTTGACGTATATCAACTAAGTTGACAACTTCATACTGGATATACAATATGCGGTTTTTTCAAAGATTTTTGCTAAATGAAATGATGCTGTGCGTTGAAGATACTTGCATTCATAAGCATCGGCATTATTTTTTGACCTGCTTGTCTGCACGCGACCGAGAAGCTTCGCTTTCGGGGATGCAATCTCCATCACTTGCGCTTGTACTCGTACATGCATCACCTCTGACTGCTTCAGTCATTAGAATCAAATTCTTCACAATCACTGAATTCAAGATTCAAACAGCACTTCCTGCTGATCCCGGCAGGTTGCTCTCTTCTCAGATTCAATGGGCTACACCCCATTGCATAATTCCAGCGGCCACCTGCTTTCCCATATCGTCTCAATATAGTATCATCGGCCGCTCAGGTCTTAACCATC
>VOFJ01002005.1_pt1 | contig 23098 bp, 56 predicted proteins | sample 5384081 | NCBI WGS metagenome assembly VOFJ01 (sample SAMN12384729, study PRJNA508395) | human gut metagenome | isolation source: healthy gut I | host: Homo sapiens | reverse complement strand
GAATACCCTATTATAAATTATACTCCGACAAATTGAAAAACATCTGCAGGTGGACTTCCTCAAGAATTATCACAAGAAGAATTTTTAGAAGGTGTTACTGCTCCAAGAAACAAAGAACTTATTAGAGTGTTTAAGGATGTAGATTTAATTGAAAATATAGGTTCTGGAGTTCTAAGAATTTTAGATGCTTATGATAAAAGTTGTTTTAAATTTATGGATCATTTTTTTGAGAGTTTCATTTAAATATAAAGAAAACCCATTTGAATATGATACCGAACAAGTAAAACCGAACAAGATAACCGAACAAGATAAACCGAACAAGAAAAAGAAGATAAAATAAATTTGATTTTAGAATTTTGTAAAGAGCCAAAAAGTGTAAAAAGAAATTATGGAATATATTGGACTAAAACATAGACCAACATTTATGTATGACTACTTAAATCCATTATTAGAAAAAGATAAATTACAAATGACAATTCCAGATAAGCCAAAAAAAGTAGAAATCAAAAATATGTAACAATTTTACAAAAAATAATATATGTTATAATTAAAATGTAGTATTTTATAACAAGCATTCAATTATAAAAATATAGGAGGAAAAAAAATTATGGAAGTTGAAAAAAGATTAAATGAAATGAGCATAAATGAATTAGTGGATGTAATATTGAAAAATCCAGATAGAATGGATGAAGTGTTTAGAGCTACTGGGGATTTGTCAGAGCTTTATGATGCTTTAGAAAGTGAGTTACTTCCTGATAGTATTGTTTTTGATGATGCTGAAATGAATCATAATTTAAAAAATTAGAGAAGCCGTAACTACTTTAGAGAAAGTTTATTTATACGAAGAACCAGAATATGTAGATTTAGAATTAGAAGGATACGAACTAGGGGCTCACATCTGATGATTTGAGAGAGGCAGAAGAAGAACTAGAAGAATTTTATGCAGAACATCCTGAAGCTGATAATAGACCAAATTAACAAATGCCAGAAGGAATGAGTATAGAGGAATATTCAGAAGCAATGGGAGTGCATATTAATGAATTTGGAGAAATTATAAGACCATCTGGACAAGAAAACGCTAAAAGTGATATTTCACCAGAGTTATCAGCTTGGCTTAATGGAGAAAGTACACCATTAAAAAAACGTGAAGAACAATTAGTTGCTTTAGAGGAAGAAGCTAAAACTATTTCTGAAGCAGAAGCTTTAATAGATAAACAAAATGCAAAAAGAAGACCAAAGTATAGGAGAGTAAAATATGAAGGAAAATACACAAGAAAAATCATTAGTTCAAGTTAATAGAAATGGAATTTTTAATAAAATAAAAATGTTTTTTTAAAAACTTATTTAGTAAGAATAATGTTATTGATAACAACTGTTATACTATTGAAGATGAGAAAAACAATGAAAATATAAAAAAACTTTTTATGGAATCTATTAGAAATATTGAAGATGAAGAAATAAAATTGTTAAAACTTCAAAAACAATATCGTAATGGAGAAATAAAAAAAGAAGAACTTACAGAAGAACAAGTAAATTCGTTATGTGCTTTATATGATAAGCAAATTGCAAATTTAAGAAAATCAAATCAAATTAGAAAGCAAAAAACTTTTTAGAATATAGAAGAAAAAAATTGCAAACTGATAATTAAGTTTAATGGAGTGATAGTATAAACTACCACTCCATTTCTTCATATTCAAGTTCTTCCTCATATTCAATCTGCTTTTCTGGATCAAGATAAATATCGTTTTGAACTTGAAAATCTCTAATAAATTCTTCTTCAGAAGATACTGAAAATTTATTGCAAACCCAATGTATAAATTTATCTACTGTTTTTCAAATGTATTTATAACTTTTCGTAAAAAGCTATTTTCATTTTCTAAATGGTAAATTTCATCTTCATATTTATTTTCAACTTTTCGTATTTCTTCCTTAAGTTTAACAGAATAATCATTTTCCATATTTTTCGCACTTTTTCTTTTAACTCTCTATTTTTTTCACACATTATAGATTTTTTTCTTTTTTTCATATTTTGAAGCTCTTTCTACAGTATTAACTTGACTTTGTAGTGTCAAATAAAGTAAAGAATTTTGTTCTTGTAATTCTTTAATCATTTTATCTCTTGGCTCTACAACTAATTCTTGTATTTTTTCATCTCTATTTCGTACTAGTCTTCCAAAAACTTTTAACATCAGGTGTTTCTGGTAATTCTAATTTAATATCTTTAAGTACTGTTTTAGTATTCTCAAAATTTGTAATTTTCTTATAATCTTCAACAGATAAATGTACTCTTTTTCACTAGGATTTCCTCTTTCTAAATCAAATCCATTTGCAGTTATATAAGAGTGGAAAGCATTTTGTAATTGACTGTAACTATCTTTAGCTTTCCAAAATTCACTACAAACAATTTTATCTATGTTATTACCTTTCTTATCTGTAGTATGAACTACTGGAATAAAAACTAAATGCATATGTGGAGTTTCCTCGTCCATATGCACTTTTGCAGATAAAATATATTGTTCGCCTAAATTTTTTGTATTCGCATACAAATTTGTAAGCAGTTTCAAAATATCTTTTAGTTTCATTTTCTCCAATTGTGTCGAAGAAAGAAGGTTTTATCAGATGTAATTATATATTCACAAATAATATTACTAACTGTTTTTATTTGACCTTTTAAATTATATTCTTTTCGTATTCTATCAAATTCTTTTTTTTTCATAAGTAAATTGAGTGTCTTTTAATGAATAATTCAAATAGGATTTTTTTCTTTATCAATATTTTTTATTAGAATAGTTTTTATTTCTTCTTTCATTATGGCGATAGATACCTTTTTAAATTTTCTCTTTTGTATTTTGCATTTCTAATTATTGCATAACTCATATATAAATTCCTCCATTTCTAGCACAGCTAAATAACACTATGCTGGTTAAAATTTTTCTCTTTTTAAAATTGTGTTGTAAACACACTACAACACTTTTTTTACCCTTATCGGAAAAAGTGTCAGTGTGGTAGGGACACCCCTACACCCGTTTTACCTAAATATGCTATTAGCAATTTAGGTAAAAAAGCAACACAAAAAAATTGATAACCAATTTTTATATATTGCTATTTTTACAAAAGCATAACTGCTTTTGTGCTTTGCTAAAGTCATTACACATTAGCATATAAGCTGTTTAAAAATTCAGGAGAATAATCTCTACCAGAATATCTCATTGAATTTTTATTAGCCTTATTATTTTTATAAGTATAATTATTATTAGTATTGATTGGTCGGAAATTTTCCGATTCGGTAATCGTAGAATCTCCGTTTATATAATCGTAATTTTTACGATTATGTGAAAGTTCTATTTTTTGATGTTGTATTTTTGCAACATATATAAGTTTAGGTTTGCTAAAACCTTGTTTCTTTTCATATATTAAATTAACATCTGATAATTGTTTAAATGCTTTAGTAACAGTTTTATCAGATAGATTTAATTTATCTTGTACTTCTTTTCTAGTAAATATCAAATATACATTTCCATTTTCATCATGCCAATTATTCTTTTTATAGATAATGATAACCTATCTAATAGAAAACCATATAACAATTTACTATCAGAATTTAATGTATTTTTATATAATAGATTTATGAATAATTCCTGTGGTATTTGATAATATTTATGGTTTAAAGTTTCATTAACTTTATAAAAATTAAAATCTTGCATAAATTTTTCCTTTCCTTCGCACGACAATTAATTCTATGGCGAAAAATTAGAACAGGTAATAAACTATGCCTGTTCGTTTTGAATTTTAAATATGCAAAATTTGATTAAAAAGTAGGATTTGATGTTTTATGTAAAATGTAGTATAATATAATTACAAATTAATTAGAGGTGCTGTTATGACAGTAACAAACAAAACATCAGTCGCACTTGAAATCTTAGGTGGAAGCCTTAAACCCAATGAATCGCGGAATATACTGAAATGATGTTCAATACATTGGACATTCACTCTGAAATTGGAAGCTGTGTTATCACAACTGAATATGGACAGAGAAGTTTCAGAAACTACGGTAAATTGGTAGCAAAAGAAGGCAGAAAAAAGAACGAACATGGAATGAAAAACATTATCGTTTCTTCTATTGACTAATTAGCCCTAAGAAATTGGACACTATGCCAAAAGGTATAGTGTCTATTTCATGTTATACTGCTTAAAAATTTTTCTAACAGATTTCTAACAAAACCTCAAAAAGTTGTGTCAGATTTATATGAATTTTTAATCGTTTATGTTACAATAAAAACAAGTAAAAAAGTTTGAAATAATAATGTTTTGACTACAAAAATAACGGGATTAAAAAGTGTTATTCATCACTAACCATTAAAATGATAGAATAACTTAAAAAATCCTGCGGTTGAATAAACCGTGCCGGTTCGATTCCGGCCATCTGCACCATTGACGAATCTGTTCGAACTAAATTGAACAGAGAAATATGAAAATCAATCAGATAAATAATCTGGTTGATTTTTTTGTTGCTAAAAACAATATAAAAATCATCCAAACGAAAGGATGGTGCATAAATTGAAAATAATTAAACAAGAATTACAATTTGAAGAATGTATAAAACAGAGACTTGAATTTATATGTGAATTTGCGAAAGTTACCCCTACTTTTATAAATGGTAGCATTAGAAATTAGAAAAAACTAATCTTACATATATTGAGCCACATAAAGTGATTATTAAAAGTATTACTTTTTTAGTTTTCAATTATTCAAATGATGTGTATATTTCAAACTTATCTAAAAAGATAAAATTATCAGAGTTAGAAGAATATTTGAAAAAATATAAAAAAATATTTATTTGACATTTATAAAAAAAATCTGTGTATAATAAATATAGGAAATGGAGAAACCACAAACGTGGTTTTGCCAAGAAAAATGTGTAAACTCACATCTACTCGTCAAAGTACAGATGTGAGCTTTTTTTTATTTATGTAGTTGCTTATCAACCCAGTTCTTATATAGAACTGCTATCAAGGCAACGTTTAATGTTAAAGATAACATTAAGGATATTATAAAAAAATAGTATTACTTTAACCATAAACATCACCACCCTTCCTACGAAGATTCGTAAAATTGGTGGCAAAAACCACATCTGCTTATTCTCATTTCCCATGTCAGTTAGTATAACATACATTTTACAACAAAGCAATAAAAAAACAAACAAATATTCGTAATTTTTTTTGAAATTCACTTGATTTTTATAAAATAATTTGGTAATTATATTTATAACTTGAATGACTATTTAGTCATTCGTCAAAAAAAACTAACGAGTTGTAAATATCTACGGCGTTGGCATCAATGACGTATCTGTTCAAACTTTTATAGAACAGATAATACAAATATCATTCTGAAAAGGATGGTATTTTTTTTTATTGCAAAATTGCCATCCGAAGGGAAAAGGATGGTGTTTGAAGTGAAAATAATTAAGCAAAAGCTAGAATTTGAGGAATGTCTAAAAAAAGGCTAGAGTTTATATGTGAGTTTTCTAAAGTTACTCCTACTTTTATCAATAGTAGCATTAGAAAAATTGAAAAGACTAATATTTTATATATTGAACCTCATAGAGTAATTATAAAAATGTTACTTTTTGGTATTTAATTACTCAAAGAATGTTTATGTACACAACTAAGGATATTTAGTGATAAAGTACTCCTTTTGGGATAAAACAGTATAGTTTGAGAGCTATGCTGTTTTTTGTATTCAGTAGAAAATGAGAGCCGCAAAAATGATATTGTTTAAATGACAAAAAAATAAACATATCGGAGGTGCTCTCTTATGGGTAATAATAGCACAGATAGATTAAAATATAAAGAGTCAGTAATAAAATTTTCAAAAAAATATGGAGTAACAAAAGCAGTATATAAATTTGGAGAATGTAAGAGAATAACATATAGATGGCAAAATAGATATGATGGAACGTTAGAAAGTTTAAAAGATAAATAAAGATGTCCGCATGAGTATGAAAAGTTAATAAGTGAATTAGTAGAAAGAAAAGGTTATAGGAAAATTTTTAAAGGCAATTTGGAATGGTAATTAATGAAATTACAAAAATAAATAAAAAAATAGATACATATATTAGAAAAAAATTAAAATATATAATTTGAAAATAGTAAAACAACTGCAGGAGTAAGAAAAAATAAACGATGTTAAGTTTAGTTGACAAACTTCAAGCCAAAATAGGTAGAAAATTTTTTGCTTTTTTGCTAAAATAAAATCAGGAATTTCAAAAAAAAGAATTTCAAAAAAAGAATTTCAAAAAAAAAAGAATTTCAAAAAATATAAAATAAAAGGAGAAAAAAGAAAAAATGAAATTTAATGAGAAATTAATTAATTTAAGAAAGAAAGCAGGATTATCTCAAGAGGAACTAGGATATAAATTAAATGTTACAAGACAGACAGTATCTAAATGGGAATTAGGTCAAACAACACCAGAAATGGATAAACTAATAGAAATTAGCAAAATATTTAATATAAGTGTTGATGAATTAATAAATGAATCAGAAACAAAAAATGATTCAAATTCAAATCCTATAATTGAAGACCAACCAATAGAAAAAAACTAATAATAAAGAAAAAAACAGTAAGAACCATAGTAATTGAGTACTTATTGTTGTAATATTACTAATAGTGATTGGAGTCTTTACAGGAAGTAGTATATTAAATATCTTTAATAAAACAGCAAAAACTGAAGAAGGTATTATTGATAAATTTTTTAGCATGTTTGATAAAACAATAGAAAAACAAGAAAATAGCATGAATACAGAAAGAGTAGACAATAATAGTAATATATTTAATGAAGCAAAAATATAATAGATGGGACGGACAAGAAAATGGAGATAAGTCAGTTTAATGGTCCAATAAAAATATATAATGGAACTCAAATGGGAGTAGGAGTAAAATCAGTTTTAGATACTGTAATTACAAGCAATAAAACAAAAGAAAATAAAATAAAAGTAAAATTTATGGAAATAGAAACAGAAAAATGTAGATGAGATTAAAAATTTAAAACAAAATATAGACAAATATACTGATTATGAAGTATCATTTGAATATGATGATGATGGTTTTATAAATGAAGTAATAATTGAAAATGTATAGAAAAGGAGAAATATATGATAATATTAATTATAATAGCTGTTTTATTAGTAATTATATTAAAATTATATAATGATTTAGTTAAGGCGAGAAATAATGTAAGACAAGCTAAATCAGGTATAGACATATACTTAAATCAAAGATTTGATTTGATTCCAAATCTAGTGGAATGTGTAAAAGGATATTCAAAACATGAAAAAAGCATATTTACAGAAATAGCAAATTTAAGATCGGCATATATGAAACAGCCGAAAAAATAAAAAAAGTGCTGAAACTTTAAATAATAAAATGAATCAGCTTATAGCTGTAGCAGAGAATTATCCAGAGTTAAAAAGCTAGTGAGCAATATTTGAATTTACAAAAAAAAATTTAACTAAAATAGAGAGTCAATTACAAGCTGCAAGGAGAATATATAATTTAGAAGTTACAAATTACAATACTAAACTAGATGTTGTGCCATCTAATTTAATTGCAAGTTTATTTGGATTTGAACATGCTCAACTATTTGAAATAGAAGATTATAAAAGAGAAAATATAAATATAAAAATCGAGGAATAGATGATGAAAACATTTGATGAAATTTATCAGGAACTAAAAACTGAAGATATGCAGGAAATAAATAAATTATATGAATGTGTTAAAAAAGAAAAGCAAGAATCAGAAAAGAATAGCACTAATAATATGTGCAATAGTAGATATATTAATTTTATTTTTAGTTAGTGCAAATTTAAAGTCAGTATTTTTTTAGTATGTTTGCGATTATGTTTATTTTTATAATAGATACTGTAATATATGTTATAATAACACTAATATCAGGATTTAGTAAAAGAATATAAAGAATTAAATACACAATATAAAAATATAGTAATAAAAAAGATTATAAATAATTTTTACGATAATTTGAGTATTTCCCATATAAATCAATGCCTGAATATATTTATGAAAATGCAGGTTATGAAATATTATGATTGTTATTCGTCAGATGATTATTTTGAGGCTCAAATAAATAATAAATATAGTATTCAAATGGCTGAAGTACTTACCAAGGAAAAAAAGAGAGCATGAAGATGCAAATGGAGAAAAAAGAGAAGAGGAAATTATAGAATTTAATGGATTATTTGCTAAAATTATTCTGGATAAAAATATTAATAGTGAATTAAGAATAATGCAAAATGGAAAATTTTTATTAGATAAAAATAAGTTAAATATGGACTCTAGTGAGTTTGAAAAATATTTTGATGTGAAAACAACTAATAAGATTATAGCAATGCAATTATTAACATCAGATGTTATGGAAGAACTAATAAAATTTGAAGATAAAACAAAAATGAAGTACGATATTTATATAAAAAATGATGAATTGTATTTAAGATTTCATTCAGGAGCAATGTTTGAAATAGAAAATCTAAAAAAAAAATATTAGATAAAGAACTAATAGAAAAATATTTTTATATGTTGAATTTTACATATAATTTATCTAATAAATTAATTAATATAATAAATGATACACAAATATAAATGAAAAAAACTTGCCATTATTATTGGTAAGTTTTTTCATTTTTCATAATGGAATAGACAATTAAATTTTCGGATTTTCCTGTTTTTTCATTAATTTTACGATTTCTTAATACAGCATCTTTTTTTTCATTCCGACATTTTCCAACATTTCACATTTTGTTTCAGTTAATTTTTTTATTGCTATCGTAAAATTTTGAAATTACAATGTTAAAATCTAATTGATTAAATAGATAGTCTAAGACAGCGTTTAGAGCTTCTTCAATAAGATTAGTGTTAAATTTAGAAAAAGTAATTCCAAATTTTATATCACAACGTTTATCTGGAAGAGAAACTTCTAAAGATCTAATGTAAGCAATTACAGTAGAAGTTGCTTTTTTCTTCAACTGCTAAAAGCAAGTTCACCAGTTTCATATTCTCTAATAAAAAGATGAAACCATAGCAGCTGAAGTTTCATATATGTTTTTATGAATATGATATTCTGAACAATTTTTTAGCTCTTGTATAGTAGCTAAATTTTTATAAACATCTTCTACATCATCCATCTTGAACTTTCTGATTTTTAAATTTTTTGTTTCTAAATCTTTCATTTTACACCTCCCAAAAAAGTAATATATCATAAAGAAACAAAAAAACACCATTTTTTTTTTATACATTATCCAACATTTAGTATACAAAACTGAAAAATATAAAAGTAAAACAAATAAAAGACTAAAAAAAACTTATATGAATATTATTATTAATTTTTGGGAAATATTCTTAATAAAGGACTAAAAAGGAGAAAAAAAATGATTTACACATTAACAATTAATCCAGCTTTGGATTATATAATAGAAATACAAAATTTTAAATTAAGTAATATTAATCGTAGTGAAAAAAGAATATATCTTTCCAGGAGGTAAAGGAATTAATGTGTCTATTGTTTTAAAAAGAATTAGGCATAGATTTCAACAGCGTTAGGATTTATTGGAGGTTTTACAGGAACAGAAATTGAGAATAAGGTACAGAAATATGGGGTAAAAAGACGGATTTTTGTAAATGTAAATGAAGGTATTTCTAGAATTAATGTAAAAATAGAAACAGAGTCAGAAGAAACAGCTATTAATGGAAAAGGACCATATATAAGTTCTGGATATATTGATTTATTATATGAAAAAATAAGGCAAATAAAAAAGGTGATATTTTAGTTTTGTCAGGAAGTGTGGCTGAAGGAGTTGAAGAAGATATTTATCAAAAAATTTGTCATGAGTTACAAAAAAACGAAGTTAAAATAATTGTTGATGCAAGAAGAAATCTTTTATTAAAAACTTTAGAATCTAAGCCTTTTTTAATAAAAACCAAATCGAGAAGAATTAGAAGAAATGTTTAATACAAAAATTACAAACAAAGAACAAGTAATTCAGCTTGCAAAAAGAACTACAAATAAAAGGAGCAAAAATGTACTAGTATCAATGGGAAGTGAAGGTGCAATATTCTTAAGTGAAAATGGAGAAGTATTTAAAAGAAAAGCATGTGTAGTAAAAGAAAGAATAAATACAGTAGGAGCAGGAGATTCTATGATAGCAGGTTTTATAGCAGGATATAAATTATCTTCAAAATATGAAGAAGCACTAGATATGGGAATAGCAGCGGCAACAGCAACTACTGCATCTATGTTTTTAGGGAAAAAAAAAAAATATACAATATATATAATGATATAAAAGACACAAAAGTAAGTAGGAAAGGAGAATGTATTGATTAGTAAATCAATGCAACTTAAATATGAAAATTACAGATTTAATAAAAAAAGAAGCTATAGATTTAAATGTAAAAGCTTCTACAAAAAAAGAAATAATAGAAAAAGCAGTCGAATTGATGTCTAAAAATCAAAATATTACTAATAAAGAAGATTATTTAAAATTAGTTTTAGAAAGAGAAGAAAAAAAGGTACAACAGGAATAGGCGAAGAAGAAATAGCAATTCCACATGGGAAAGGAGATAGTATTTCTTCTCCAGGAGTTGCAGCAATGGTAATACCAGAAGGAACAGATTTTAATTCATTAGATGGAAAGCCAGTTAAGTTATTATTTTTAATTGCAGCACCAAATACAGAAGATAATGTACATTTAGAAGTGTTAAGCCGTTTGTCTAGTTTATTAATGGATGAGAACTTTAGAAAAAATTAATAAAAGCAAAATCAAAAGAGGAATTTTTAGAGATTATAGACAATGCAGAAAAAAAAGGCACACAACAAAGAAGAGAAAAAGTTAAATTATGAATTATTAGGAATTACAGCTTGTCCAACAGGAATTGCTCATACTTACATGGCTGCTGAAGCTTTAGAAAAGATGGGAGAAGAATTAGGTCATTTTATAAAAAGTTGAAACACAAGGACAATCTGGAGCACAAAATATATTAACAGAGGAAGAAATAAAAAATGCAAAAAGCTATCATTGTAGCAGCTGATGTTAAATGTAGATTTATCTAGATTTAATGGAAAAAAAAAGTACTTAAAGTAGGCGTATCAGAAGGAATTCATAACCCAAAAAGATTAATAGAAAAAGCATTAAAAGAAAATTCGGAAATACCAATTTATCATAAAAATGAAAATTCTGAAAAAAGAAGAGAATTTAGGTGGAAATGTGTATAGACATTTGATGAATGGGGTTACACATATGCTACCATTTGTAGTAGGTGGAGGAATATTAATAGCTATTGCTTTTCTATTAGATGATTATTCTATAAATCCTTCAAATTTTGGAATGAACACACCAATAGCAGCATTTTTTAAAACAATTGGCGGAACAGCTTTTGACTTTATGCTAATTATCTTATCTGGATACATTGCTATGAGTATTGGAGATAGACCTGGATTAGCAGTAGGGAATTGTAGGTGGGAGCAATAGCAAAAAGCAGGTACAACTTTTTCATCTCTTATGAATTCAGAAGAAGTACTAATTAGTTCAGGATTTTTTTAGGAGCCTTAATTGCTGGTTTTCTAGGTGGTTTATAATTAAGTTTATAAAAAGATTATTTAAATTCATACCAAAAAGTTTAGAAGGAATTAGGACAATTTTAATTTATCCAGTGGCTGGAATATTACTAATAGGAATTATTATGCTTTTAATAAATCCATTTGTAGCATCTATAAATACAGGTTTAAATAATTTTCTTTTTCTCTATGAGTGGAGTTAATAAAGTTATTTTTAGAGCTATACTAGCAGGCATGATGTCTGTAGATTTAGGAGGACCAGTTAATAAAGCAGCATATACATTTGGAACAGGAATGTTAGCAGAAGGTCATTACGAAATAATGGCAGCAGTTATGATTGGTGGGATGGTAGCACCTCTTGCAATAGCTATTCTTTGCAACATTTTTCCCTAAAAAAATTACCAAAAAAAAAAGACAAGCAGGACTACTAAATTATGTTATGGGATTATCTTTTTATTTCAGAGGGAGCTATTCCATTTGCTTCAGCTGACCCAATTCGTGTGTTGCCAGCTTGCGTTATTGGTTCTGCGGTGTCTGGAGCTTTATCAATGGCGTTCAATTGTAGTTTAATGGCTCCACATGGAGGAATTTTTTGTATTACCATTAATAGGAAATCCAGGATGGTATACTTTAGCTCTTGTAGTAGGTTCTGTAATAGCAGCGGGAATTATGGCTATATTTAAGAAAAAAATGTTTGGGAAAATACTGTATAAATAAAAAATAAGAAAGGAAAATATAAAAAATATGGTAAAAGAAGATGTGATGTTAAACAATAAAACAGGACTTCATGCAAGACCTGCAACAGAAATTGCAAAAACAGCGATGTCATACAAAAAAAGTGATATAACTTTTCTTGTAAATGATAAAAAATTAATGCTAAATCTCCATTAATGCTTATGGCAGCAGGAATAAAATCAAAAACAGAAATAGAAATTATATGTAATGGGGAAGATGAAAAAGAAGCATTAGAAAATTTAAAAAAATATTATTAAAGAAAATCTTGATTAATATAGATTTCTATAGAAAGAAGGATAAAATATGCTAAAAGGAACAGGAATTTCTGATGGTGTAGGGATTAGGAAAAGCAATTATTTTTAAAAAGTCAAAAGATTAAATTAGAAAAAAATAAAATAAAAAGATGTTACATTAGAAAAAGAAAAGTTTTATAAAGCAATTAAAGAGGTTGAAAAAAAAAGAAATAGAAGACTTATTAGAAAAAAATATCTGGAACAGAAAAAGAAATTATGCAAGCATATCTTTTAATATTACAAAGATCCAAATTTGATTCAAAAACAATTGAAATAATTGAAAAAAAGAAAAATGGGATGCAGCTTATGCAACAGAAATTGGTTTTAATGAAATAATAAAAAAGAATTTGAAAAAGTAGATGACACCTATATTTCTGAAAGAAGTAAGGATATAGAAGATATGAAGAAAAAAAAATCATAGCAAAAATAATAGGAAAAGAAGAAATAAATTTATCTAAATTACCTTCAAATACAATTTTAGTTGCAAAAGAATTATCAACATCTGATATTGCAAAATTAGATTTTAAAAATATAGAAGGAATTATTACAGAAGTAGGTGGGATGAATTCTCATATGGCTATTATGGCAAGGACTCATGAAATTCCTTCAAGTGTAGGAGTTAACAAAATAACACAAAATATAAAACAAAATGATGTTGTTGCTATAAATGGAAAAACAGGTGAAATTTTTGTGAATCCTTCTAAAAAAGAATATAAAAAATTTTGAAGAGATAAAAGAAAAGATAAAAAAAGAAAAGAAGGAATTAGAAAATTATAAAAATCAAGATTCAATAACAAAAAGATGGACATGAAGTTAAAGTTTTAGCTAATATAGGTATGCCAGATGATGTTAAAATTGTAATTCAAAACACAGCAGAAGGAGTGGGATTGTTTAGAAGTGAATTTCTTTATATGAACTCAGAAAATTTTCCAACTGAAAATGAACAATTTGAAGCATATAAAAAAAGTAGTATTAAAACTTAAGAATAAAGAAGTAATTATTAGAACATTAGATATAGGTGGAGATAAAGATTTAAAATATATGAAATTGTCAAAAGAGGATAATCCATTTTTAGGTTATAGAGCAATTAGGATTTGTTTAGATGACATTAATTTATTTAAAAGTACAACTAAGGGCAATTTTAAAAGCAAGTGCTTTTGGAAATGTGGCTATTATGATACCAATGATTTCATCATTAGAAGAGTTAAGAAAAAACAAAAGAAATAATAAATGAAGTAAAGGAAGAGTTAAGAGAAAAGAAAATTAAATTTGATGAAAATATAAAAATTGGAATTATGATAGAAATACCAGCAGCAGCACTTGTTGCGGATGAATTAGCAAAAAGAATGTGACTTTTTTAGTATTGGAACAAATGATTTAATTCAATATACAGTAGCTGTTGAAAGAGGAAATAAAAAATTGCTAATTTATATACACATTTTCATCCAGCTGTAATTCGACTTATAAAAAAGCAATTGAAGGTGCTCACAAAAACCACATCTTGTGCGGAATGTGGAGAAGCGGCAGGAGATGTAACATTTATCCCTTTATTAATAGGCTTAGGATTAGATGAGTTTTCAATGAATGCTAATAAAGTTTTAAATGTAAGAAAATTGATAAGAAAATTAGATTTTAAAGAATGCCAGAAATTGGCTGATGAAGTTTTAAAATTAGCCACTTCTGATGAAGTAGAAAAATTATTAGTAAAATATACAAGAGGTTCAAATTAGAACTTCTTTTTTATATTATAGGAATGTTATTAATGTCAGATTTTATTCTATTATACATTGAAAAAACATTAATATTATGATAAATATAAATAAAAAGGGAGATCGAAAAAAAATGAAAAAAAAATTATAGTTGCAACTAATAATCAAGGAAAATTAAAAAGAAATAAAAAAGAAATTTTAAATAATTATGAATTACTTAGTCTAAAAAGAAGTAGGGTGCAATATAGAAATAGAAGAAGATGCAGACACATTTGAAGGAAACTCATTAAAAAAGCAAAAGAAATATCAAAAATAACAAATATGCCATGCATCGCAGATGATAGTGGGTTATGTATAGATATTTTTGATGGATGGCCAGGAATATATACAGCAAGATTTTTTAGAGAAAAATTCTACTCCAGAACAAAGGAATACAGCTATATTAGAAAAAAAATGAAAGATTTAAAAAGAAGAAGACAGAAAAAGCAAGAGTAAGATGTGTAATAACATACTATGATAATGGAGAAATAATTGTAGGAAAAGGAGAAATAGAAGGAAAAAATAACTAAAAAACCAAGAGGAGAAAATGGATTTGGTTGATCCAATATTTGAACTAAAAAATGGAAAAACAATGGCAGAATTAACAAAAAAAGAAAAAAAATCTAATAAGTCACCGAAAAAGGCACTTGAAAATTTGAAAAAACAATTGACAACTAAGTAGAAGTATGGTAAAATTAGGAACTGTAAATCCGCTTAGTCAAGGCACCTAAATATTAACAATAAGTTAATTGCCTGAAATTTAAGGATTAGCGAGTATACAAATAAGGGAGGTGCATTTTAAATGTACGCAATAATCGAAAGCTGTGGAAAACAATACAAAGTAGCAGAAGGAGATGTTGTATTTTTTGAAAAATTAGATGCAGAGGAAGGAAAAAAAGTTACTTTTGATAAAGTAATCTTAGTATCTGAAGAAGGAAAAGTACAAGTAGGAAATCCTTATGTAAAAGGTATAAAAGTAGAAGGAAAAAGTAGTTTCTCATGGTAAAGCCAAAAAAAGATCATTGTTTTCAAAATGAAAGCTAAAAAGAACTATAGAAGAAAACAAGGTCATAGACAACCATATACAAAAAGTAGAAATTACAGGAATCAAAACAGCTGCTAAAAGAGCAACAGCTAAAAAGCAGAAACAACAAAAAAGCTACTGAAAAAGTAGAAGCTTAGTTTTAATTAAAACATAGATTTTAAATAAAGGGAACATAAATAAAAACAAAACCGAAAGGAGTTGAGAAACATGGCTCATAAGAAAGGTCAAGGTAGCTCTCATAATGGTAGAGAGAGTGAGTCTAAAAGACTTGGTGTAAAAAAGAGCTGATGGACAATTTGTTTTAGCAGGAAATATCCTAGTAAGACAAAGAGGAACAAAAAGTACATCCAGGAACTAATGTTGGTAAGGGTAGTGATGATACTTTTATATGCATTAGTAGATGGAAATGTTAAATTTGAAAGAAAAGGTAGAGACAAAAAACAAGTTAGTGTTTATCCAGTAGAGGGATAAAGTTAATAAAAAATAATAAAAATGAAAATTGCCAATACGAATTAGAGTAGTATATGGCAATTTTTCTTTTGTTTAAATAATTTATGATTGACTAAATAAATAAATATTGATAAAATAAAAAGTGTATAAAATAGAGGGAGAAAAAAATGAAAGAGTTATTATTTGCAGCATATTCTTTAGATATAGGGTGGAATAGAAAAGTCACTAGTAACATTGACAAATTATTTACAAAAAAAAGAGGATATCAAATAACTATTATATTAGAAAAAAAAACAGGGGATATTCTTGAAGGAATTAAACAAAGATATAAAAGTAATTGAATATAGACCAGATGAAAGCAAAAATATACTAAAGAGAAAAGCGAAAAATTTAGTAAAACGATTTAAATTTATGATTAAATATAAAAATAAATTTGATTTTTCAGCAAGTTTTGCAACCTATTCTATTGTGGCATCTTTTATTAGTAGAGTAGCATCAAAAAAATTCATGCTTATGGGGTCATGCTGATTACTATACCTTATTTGGAAATGATAAAGTCAAAATGAAGAAGTTTTTTAAGAAAATAAATTATAATAAATTCAAGCATGTGATTTTTGTGTCAAAAGAAGGAAAAAGTAGTTTTTTAAATATTTTCCCAGAAATGAAAGAAAAAAACATTGGTTTGTAACAATTTGATTGATAGTAAAAAAAAATAAAAAATTAGCAGAAGAAAAAGTAAATGAAAAAAAAAAGATGAGGGAATAACTACTTTTATTAATGTAGGGAGACATGATGAAAAACAAAAGAAACTTACTAGAATAATAGAAGTAGCAAAAAAGATTAAAAATGAATGGATATAGATTTAAAATGTTATGGATTGGCGATGGACCGGATAGTAATTTTTATAAAGAAGAAATAAGAAAAAATAAATTACAAGAAAATATAGAACTTTTTTAGGAAGAAAAACAAAATCCATATCCATATTTTTAAAATATCAGATTGTGTAATACTAACATCAGATTATGAAGGGTATCCAGTGGTATTTTTAGAAAGTTTTATTTTAAATAAACCTATTATTACTACAAAAAGTATCAGATTATGAACAAGTAGAAGGAAAATATGGATATGTTACTGATAAAAAGTATAGAGGATATTTATGAAAAAATGAAATTATTTATTGAAAAAGGATTTGATATAAAACAAGAATTTGATGCTAATCAATATAATAGCGAAATTATAAAAAAAAATTAGAAAGAATATTTTGAAAGGCTAAAAAATGGCAAGAGTAAGTGTAATTGTACCAGTGTATAATACTGGAAAATATGTAGAAAAGTGCTTGAATTCATTAACAAATCAAACAATTAAGGATGAATTAGAAATTATTATAATAAATGATGGTTCAACAGATAATTCAGAAGAAGTGATAAAGGAATATATAAAAAAATCAAAAAAGGCAAGAGCTAATAAAATATTATGCAAAACAAAATGAAGGAATTGCGAAAACTAGAAATTTTGGAGTTGAAAAAGCTACTTCAGAATATATAATGTTTGTTGATTCAGATGATTATGTAGATGTAAAATTGGTTGAAAAATTAATGCCTTACATAGATAATAATGTAGATTTAATAAAATTTAAATTACAGAGAGTAAATGAAAATGGAAGAATAATTGAAAAAGTACCAGGTCCAATTTTTGAAAATATTACTGGCGCAAGAAGCTTTTAATATAATGTTCAGTGAAGATGTTTTAATTGATTCACCATGTGTATATTTAATAAAAAGAGAGTTATTTACTAAATATGATCTGAAATTCAGACAAACTTATCATGAAGATTTTGGATTGATACCAATAATTATATTAGTTGCAAAAAATGTAGTTTCAACACCTTATTATTTATATGAATATGTACAGTCATCTAATAGTATTACAAGAAATGAAGATTATGAAAAAACCAAAAAGAAGAATGTATGATGCATTAAAACATTATGATAATATGATAGAAATGATTAAAAATATAAATTTAGATAAAAGAACAAAAGAAAATGTTAAAATATATTATACAAATGCTATTCTTTTAAAATTAGAAGAATTAAAAGAAAGTGAAAAAAGATAAATATATAAAAGAAATAAAAAAAAAAAAAAAAATGTGTGACAATATTAAAGTAAGAAATTTAAAGCAACTATTAAAAAAAATATTATTAAAAATAAATGTAAAATTATATTTAAAGATGAGGTAGAAATATGCCTAAAATAAGTGTTATAGTTCCTGTTTATAATGTAGAAAAATACATAGAAAAAATGTTTGAATTCTCTAATAAATCAAACACTAGAAGAAATAGAAATTATTATTGTAAATGATGGAACAAAAGATAATTCAATGAAAATAGTAAAAAGATTTCAAGAAAGATATCAAAAAAAAATAGTATGTTTAGAAAAAAGAAAAATGGCGGATTGTCAGATGCAAGAAATTTTGCTATTCCATATGCAAAAAAGGAGAATATATAGCATTTTTAGATTCAGATGATTATGTAGAGAATAATATGTATAAAGATATGTATGAATTAGCTAAAAAAGAAAATAGTGATATGGTAGAGTGTGATTTTTATTGGGAATATCCCAATAAAACTAAAGTAGATATAGAGGGAATATTATTATAATAAGAAAGAAATGCTAGAAAAAAGTAAGAGTAGTTGCATGGAATAAGTTTAATCAAAAGAAAATATTAGAAAAAACAAAAATAAAATTCCCAAATGGATATAGATATGAAGATGTAGAATTTACATATAAATTAATTCCATATTTAGAAAAAAATATCTTTCTTAAAAAAGCCATGTATTCATTATGTTCAAAGAGAAGAATCAATTTCTAATTTACAAAATGAAAGAACAAAAGAGATTTTTGATGTGTTGGATCGTGTTATTAATTATTATAAAGAAAAAAAATATTTATGATGAATACAAAGAACAATTAGAATATATTTATACTAGATACTTGCTATGCAGTTCATTACTGAGAATGGTTAAAGTTAATGACAAAGAAATTAGAGAGAAATTGATTGAAATGACATGGACAAACTTAAATACAAAATTTCAAATTGGAAGAAAAATAATCTTTTAAAAAAGAAAAATAAAAAAGAATTTCTATATGAGAACTTTAAATAAATTTACCTATAAGATTTATTCTAGTATATTTAGTAGAATGTGAAAAAAAAGAATATTATAATATAAAGAGGAAAATAATGAAAAAAGATTTTATTTGGAATAACAAACTTAACTTTAGGTGGACAGAAAAAGTATTAGTAGATTTAACAAATGCATTATGTGATAAATATGAAATTACTATTTTTACCATATATGCAAAAGGAGAGCTGGAAAAACAATTAAATAATAAAATAAAATTAAAAAAGCTTATATGATGAAGCTTATTTAGAATTATCACCACTAAAAAAAGAAAGTTTGTAGTTCCACTAAAGTATTATTATTAAAAAAAAAAATTTATAAAAAATATATAAAAAGATAATTATGATGTGGAAATTGCATTTTTGGAAGGACCAATAACAAGGCTTTTAGTGTAAAAATAAAAAAACAGATAAGATAGTATGGATTCATAATGATATATCAAAGTTTTTGGGCGAGGAGTAAAAGCAAAGGTAAAGAAATGTATAGATAAAAAACATATTTGAAATATGATAAATTAGCATTTGTAAAAGTGAAGATAATTTAAAAAGTTTTAATAAAATGTATAATACAAGAAAGATTAAAAAGCAAAGATAAAGAGTAATTTATAACTATATAGATGCAAAAAAAAATATTAGAAAAATCTAATTTAGGTAAAGCAGAAGAAATAAAAGAAAATTCGTTAAATTTTGTAACAGTAGCAAGATTAGTTCCTCAAAAAGCTATAGATAGACTTATAAAGGTACATAGTAAATTAATAAAAGAAAATGGAAAGACACATAATTTTTATATAATCGGAGATGGGCCAGATAAAGAAAGACTAGTAAGTCTAATAAAAAGTATGGTGTAAAAGATACATTTTTCTTGTTGGGGAAAAAAAGAAAATCCATATCCATACATAAAAAGGCGGATTATTTTTGCTTTTTTACTATCTGAGTTTGAAGGATATGGCATGGTTTTAGAAGAAGCAAAAATATTAAATAAGCCAATTATTATTACTGATACAGCAGCAAGAGAAGCAATAGAAAAATATGAAAAATTCTAAAATATTGGAAAATACAGAGGAAGGTATATATAAAGGATTAAAAGAAATAATACAAAAACCATACCGTAATAAAGAATTTTCAAGCAATTATAATAATTTAAATAGATTAAAAAGATATAATAGATTTTATAGGAGAATAAAAATGAGGATTTCGGTGCTTACACCAACATATAATAGAGGAAAATTATTAAATAGATTATATTATAGTTTAGTAAAAAATTTGAAATTTGGTATAGAAATAGAATGGTTAATAATGGACGATGGTTCAACAGATGAAACAGAAAATATAGTAAAAGAATTTAAAGAAGCATCAAATTTAGAAATAAAATATTATAAACAAAATAATCAAGGAAAAATGGCAGCAATAAATAATTTAGTAGAACATGTAACAGGTCAATATATGATAGATTGTGATTCAGACGATTATTTTGCAGATAATTCTTTTTAAATTTATGAAAGAAAGAATAGAAAAAACACAAGATGAAAAAAGGAATATATGGATATTGTTTTTTAAAAATTCACAACAAAGGGAGAAAGCTTAGGTAAAGTATTTACCAAAAAAGAACAACATTGTTTGACTTACATTTTAAAAAGAAAATGATCAAGGAGAAAGAGCAATTTTATTTATAACTAATATAAGAAAACAATATAAACACAAATTAGAAGATGGAGAAAAAAAATTTGTAACAGAAGCAAGAATGTATTATGAAATGGATGAAAAAGCTGAATTACTATGTTTTAATTTACCAATAATGATATGTGAATATCAAGAAAGTGGATATACAAAAAATTTAGAAAAAGCAATTTAAAGAAAATCAAAAAAAGGGTATTTTAAATTCTTTCAAGAAATATTAGGAAGAAACATGAAAGGTGTACTTTGGGAGAAAAAGAATGTATGCAATAAAACATTATATATTATTTGCAACATTAACTAATCAAAAGCATATTTTAAAAAGCATAAAAGGAATAACAAATAAATTTTTTAATTGTATTTCTATATATACCAGGAAAAGTGATGACCAAAAAAAAAAAGATTTTGTTAAAAAAGGGGGAGTTTGGTGAAAAAAAATTGCAATTTGTTTAGAACAAATGGGAAGTGGAGGAATAGAAACATTTACATTAAATCAATTAAAAAGCTTTAGAAAATAAAGGTAATGAAGTTTTTGTAATAGCTAAAAAAGAAATTTATAGTTCAAAAAGTAGAAGAATTAGGTGGAAGATTTATTGGATTTGAATTTCCTCTAAATAATTTTTGATGTAGAAAGGGCAAAAAGATTTTTCTAAAATTTTAAAGGAAAATAAAATAGAAGAAGTTGTAAAAGAATTAAAAAGATCTAAATGATATAAATAAATTAGTAAATGAAAACTATGTGATTATATAAAAAGAAAAATTAGATATAAATAATACAGTATATACAATTGACTTTGAAAATGATAATATTAATTTTAATAAAGATAATATTTTTTAAGTAAAATTTTATCATATATATAAATGAAGAGCTGGAAATAAAAGCTAAAAATGAAATTGAATTAAAAAATAAAAATGATGTAATAGAAAGAAAAAAATCAGGAAAACCATGAATTAGAACAAGAAAAAGAAGAACTTGAGCTTGAGAAAAAACAAATAATAGAAAAGAAATGAGGACTTAAAAAAAGAATTAGAAGAAGTGTATAATTCTAAAAGATGGAGATACATGGAAAAAATTTTTAGGCAAGAAAAAAAAATAAAAAAATAATTAAGAGGAGATTTTTTATGAAAAGAAATATTATATTAAAAAGTTTTTATTATGGCGATGATAGTATTTTTAAATTTTTGTCAGATTAATATTGCAAAATGCTGCAGATGAAAAAAAAAAAATGATCCAATGTTAAAAGAAATAAAAATAAATGGTGTTGATATTGATCCAGCATTTGAAATGTTTACAACAGAATATGTAGTTAATGTTGATAGTAATGTCACAACAGCAAAAAATTGAAGCAATTCAGATGATTCTAATGCTAAAGTAAAAATATCGGGTGATAAAAATTTAAAAAGAAGGCAGAAATGTTTTTTTGAAATAAATGTAACAGCTGAAAATGGAAAAAGATAAACAAAATTATTATGTTTATATAACAAGGGGGATAAAGAAAAAAGTCAAATGCTAATTTAAAAAAGTTTGAAAATAGGAGAATATGAATTAGCACCAAATTTTTCTCAGATACTATAAATTATGCATTTGAATATCCACAAAACTTAGAAAAAGCTTATATATCGAAGCAATTCCTGAAAATCAAAATGCAAAAGTAGAAATTATAGGAAATGAAAATTTAAAAAGAAGTTACACAAAATATACAAATAAAAAGTAACTGCAGAAGATGGACAAACAGTAAAAACATATTATTTAACTGCTAAGAAAGCAGAAGGGCAAGTAGAAAATCCAGAAGCTGTGGGAGAAGAAACAAATGTAGAACCAAGAACAACTCAAAATGAAGAAATTAACAAAAAAAATCGAAATGAAATAATAATATATGGTATGGGAATTATAAGCCTTGGATTAATAATAATTTTTATTATATTTATTATAAAAAGAAAGGAAAAAAATGAAAATAAATAATAAATTATTTCTTTTGGAATGGCATTTATTTTGTCATTAATATGTATATGTATGTTTCCACAAGAAGTACAAGCAGCAGATAGTCAAAGGAAACTTTGTTATTGTATTAGATCCAGGACATGGACCTAACAAAGAAGATGCACCAGGTTCAAATGATCCAGGAGCTATTGCAGGAGGAGTTACAGAAGCAAATGTAACTATAAATTAGCTATCAATATGCTAAAGAAGAATTAGAACAATATGAAGGAGTAAAAGTATATTTAACTAGATATAATAATTGTCCAACAATCTATAATAGAGTTGAAATTACTAAAAATTATAATGCTGATTTATTGGTTAGCTTATATAAGTCGGGTGTGGAGGACTAACAGAGGTTACAAACAATGCTGTAA
>VOFJ01003848.1_pt1 | contig 23112 bp, 37 predicted proteins | sample 5384081 | NCBI WGS metagenome assembly VOFJ01 (sample SAMN12384729, study PRJNA508395) | human gut metagenome | isolation source: healthy gut I | host: Homo sapiens | reverse complement strand
CCTGTGTGTGAATTACTTGTTTAATTGTTTTCTCAACATGAAACCCTGATTGACTGATTTGATTTTGTCAAGCTATTTTTAAGCTCAATTTTTATAGCTGAACCTCGAACCCCACCTCGGCCTGCCCAGCAGTATACCTTCCCCTAAACTGAACCTTACAAGTTTATCGGGAAGTATGCATGCCCCGATGGCGCGCAGCGCCTGGAGAGGGTTCAGCCTTATATTATTACATTATATAGGCAGAGCAAATCCCAACCGGGTATAGACGGCGGCTGATATTACCCGCCGGAAAGCAAGTCGCTCTGTCAAGTCTTTCCGTGCAAAATTTTGTCCCGAAAAATATCCACGATTTTTGGCGATTGCTACAAAACGCAAAATATAGTGGTATTTTGCTTGACTTGACCCACTAGATAATGATAAAATAGAGCTACATTCAGTTTGTTGGATATCGTTGTGCGCAGACGGGTATCTCTTATGGTAAGAGGTACCCGTTCACAATGCGCCTATATAGAAGGAGGAGAACCGATGAAGATCATCAAACGAAACGGTGCAGAAGTTCCTTTTGATATTACCAAGATCATCACCGCCGTTACCAAAGCCAGCGATTCCGTGGGCGGTCAGGCTCGCCTGAGCCGGGAGCAGATCACCCAGATCGCCGCAGCCGTTACCGACCAGTGCCAGCAGCTTAACCGCGCAGTCAGCGTGGAAGAGGTGCAGGATCTGGTGGAGAACCAGCTGATGGACATTCAGGCGCACGATGTGGCACGGCACTATATCACCTACCGCTACGTCCAGAGCCTGAAGCGTCAGACCAACACCACCGACGAGCGTATTCTGAGCCTGATCGAGTGCCAGAACGAAGAGGTCAAGCAGGAGAACGCCAACAAGAACCCCACCGTCAACAGTGTACAGCGCGACTATATGGCCGGCGAGATCTCCAAGGATCTGACCGCCCGTCTGCTGCTGGACCCGGAGATCGTAAAGGCACATCAGGAGGGTCTGATCCACTTCCACGATTCCGACTACTTTGCCCAGCACATGCATAACTGCGACCTGGTGAACCTGGAGGACATGCTCCAGAACGGCACCGTTATCTCGGGCACGCTGATCGAGAAACCGCACAGCTTCTCGACCGCCTGCAAAACATTGCCACCCAGATCATTGCACAGGTGGCCTCCAACCAGTACGGCGGTCAGAGCATCAGCCTGACTCATCTGGCTCCCTTTGTGGACGTCTCCCGCAAGAAGATCGCCGCTGAGGTAGAGCTGGAGATGGAAGGTCTGGACGTCTCTGCCGAGCGCAAGAAGGAGATCGTGGAGCGCCGTCTGCGCAACGAGATCAACCGCGGCGTGCAGACCATCCAGTATCAGGTGGTCACCCTGATGACCACCAACGGTCAGGCACCCTTTATCACCGTGTTCATGTATCTGGGCGAGGCCCGCAACCCGCAGGAAAAGGCCGACCTTGCCATCATTATCGAGGAGACCATCCGCCAGCGCTATCAGGGCGTGAAGAACGAGGCCGGTGTATGGATCACCCCCGCCTTCCCCAAGCTGATCTATGTGCTGGAAGAGGACAACATCCGCCCCGGCACTCCCTACTATTATCTGACCGAGCTGGCCGCCAAGTGCACCGCAAAACGCATGGTGCCCGACTATATCTCCGAGAAGAAAATGCTGGAGCTCAAGGTGGACAAAAACGGCGAGGGCCACTGCTACACCTGCATGGGCTGCCGCAGCTTCCTGACCCCCTATGTGGACGAGACCGGCAAGCCCAAGTACTACGGCCGCTTCAATCAGGGCGTGGTCACCATCAATCTGGTGGACGTTGCCCTGAGCTCCGGCGGCAACTTTGAAAAGTTCTGGAAGATCTTTGACGAGCGGCTGGAGCTGTGCCACCGGGCTTTGCAGGCACGCCATAAGCGGCTGCTGGGCACCCCCAGCGACGCTGCTCCCATCCTGTGGCAGTACGGCGCGCTGGCACGCCTGAAGAAGGGCGAAAAGATCGACAAGCTGCTGTTCGGCGGCTACTCCACCATCAGTCTGGGCTATGCCGGCCTGTACGAGTGTGTGAAGTATATGACCGGCAAGAGCCACACCGATGCCGGTGCCAAGCCCTTTGCCCTGAGCGTGATGCAGCACATGAACGACAAGTGCAACGCGTGGAAGAAGGCCGAGAACATGGACTACTCCCTCTACGGCACCCCGCTGGAATCCACCACCTACAAGTTTGCCAAGTGCCTGCAGAAGCGCTTTGGCATCGTGAAAGGCATCACGGACAAGAACTATATCACCAACAGCTACCACGTCCATGTCTCCGAGCCCATCGACGCCTTTACCAAGCTGAAATTCGAGGCCGACTTCCAGCGCCTGTCCCCGGGCGGTGCCATCAGCTATGTGGAAGTGCCCAACATGCAGGACAATCTGGAAGCCGTCATAAGCGTGCTGCAGTTCATCTACGACAACATCATGTACGCCGAGTTGAACACCAAGTCCGACTACTGTCAGGTGTGCGGCTACGACGGCGAGATCAAGATTGTGGAGGACGACGGCAAGCTGGTGTGGGAGTGCCCCAAGTGCGGCAACCGCGACCAGAACAAGCTGAACGTCGCCCGCCGCACCTGCGGTTATATCGGCACCCAGTTCTGGAATCAGGGCCGCACGCAGGAGATCAAGGATCGCGTGCTGCATCTGTAACAACAGCTAAATTTTATTTTTTTTGATAGATTTTGGAGCGGCCTTTCGGCCGCTCCAAATATCTTTTCAGCAAACGACAGGAACATGAGCATGAACTACGCAAACATCAAATATTACGATATCGCCAACGGCCCCGGGGTGCGCACCAGCGTTTTTGTGTCCGGCTGCCGCCACCACTGCCCGGGCTGCTTCAACGCCGTGGCATGGGATTTTGACTACGGTCAGCCCTTTGATAAAACCGTGCGCAACGAGGTATTCGCCTCCTGTCAGCCGGACTATATCGCCGGGCTCTCCCTGCTGGGCGGCGAACCCTTTGAACCAGAGAACCAGCGGGAGCTGCTGCCCTTTGTGCGCAACTTCAAGGCTCTGTACCCCGCCAAGACGGTGTGGTGCTACTCCGGCTACACGTGGGAGCAGCTTACCGGCGCAGAGCCCAGCCCCGCGCGGTGTGAGGTGACCGACGAGCTGCTGGCACTGCTGGATGTGCTGGTGGACGGCAGATTCGTGCAGGCCGAGCACGACATCTCCCTGCGCTTCCGCGGCAGCCGCAACCAGCGCCTGCTGGACGTACCCAAGTCCCTTGCCGCCGGGCAGCCCGTGTGGTGGGAGGACGAAAAGGTATTCGCCACCCATACCATGGAACGGTAAGCGGTGCTGAACTCCTTCTCGTGAAAATGCGTTTGTCGCGGCCCGCAGGCCGCGACAAACGCTCTATTAAAAATAATTCTTCCGCTGAATATGGCCAAAGCAACGCGGAGGCCATTCGAAATCGTCCCGCACTAAAAGAAGCCGCTGCACAGACTGTGCAGCGGCTTCTTTCTTTTCTCACTCCCGGCTGCCCACGGCGTCCTCGATGACGCGCAGGAAGCGTTGCCGTAGCGGGCGGCCTTCTTTTCGCCCACGCCGCTGATGTTCAGCAGCTCGTCGATGCTCATAGGCTTTTTCTCTGCCATCTCCCGCAGGGTGGCATCGTTAAACACCATAAAGGCGGGCAGGTTCTGCTTGCCCGCAAGGCGCTTACGCACCGCATACAGGGCGTTGAGCAGCTTTTCGTCCGCCTCGCTCAGGCTGCCCGCTGCGGCGGGCTTTGCGCGGCGGGGCTTTTCCAGCCGGTCGGCGCTCTGGGCGGCACGGCGGCGGGCGTACTCCACCTGCAGCTGCGCTTCCTGCTCGGCGGCAAGGCAGCAGGAGCAGTTGCCGCACTTTTGGGCGCTGCTTCTCCCGAAGTATTGCAGCAGAAAGCCGCGCAGACAGTGCTGGGTGGTGGAGTAGAAGGTCATGTACTTGAGCCGCTCCTCTGCCTTGCGGGCGGCTTCGGCCTTTACATCGCGGGCAGACCATTGTCGGCTTCCCGCTCCTTGTCGATAAAAAGCGGATGGTGCGCACATCCGTGCCGGAATACAGCAGGGTACACCGGGCGGGCTGACCGTCGCGCCCGGCGCGTCCAGCCTCCTGATAATAGCTTTCCAGATCCTTAGGCATATTATAATGGATGACGAACCGCACGTTGGGCTTGTCGATGCCCATACCGAAAGCGTTGGTGGCCACCATCACCTGCACACGGTCATAGAGGAAATCGTCCTGATTCTGCCGCCGGGTGTCCGCATCCAGCTTGGCGTGGTAAGCTGCCGCCCGAATGCTGCGGCTCTGCAGCAGCTGCACCGTCTCGTCCACCTGCCGGGTGGTGCTGCAATACACGATGCCCGCATGATTGCCCTCTTTGAGCACCAGTTCCAGCAGCTCCTTGGGCTTCTGGCTGGGCAGCGCCCGCCGGGTCTCAAAGTACAGGTTGGGGCGGTCGAAGCTGGTAGTCACCTCGTAGGGCGCTTGCAGCGCCAGATGGGTGCGGATATCCTCCCGCACATGGGCGGTGGCGGTGGCGGTGAACGCGCCCATGACCGGTCGGCTGGGCAGGCCGTCCACAAATTCTTTGATGCGCAGATAGCTGGGGCGGAAATCCTGTCCCCACTGGCTGATGCAGTGCGCCTCGTCCACCGTGACCATGCTGATCTGCTGCTCCTGCGCGAACCGCTGGAAGCCCGGCATCTCCAGCCGCTCCGGGGCTACATAGATGATCTTGTACCAGCCCTCCCGGGCGCGATGCAGCATCAGCGCCTTCTGGTTGTCGGTCAGGCTGTTGTTTAGAAAAGCCGCCGCCACGCCCGCCTGCACCAGCGCCCCCACCTGATCCTTCATCAGGCTGACCAGCGGGGACACCACGATGGTGATGCCCGGCAAAAGCAGCGCCGGTACCTGATAGCAGATGGATTTGCCCGCGCCGGTGGGCATGACCGCCAGCACATCCTGTCCGGCCAGCAGGCGGCTGACGATCTCCTCCTGCCCGGGGCGGAAGCTGTCGTAGCCGAAAACTTTTTTCAGGATACTGTGCGGGTTTTCCATGGTCTCCTCCGTTATATATATAGGTGCACTGACGCGCAGAACGCTCAAAACCTTATTAGTATACCACAAAACTGATACTTTTGGCAGAAAAAAGCGTCACTTTGCGCAAAAGTGTGCGATAAGCGCTCTTTCTGCCCGGGAAGGATAGCTTTTCAGGCGCGAAAATGCTATAATGAGAACACATATCTCCATGCCACCCCGCAGACTGCCCGGCATGGACCATGCAACGTAAAAAGGAGCATTTATAATATGCAGCAGAAACTTATCACCTTTGCCGTGCCCTGCTACAATTCCGCAGCCTATATGCGTCACTGCATCGAAACGCTGCTGAGCGCAGGCGAGCAGGCCGAGATCATTCTGGTGGACGATGGTTCCGTCAAGGATGACACCCCCGCCATCTGCGACGAGTACGCCGCAAAGTACCCCACCATCGTCAAGGCCATCCATCAGGAGAACGGCGGCCACGGCGAAGGCGTGAATCAGGGCATCCGCAACGCCACCGGCCTGTACTACAAGGTAGTGGACAGCGACGACTGGCTGGACACCGACGCCCTGAAGAAGGTGCTGGAGCGCCTGACTACGCTGGTAGCCCGCGGCACCGCGCCGGATCTGATGATCTGCAACTATGTGTACGAGCATGTGGAGGACGGCACCAGCCATACCGTGCGCTACACCAACGTGTTCCCGCAGAACCGCCTGTTCGACTGGGTGCACGTCCGGCGCTTCCGCCCGGATCAGAACCTGCTGATGCACTCGGTCATGTACCGCACCGAGGTGCTGCGTGAGTGCGGCATGGTGCTGCCCAAGCACACCTTCTATGTGGACAACATCTTTGTGTACCAGCCCCTGCCCTATGTCAAGAGCATGTACTATATGGATCTGGATCTGTACCGCTACTTCATCGGTCGAGCAGACCAGAGCGTGAACGAGAGCGTGATGGTCGGCCGCGTGGACCAGCAGCTGCGGGTCACCAGGCACATGATCGACTGTCAGGATCTGGATGCGCTGAAGGACCAGAGAAGCGTCTGCGCGCCTACATGGTGCACTACCTGTCCGTCATGATGGCGGTCAGCGACATCTTCCTGCTGCTGGACGGCAGCGCCGAGGCCAAGGCCAAGAAGGCCGACCTGTGGAGCTACCTCAAGGCCCACACCAGCCCCGCCGTCTTCCACTCCATCCGCTACGGTTTCGGCGGTGTGACCAACCTCAACTTCCCCAAAGGGGGATACCATCGTCATCGGCTGCTACCGCATCGCGCAGAAGCTCTTCAAATTCAACTAAAATAAAACTTGTTGTTTCTTTTGGAATAATGTTGCCGAACCGGGCAGCTGGGGTCACATCCAGCAGCCCGGTTTTTATTTGGATACAAGCTCGTTAAGAAAAAACTTCAGAGTGGAGCCTTGTGAAATGTTGTTGCCATCGACGACGCCGTGGGTCTGGTGCTCTTTTTTTCGGCTTCCTTCGGCGTGGCGAACGCGCTGGAGCAGGGCCGCATCGACCCCATCAGCGTCATCGTCGAGGCCGCTGGTGGAGATCGTCATCTCACTGGGGCTGGGTGCGCTGGCCGGTTTCGTGCTCAACCAGTTGGAAGTCTATTTCCACTCCCGCTCCAAGCGCATGAGCCTCTCCGTCGCCTTTGTCCTGCTGACGGTGGGCCTCTCGATGCTCTCCTTCCAGATCGGGCCGGTGCACTGCAGCTTCTCGCTGCTGCTGGTCTGCATGATGACGGGTACGGTGTTCTGCAACATCTGCCCCACTTCCGATGAGCTGATGGACCGCCTCGACCGCTGGGTGTCGCCGGTGAACATCCTCTTCTTCGTGCTCAGCGGTGCAGAGCTGGATCTGAACATCCTCTCCGACCCGCTGGTGCTCCTCATCGGCGTAGTGTACATCGCCTTCCGCTCTCTGGGCAAAATTACCGGCGCCTACGTCAGCGGCCGGGCCACCCACTGCAGCCACAAGATCCAGAAGTACCTCGGCATCACCCTGCTTCGCAGCCGCAGGCTGGCGTGGCGCTGGGCATGGCAGCCGAGGCCGCTGAGCTTTCCGACGGCCACATGGTGCGCAACGTCGTGCTCTTCTCGGTGCTGGTGTATGAGCTGGTCGGCCCGACCCTGACCAAGTTCAGCCTGACCGCCGCCGGTGAGATCGAACCGGAAGGCCGTACCAGCGCCCGTACCGCCAACAAACCGGAGGCACCCGTCACTTTGGACTGATTTCAACAAACAAAAAGGGGCTGTTGCACATCGTTTCGCCGAATGTGCAGCAGCTCCTTTTGTTCTCAGTAGGTATCCGAGCAGCCCAGTAATAATTTCATGTACGCGAAGGTCCGCTCCTGCCCAATGTCGCGCACCATTTTCAGCAGCTTTTCCAGCAGGGCGCGAGTCTCCGGGTGGAGCATGTAATGATCTTTGCTGTGCTCGTAGTATTCCCACGGGGAGGCATCGGTGTATTTTTTCGCCCAGATAGATCTGGCTGGCCGCCACCCGGTCGCAGATCATCTCGCAGACATACCGCAGCAGCGGCATCTTCATGCCGGTCATGCCGGATTTATTGGTGCTGTAGTCGATCCAGTATTCGAGGTGGTGCTTGTTGCGGCCCTTGTGGTGGAGCCATGCCGAGGTGTAGCCCCTGGCTTCCCGCTCCGCCTCATTGGGGCTGTGGTCGCCCTGATAGTAGATGCAGCCGGGGATGAACTCCGTGGGGCTGTATTTGCTCAGGTCGTGGGCCAAGCCCTGCTCGTACAGGCCGCATTCAAAGCAGTATTTCATCACCAGCAGCTTGTGGCGGGTGATGGTCTCAAAATGGCCTAGGATGTTCATGCTTCGCCTCCGCGAAAACGCACTGTCACTTTCCCCGCTTTCAGCCCGCGCAGATCGTCGCTCTCCGAAAAATCCTCCCGGTCGCGGGTCAGGTTGGGGTTGTAGTAGGGGTCGTCGAGGATGTTTTCCTTCCCGTAGATGGCATACAGCCGCTGCTGCTCCGAGGCAAAGCGGGCCGCCTTGGCCGGGTCTTTCTCGTCGCCGCCGCGGCTCTTACTCTCGTAATGGGTCAGCCGGGCGTAGGGCGTCCAGGCAACGCGGTAACCCGCATCCCGCACGCGCAGGCAGAAATCCACATCGTTGAACGCCACGGCGAACTTTTCGTCCAGCCCGCCGACTTCGTCCCAGACACTGGCCTTGACCAGCAGACAGGCCCCCGTCACCGCCGAGAAGTCCTGCACCGTGGCGGCGCGGAACAGATAGCCGCTGCCGCCCGCCTGCTTGTACTTGTGGCTGTGGCCCGCGTAGCCGCCCAGCCCCGTGACCACACCCGCGTGCTGGAGCGTCTCGTCCGGGTAGTAGAGCATGGCCCCGCAGATGGCCGCCCCGCCCTTGTGGGCGCACTGCCGCAACAGCTCCGTCAACCAGTCCCCGTTGCGGACTTCCACATCGTTGTTCAGGAGCAGCAGGTAATCCCCCGCTGCCGCTTTCCGGCCAAAGTTGTTGATGGCTGAGAAGTTGAAGCCCTTTTTCCGGCCAGGTGACCACTTTCAGGCCCTCGTATCGCTGTTTTTGCCTTCTCGTAGTAGGCGAAGGTGGCCGGGTCAGTGGAGTTGTTCTCGATGACGATGATCTCGTAGTTGTCCCACGTCGTCTTTTTTCCAGATGCTTTGCAGACACTTCTCGAGGTCGTCGGTGTGGTCTTTGTTGGGGATGAGGATGCTCACCTTGGGGTCGCCCTCGATGTCCCACTTGACCCGGTAGGTGCTGGGGAAGAGGCCGTCCTCCACCGTACCGGTGCGGCCGGTGCGAGCCAAGTGGTCGGCCAGTGCCTTTTTGGCAGCTGCCGCGACATAAGGCTTGGCATCGGTGCCGCCGGAAGTAGAACCCGCATGGACCCGCCAATAGTAGAGCACCTGCGGCACATGGGCCGCGCCGCCCACCTGCTCGATGAGCCGGAGGAAGAGGTCGTGGTCCTGACTGCCATCGCACTCCGGCCGCTCGCCGCCCACGGCATCCCACAGGGGCCTTTTGGAACACGGCCAAATGGCAGATGTAGTTGCAGCAGAGCAGGTAATCCGGCGCATAGTCCGGCTTGAAGTGCGCTACGATGGGCCGCTGGATGCTCTTGGAGAAGAGCGCTTCATCGCTGTAAAGGAAGCCATCCGGCTCCCCCCGCTCCCGCAATTGCAGGATGGCCTTGCCCATCGTGTACATCGCGTGGGGCGCCAGAATGTCGTCGTGGTCCGCAAGGGCCAGATAGTCCCCGGTGGCAAGGGAAGCGGCGGCATTGGTGTTCGCCGCAATGCCCTTGTTTTTCGATCTTTTGTATACGATGCGTTGATTTTTCGCCTGATATTCCTCCACGATCCGTCTTACAGCATCGTGTTCCGCGTCGGACGCATCGGCAAGGCAGAGCTGGCCGTTGGGAGCCGTCTGATCCACAAAAAAAGAATCCAGAAATTCCCGCAGGTATGGTTCCGGCGTATTGTACAGCGGGGTCAAGATCGAGATGGTGGGCAGACCGCAGGAGCAGTCCTCCGCCGTCTGCCCGGCCAGTTCGGCTCTTTGGGCTTCCAGCACCTTTTTTCGTGGGCAGATACCGGGCCTTTTTGCCGAAGCACCGGCGCTTGACGAAGCCGGTCCCCCGCGCCAGCATGGTGCCGAGGCCCTCATCTTTCGTCAGCTGGACAGCATAGCCCGTCAGCTCCTTGGCGCGTTTCAGTCGTACATTCATATCATGCCTCGCCCCGCTGCACAGCCTTGTAGGCGTTGCAGACAGTCTCGGTGTCGCCGTTCATCTTGAGGTGGCCGTGGCTCAGCCATGCCACCTTGCTGCACATCCGCTCGATCTGCTCGATGGAGTGGGACACCAGGATCACCGTGGTGCCGCCGGCCATCAGCTCCTTCATCCGCTTTTCGCACTTCTGCTGGAAGAGGAAGTCGCCCACCGACAGCACCTCGTCGGCGATGAGGATGTCGGGCTTGGTGATCGTGGCGATGGCAAACGCAATACGCGCCACCATGCCGGAGGAATAGTTCTTCAGAGGAACGTCCAGAAATTCCCGCAGCTCGCTGAAATCCACGATCTCGTCGAATTTTTTTCGTCGAGGTACTTGGGCGAGAAGCCCAGCACCGTGCCGTTCAGGTAGATGTTCTCGCGGGCAGTCAGGTCCATATCAAAGCCCGCGCCCAGCTCGATGAGCGGGGCGATGGTGCCGTTGACGGTCACCTTGCCCTTGGAGGGCTTGTACACGCCCGCAATGGTTTTGAGCAGGGTAGACTTGCCCGAACCGTTCAGGCCCACAAGGCCGTAAAAATCGCCGGGCATGATGTCAAGGCTGACATCTTTCAGGGCGTAGAACTCGTCGTATTGCAGACGGCCCTGCACCATGGCCAGCAGGTATTCTTTCAGGCTCTCGTGCTTTTCGGTGGAGAGGTTGAAGCACATGGACACATTGTCCACTTTAATAATAGGTTCCATTCTCTCCTCCTTCTTATATATGCAGCACAAAGCGGTCCTGTGTCTTGCGGAACATCTGCACGCCCACCAGCATGGAAAGCAGCGCGCACACGCCGCACACCGCCAGCATGTTGAAATCCAGCGGGATGCCCCACATCAGAGTGCGGCGGAAGCCCGTGATATACCAGTACATCGGGTTCAGCTTGATGATCTGCTGCATGTTGAAGCCGCCGATGGAGAAGGTCATCTGGGTGGGGTCGTAGAAGATGGCGGAGAAATAGAGCAGCGCCGTGATAAAGACGCTCCAGATGTGCATGATGTCCCGGAAGAACACCGTCGCCGCCGCGAGGAAAGGCCCACGCCGAGGCTGAAGAAGAAGAGGGTCACCAGCGGGTAGAGCGCCTCAAGGAGCGTCAGGTGGAACGGTGCCCCGGTGAAGATCATCACCAACAGCAGGGCCACGAAGCTGAAAACGCAGTTGACCATGGCGAAACAGCACTTTTCCAGCGGGAAGACATATTTCGGGATATAGACCTTTTTCAGCAGCGGGGCGGCGCCGAGCACGCTGGACATGCTGGAGGAGGTGGCCTCGTTGAAGAAGTTGAAGAGCAGCTGGCCGCACATCAGGAAGACCGGGAAGTTGTCGATGCCGCTGCCCCGCATATCCATCAGGCTGCTAAACACCGCCCAGTACACCAGACACATGAGCAGGGGGTTGAGCACGCTCCACACCACGCCCAGCACGCTGCGGCGGTATTTGAGCTTAAAGTCACGGCTGACGAGGTTCCACAGCAGATAGCGGTAGCACCACAGGCCGTTGAACATTGCCTTGAGTTTTTTCCACAGGCGATCACCACTTTTCAAAATACTCGAACTTCTGGGAGGCAAAGGGCTCATGGAGCTTGTCCTTTGGCGCTGGTCTTGTGCTCGCAGCCGCAGTCCGGCCACTGGACGTTGACGGTGGGGTCGTCGTAGGGGATGCCGCCCTCGCTGGTGGGGTCGTAGACATCGGTGCACTTGTAGCAGAACTCGGCCACATCGCTCAGCACGAGGAAGCCGTGAGCAAAGCCCTCCGGGATATAGAACATCTTCTTGTTCTCCTCGGAGAGGGTCACGCCCACCCACTTGCCGAAGGTGGCGCTGTTGGGGCGGCAGTCCACGGCGACGTCATAAACTTCGCCCCTGGTCACACGCACCAGCTTGCCCTGGGTGTGGTTCTTCTGGAAGTGGAGGCCGCGCAGCACGCCGCGGGTGGAGCGGCTCTGGTTGTCCTGCACGAACTCCTTATCGATGCCGGCTTCTGCGAACTGATCCTTCTGATACGTCTCCATGAAGTAGCCACGGTCATCGCCGAACACCTGCGGCTCAATGACGACGACACCGGGGATCTCAGTCTGAGTAAACGTAAACTTGCCCATAATTTTGTACCTCTCTTTTTGTTTTTAAAGCATTTTGGAAGCGGTCTTTTTCGCGGTGTTCGTCCGCATAAAAGCCGCTTCTCATTTTTATCTGGAAAAGTCTGCTCCTGCGCAGGCTTTTGCGCATGATCACCGGCGGCCGGCCCGGCGCTTTTTCCGTTTGCCAGCAGCCGCACCACGTATGACTGCAAACACTGCCGCTGCCGCCGCCCTGGACCCCAGCGAAATGCCCAGCAGCCACAGCACCCGGCTTTTGGGCTTTACCGCTTTGGCCGCTTCCAGCTCTACACCGGTGCTGCCGTCCAGCAGCTGGGCAAGGCCGGTCATTTCGGCTTCCACCCGGACGCTGGTCTTTTCCTGCTTTGTGCCGCCTTTGACAGTGTACACTGCGTACACCTCCGGCTCGGTGCCCAGCAGATAGGTCTCCGGCAGCTCCAGCGCCACGTCCACATCCTCCGCGGTCAGGCCGTCGGCCAGAAGCAGCCGCACGCCGGGGTCGGAGACGGTCACGGTGCCAATGGCTCCCGCCGCCGCCCATCACCGGCAGCTGCGCGGTCACGCCCCGGGCGGGCAGGTCAGTGTAGCCGGTAAAGGTGCTGAAAGGCGTGATCCAGCAGGGTGCGGACGTCGTTGTATTTATCGGTTGCTCAGCTCGCTCTGCATGGTCACGCAGATGAGCCGGACGCCGTTCTGCTCCGCCAGACAGGCGTAGCTGTAGCGGGCCGTGTTGGTATAGCCGAGCTTGGAGCCCTTGACCGACGTGATATGGTACCGGCTGGAGCCGATGCGCAGCTTGTCCTGCTGGGAAAAGTAGCGGGTCACGGGCTGGATGTTGGTAGGGTCCATGGTGTACATCTCATTGCGGGTGAACACCTGCTCAAACCCCGGCTGCTCCAGTGCCCAGCGCAGGATCTGTGCCATATCGTAGCAGCTGGTGTAGTGGTCCTCGTCGCTGATGCCGTGGGGGTTGGCAAAGTGGGTGTGCTTGAGGCCCAGTTCCGCCACCTGGGCGTTCATGGCCGCCACGCCGCCCGCAATGGTGCCATCCCCGAAATATTCGGACAGCAGGTTGGCGCCATCGTTGGCGCTGGCCATCATGGTGGCATAGAGGGCATCCGTCAGGGGGACTTCTTCGCCCTCAAGCAAGGGCGATGTGGCTGGAATCGGTGCCTGCCAGCGAGTAACATCCTCGTGGCTCACGGTCAGCTTTGTATCCTTCCAGTTTCCCTGCGCCTTTTTCACAGGCAAGACCCAGCGTCATCACCTTGGTGATGGACGCCGGGTGCAGCTCTTCGTTCATATTCTGCTGTGCCAGCACAAGGCCGGTGTCTGCATCGATGATGCAGTAAGCGCGAGTGGCGCCAAGGGCAGGGCCAGCCGCCGCAGCCCCCGGCACGAACATACAGAACACAAGCAGCACAGCACACAGCGCTGCGGTCAGTTTTTTCATCTGGTTTTCTCCATCGAAGCTTATTCTGCCCGGCCGTACCGCACCGGCAAAGCATCAAATTCAGTATACCACATTTTGTCCCGGCTGAAAAGCCATTCAGACGTTGTTTTTGCAGCAGAACGGGCTGCAGCTGCCGCCCCTCCAGCGCCGCGTCCAGTGCGGCGGGCAGCCGGGCAAAGTCCGCCTTCAGGCTGCCTGGGCTTGGCAATGGGGTCATCCTGCCCGTAAGGCACAAAATAGTAATGCTTGCGCTGGAAAAGCCGGGCGATGTTCTCCCCCGACGCTCCCAGCCCATCGTTGGTGGAAATGCCCACCAGCACCGGGCACCCCACCCGCAGCAGGCTCTTCGCCGCCAGCGTCACCGGCGTATCGGAAAGCCCCGCCGCCAGCCTTGCCAGCGTGGCCCCGGTGCAGGGCGCAATGACCAGCGCCTCAGCCAGCCGCTTCGGCCCCAGCGGCTCCACGGCTTGCAGGGTATCCAGCACCGGGTTCCCGGTAAGGGCCTCCAGCCGTTCCTTCCAGAACGTTCCGGTGCCAAAGCGGGTGTCCTGCCCGGCCGCAAAGCTCATGATGGGCAGCAGATCCCAGCCCTGCAGCGTCAGCATCCGCGCTGCTTCCAATGCCGTTTCCAGCGTGCAGAAGCTGCCGCACACCGCAAATGCGGCGCTTCCCCTTTTCTGTGTGGTCATGTGCATTTCCTCCCGCTCCCGCAAAATGGCCAGCACCGTGCGTGCCACCGCTTCGCCTGCTGTTTCCGGCGCGCAGACCGCCGGCAGGCTCAGTGCATGGATGGCACGGAGGCCCAGCCGCTGCGCTGCCGCAAAATCCGTTCCGCCGGGCTTCGAGGCCAGATCCACGATCAGGCTTCCGGGCCGCAGGGCCGTCAGCACCGGCTCTGTCAGCACCGGTGCAGGGATCGTGTTCACCACCCGGTCAAAGGCCGGGGCCAGTGCGCCCAGCCGGGCCAGCTCTGCACCGCGCAGGCCAAGGCTCTCGGCCAGAGCCCGCTGTTCCAGAATGCCCTGTCCTGCTGACGGGATCATTTCCTCCACAGAAAAATAACGGCTGATGCGATCTGCAAATCCCAGACGAATAAGCCCCGCCGCTGCCAGAATCAGCGCATCATATTCGCCAGAATCGAGCTTTCGCAAACGCGTGTTCAGGTTGCCTCGATCCCCTTAAATTCTGCATCCGGGGAATAATCTCTGCCCCTGTAGGACGCGGCGGCGGCTGGAAGTTCCGATTACCGGGTGTGCCGGAAGCTCGGATAAGCCTTCACGCAGAACCAGCACATCGCGGCAATCTTCGCGTTCTAAAAGCGCCAGCACCGGCAGCTCCTCCGGCGGACAGAGCGGCATATCTTTTTAAGGAATGAACTGTCAGCTCGCACCGCCCTTCATAAAGCGCCTGATCCAGCTCTTTTACAAACAATCCCCTGCCGCCAACCGCATCGAGTGGACGGTCAAGTACCTTGTCTCCCGTCGTTTTCATCGTGATCAATTCAAATCCTGTCTCCGGACAGACATTCTGCATCGCTGCGATCGCCATCTTTGACTGAACAACTGCCAGCGCACTGTCGCGGCTGCCTACGCGGATCCTATTTTTATCTGTCAATTTTTTAATCTCCTCTATAAAATATATTAAGTATTTTCTACCTCTGCCTCCGCCAGCACGCGGCGTACTTCTTTGCCACCACGATGCGTCAATCCCGATCCGCTCCGCCAGAAATCAATCCGGCTGTCAGTTCTCTGCCCTGGGCGATCGCCGGGAAATAAAACTCTGACTGACTTTTATCGGAAGCCATATTAAACCAGACGGAATGGCTCGACGCATCCTCCTCCTTGATCCGTGCGTCCGTCCCCGTCTGCCCGGTCGCTGCCAGCGCCATAAAAAAGTTTTTTCCTGCCAGATCGTATCACGAACTTCCCTCATAGGTTTGTTCAATCAGACGGATTTTCCGTGAATCCGCCAGCTTCCGTATCTCTTCCGAAGTGTTCGGTGCAATCACCGTGATCGCTGCGCCAAATTTTTCCAGCACGCCGACCCGCCTCGATGCCACACTTCCAGCTCCCACAACCAGTACCTGCCGATCTGTCATATCTATAAAAATCGGAAAATAGGACATTTCTCTTCTCCCCACTATTTTCGTTTGGTAACTGTTCAGTGCCTTCACAGTCACGCGCAATAAATCCGCAGACCTATTGAACAGTTACTTCGTTTGTTTCTATACTGCCGGAATTGATTTCATCTCTTCCAGACTGCGTTTCTGTATTATTATAAAGTGTCGCATTTTATAAATCAAGCGTGAGGCAGATCTATTTTTCATTTTAGAACCTCTTTTGTTTCTGTTCACGGGTAGGCACTTTGGAACCGAAAGTGCCGTAAGAAAACGTGGCAGCAGGAAAATTTGCCGTATTGAAATGCGAAGCCACGGCAAATTCCGTTACTGGATACGTATGTGTACAGTAACCCTTTTTATTAATACCGTATACGTAAAAAGTAATCCTTGTTTTATCTTGCCAGAACGGTGCAGATTTTTGTATACTTATAACACATTTAAATTCAATACAATGAGTATAAAAAGATTGACTAATACCAATAAAGGAGTTACAACGATGGAAGAATTTTACAAAGCAATCGAAGACAAGATCAAAGCTTCCGGCTATCCGGGCGAGGTAAACGGCGAGGATATCTACAACGACATCTGCGATCAGATGGAGGAAAAAGAAAATGGAACCTATCTGTTTCTCTCCAAAAGACAATGGCGTCGTATTTGAATACAAGGTAGACATTCTGGATGAGTCCTTCAATCTCTCCTATGTTCATATTACCGCAAATAACGACACGTTTCATATTGATTTTGACAATTAATAGACAATCTTTTCTTGGACATCCCTGTATTTTTTTGACATACAGGGATATTTTTTAAGGATTTTTTGGAAAATGTGAGCATTGCGCCCTTTATAGAGGTCTGTTATAATTATCATTGTTAAAAGATTGACGAAATTATAAACTGCACACAGGGTTGTGTGCCAATCCATGAAGGAGGGCTAAATATGAAAATCCAGAATATTTCCGATGTAAACACATTTTTTTAAAGTAATTGATTCCTGCAAAGGAACCGTCGAGCTGGTTTTCCCCGGAGGGCGACCGCATCAACCTGAAATCCAAGCTGTCCCAGTATCTGTCGATGGCAAATATTTTTTCCAATGGCTATATCAAAGAGCTGGAGCTGGTCGCTTATGAGAAAGAGGACTTAGACCGACTGATTAAATTTATGTATCAGGGAGAGTAAGCTCTCTTCTGAGGTGTACACGGTATGTACGTTGCCGTTGTATAAAAAAATGTTTGAATGATGCGATAGAAACTGTATAAAAAAAAGCTTTCTGGCTGCATGGCAGATTGGCTCTGCTGCACAGAAAGCTTTTTTTTCCGTTTTATGAATCTAAGTCAAACCGTTTCTCATACTTCACGCAATAAACACGCAAAACCTTCTAAACAGCTACGCTTCTATCCGCGCCAGCTCTTGAAAGACTTTTTCAATTTCTTCCCCGCGACGCCCGGAATGTTCCCTGCACCATCTGGGTGCTCCCGCCGCCGCGTCCCTGCAGACGGGCGTTTAATTCTTTTCCGAATGCACGCATATCACGGCCGAGGCTTCCGGCTGTGTAGTTATAACCTGACGCGTCATCGCCACAGAGCACACCAGCACGGTCTCTCCTTTTTCCTGTTCCACTAGCAGATTTGCAAACTGACGCACCAGAACTGGCGTCATGCCCTGCTCAAATACAGCCAGCGCATTCTGACCCTGCGGATAGACGTCTGCCTGCATGGTGAGAATGCGCTGCCAGAGGCGGTTGATCTCACCGTCCTTGCGCCCGCTCTCCTCTTTCAGATGGCTGACCGCCTCCGCCGCCTTCTCCGGTTTTGCAGAAAGCAGGTTAGAGATCGTCTGCATCTGCTCCGTCTTCGCCTCAAAATTCTCCAGCGCACGGTCACCACAGAGCACGGAGAAACGCACGCCGCCCTTGTAATTCATCAGGGAAAGCACTTTGATCACGCCGATCTCTCCCGTGTAATCCACGTGTGCCACAGCAGGCACAGATATCCGCCCCCGGAATCTCTACGATGCGGACCTGACCGGTCAGCTCCTTCTTGCTGCGGTACGGGATCGTTTTCAGTTCCTCCTCATCCCGGATATGTCACCTGTACCGGAAGATTCGCCCAACAACCGCATTTGCCTTCTTCTCGATTTCCTTTAACTGTTCCCCAGTTAAGCGGACCATTCAGATCGACCGTCACTTCATCGTGTCCCATATGAAATCCGACATTATCATATCCGTATGCGGCATGAATCAGCCCCGATATGATATGTTCTCCGTATGTTGCTGCATGTTGGAAAAAACGCTGTTCCCAGTCGATGGCCGCGTGAACGGTGCTTCCCACCACCAGCGGCGCGTCCGTCTCATGAACAACCACGCCATGTTTCTCCTCCACATGTGTCACGTGCACTTCCCCGATCCGTCCGGTATCCGACGGCTGTCCGCCGCCCTCCGGGTAAAATCCGGTCTGGGAAAGTTCCACCTCAAATCCGTGCTTTGCCGGACGGCAGGCGGTGACGATGGCATCAAATTCTTTTTACATACGGTGTCTGATAATATAACGGTTCCATTTTCATTCCTCTTTTCATTTCGTTGTACAATGTTCTGTGACAAATCGTTATGGATAAACATCCATGTCGATCCGCCCGGTTATCTCGGTTATCTCGATTATTTCAACAAAAAATTTATAGTAAAATATTTCCGTCCTAATTTTCCTGATTTATGGAAACTGTGGCAAGCTGCCCCCCCTCATATGATGAAGTGTATAGAAAATCTCGGAGGACATAACCATGAGTGATTTAGCGGCTACCAACTGCGGTTGCGGATGTGATAACAACGGAGGAAGCTGCGGCTGTAATTGTGGCTGTGGATGCGGCGGTTTCGGCAACAACAACTGTCTCTTCCTGATTCTGATTCTGCTGTGCTGCGGCGGATGTGGCGGCGGATGCTTTGATCACGGATGCGGCGGCAACAACTGCGACTGCCTGATCTGGATCCTGCTTCTGTGCTGCTGCTGTGGCGGCGGTGGCTTTGGCTGCTGATAAACATCCGCCCATATCCAGCATATCTTTTGAGAATGCATCCATGTACATTTTAATACCGCAGATTTAACACCATCACATCTTATTTGCGCGTCAACTGATAAATCATGCATTGCAGATCGCGGCGGCTACATTGCTGCCGCCCTTTCTGCCTCTTTGCCACAATATAAGGAGTGTCCGGCAGGGGGATATAATCAATTCCTTGGACGGCACGACATTGACAAAGCCGACCGGCACGCCGATGATGAGTTTCGGGTGGATTTTTCCTCCTGAATCAACTCGTACAGACGCACCAGCGCGGTCGGTGCATTCCCAACTGCAAAAATACAGTCTTTTCCCATTTCTGCCGCCTTGTCCATGCTGGCAACCGCACGGGTGGTCCCGAACGCTGCCGCTTTCTTCGCGACATCCTCGTCCGCCATAAAACAGTAGACCTCACCGCCCAGCGACGCAAGCGCGCGCTTGTTGATGCCGGATTTTCCCATATTCGTATCAGTCACGATGCACGCCCCATTTTTCAGAGCTTCCAACGCCTTATCGACTGCGCCCGGTGAAAATACAAGCGAATCTGCGTACTCAAAGTCGGCTGTCGTGTGAATCACGCGTTTCACAATTGGTGCTTCTTTCTCCGGAAATGTCCGTTCCCCAGCTCCTCGGTGATAATCTCAAAACTTCTCGCCTCAATCTCCGACGGCAATACCTGACTGAGTTCTTTCATTTTTTTCATCCATCTATCTACACTCCCTTTTCCAGAATCCGGTAAATTGCTTCCATATCCAAGTACTTCCGCATCGTGTCTGCCAGCCGGTTGTACTGCTCTTCCCGGTATTTCTCATAATCAAACGACAATCCGCCGACTTCCGGCTCCATTCCTTTTTCTTTTTCATCAGCGCACAGACAATCGTCTCCGCCACCTCTGCCTTGTCAAAATGCCGTGGACGTAGTGCCGTAGAGGTTGTCCCGGCAGCAGCCATCCTGTTTTTCAGTGTGGTTTCCCCGCCTGTTCTTCCCTAGAGTTTCAATAAACTATGATTTACGGCTTTTTTCCTGCTCCTTGATCACGTTCTTAACAATATCACCGCCGACAGATGATGTCTCTCCCATATGTATTTCATATCCTTCCGCCTCCATCCCCGAAAAAGCCCAGGAAAAGATACCGCTGACCGTCCCGAAACATCCACTTGACCTGCGTCCCTGGTCTTTTCTTCCTGAAACTGTGTCTGTAACGGCAGAAGGCCCACTTACCGGAGAGCGTACGCCCAGGCACACCCGCCTCGGTTCCTTCCTGATCTGACAGCGTCTGTCCCATCATCTGATAGCCGCCGCAGATGCCCCCCCAGATCGGCGTTCCTCCGGCTGCTTTCTTTAAAACTGCCGCTTCCAGACCATTCTGCCGCATCCAGAGCAGATCCTCGATCGTATTCTTCGTTCCCGGAAGAACAATCAGATCCGGTCGTCCCAGCTCAGACAGGCGGCTCACATAACGCACCGAAACGCCGGGGATCGGGTCAAAGACGTTCAGGTCAGTGAAATTGGATAAACGCGGAAAGCGGATGGCTGCAATGTCGATCCATGCCTCTACATGTTTTTCAGATGACTCGTTTTTTCCTGTTTAAGGGTGATTACTTCCGCCCTTGGATGAAGGCGGCTGCTTAAAGCTATCCTCGTCCTCGATATCCACATCCATGTACGGAACAACGCCGACCACCGGAATCTTGCATAATTTCTCGATCATCTCAACACCTGGATCCAGGATCGTCTTATCGCCGCGGAATTTGTTGATGATGAGCCCCTTTTACCATCGCCTGTTCATCCGGTTCCAGAAGCGCTACCGTTCCATAGAGGCTGTGCAAACACGCCGCCCCGGTCGATGTCCCCGGCAGCAGCACTGGCGCACCCGCCATGCGCGCCATTCCCATGTTCACGATATCATCCGATTTTAAGTTGATCTCCGCCGGGCTGCCGGCGCCCTCGATCACGATGATATCGTACTGTTCGGACAAGTGCTGAAACGCTTTCTTGATTTCCGGGATTAGCTGCTTTTTATACTTCTCTGAAATATTCCTTCGCGGGCATTGTGCCGATCGGGACACCGCGCACGATCACCTGAGAACCGACATCGCTGGATGGCTTTAAGAGAATCGGATTCATGTCCACCGATGGCTCACAGCCCGCCGCCTGCGCCTGCACTACCTGTGCACGTCCCATTTCCAATCCCTCGCTGGTAATATAGAGTTCAGCGCCATATTCTGCGATTTAAACGGCGCCACGCGGTAGCCGTCCTGCTTAAAAATCCGGCAGAGTCCCGCCGCCAGCAGGCTTTTTCCCGCATTGGACATCGTTCCCTGTATCATGATTGCTTTTGCCACGGTGAAATCCTCCTTATTTTTGAGTGTCTTACCAAATAATGGTTGCTCAAAGCTATTTAATTCGAAGCTATTTTGTGCTTAACCAAAACTATTATTCTGCCATTTGTCCTTTCAAATGACAGAGGCTATTTTATGGGTTCGTTTTATATTACAAATTCACATTGTGTTTATCTTCAGATTGGTACCTCTTTCAAAATATGTATCAACCTTTCATTTTCTCCCCGGTTCCGCACCGCCACCCGGTAATAATGACGGTTCAGCCCTTCAAAATTCTCACAGGCGCGAATCAAAATTCCATGCTCTAAACAACCCTGTTTGTAATCGCGCGAATCCTCATCCGGCGAACGGAACAACAGATAATTTGTCCGGATAAACGATAAATCCCAGTTCTTCCAGTTTTTCCGCCAGCCGCGGACGTTCCGTCTGCAAAAGATTTAACCGTCCATTCCAGCAGATTTCCTTCTGAATGATCCGCCAGTACCGCAAAAATGCCGCCACCCCGCCCGCCTGTGCCGGAGCCGAGACACTCCACGGCTGGCGGAACTTCTCGAGGCGTTCCCGGAGTCCGGCATTGGGGATGATGCCATAGCCCAGGCGAAGGCCTGCCATTGAGCAGATTTTGGTCAAGGCATTTAAAGAGAATAACGTGATATCCAACACCATTTAACAAATTTCCAACAAACGAACCTTCTCTCCGTGTATCCAAAAACCACTGAAAACACTCGTCCAGCATAAGCCAGGTATGTGTTTCCCGGCAGACCTCCGCCAACCTTTCCAGCTCGGTGGCTGAAATGGCGCGCCCTGTCGGGTTATTGGGATTTCCGAGAATCAAAATTTTTTCCCAGACGTTTTCATGTTTAGAGGATAAAGTTGGGGACCGAATCTATCTTCGATGCATCCCCGGAGCCATCGCAAAGCATGGCATACAATTCTTCCCTCGTACTCTCCAGGGAAAATCCATTTTCTTCCTTTAAATGAAGCCACCGGATCTCGCAGCCGCACATCCGAAGCGCCTGCTCATACCCGAAAATCCAGGTGCCAGCAAAATCGCCTGTTGGGGCGAATCGCTGAGACAACTGCATTATAGAATATCCGAAGCACCGTTTCCAAACACGAGCCAGTCCTTCCGGAATCGGCGTGCCGTCTGCCTCATAAAAAGCAGCCGCTGCCGCCGCAGCTTCCGGCATAAAGCATCCGGATATTGTTCCCAAGCAGCCGCCGATGCCATCACAGCATCACGGACAGCCTGCGGCATTCCAAGACGATTTATATTGACTGAAAAATCTAACTCTACGGCTGCATCACCGTAAATATCGCCGCCGTGCGTGTATGGCATAGATGCTTCCTCCCTGTTGTTCCCTCTTTTTTTTTGTGTATTCTTTATCTGGTTACTCTTTCCTTCGTTCGTTCTATTTTTGATATTTTATCTGTTTGATTGTTTCATTATTTGGATGTTTTGCCTTTTTATATTCTTCTTTGTTAAAATTCCCTTATCAAAACAAAATCACGGCCCGCATCACCAGTGCCAGAAGTCCCATGATTCCCGCCGCTCCATACATCAGGCGGTTGACACGGCGGATGTCCTGCGGTTCAATCGGGTGTATCTCATCACCGATATATGGCTTCGGAACTAACTTGCCGAAATACCAGGCATCGCCCGCCAGTCGCAAGCCCAGCGCGCCGGCGCATGCCGACTCGGTCTGCGCGGAATTGGGGCTTTTGTGGTTCCGGCGATCACGCCGCCAGATACGGTAAGCATTCTTTCCGTCATATCGTAAAAGGTATGCAGAGACTATCAATAAAAGCGCTGCCAGACGCGACGGAATCAGGTTTACCAGGTCGTCCAGTTTTGCTGCCGCGCGTCCAAAATGCAGATACCTGTCATTTTTATATCCGACCATCGAATCCATCGTATTGACTGCCTTGTACAGCCAGCCAAGAAGCGGACCTCCGATCGCCAGATAAAACAAAAGGCGCAATCACTCCATCCGACGCATTTTTCCGCTACCGTCTCAACTGCCGCCCGTGCGATCCCCGCCTCTGAAAGAGGTTTCGTATCGCGCCCGACAATCATCGAGCACCTGGTGTTGTAATTGTGCATACTATGCAATGGTTTAAATTGTATTTTGCGTCATTCTGCAAGTATTGAGTATAGCGGATTATTTTGGAGGTGTCTATTAAATGATTAATT
>VOFJ01003618.1_pt1 | contig 23134 bp, 30 predicted proteins | sample 5384081 | NCBI WGS metagenome assembly VOFJ01 (sample SAMN12384729, study PRJNA508395) | human gut metagenome | isolation source: healthy gut I | host: Homo sapiens | reverse complement strand
CCTGTGGCCTCCATGAAATGTCAACATTAAATTCGACATTTTTCATGTTTTATCGTTTGCCGCGCCATGGTACAATACGTAGCCTGTTTTATTGTGGCTTTTCACCCCTTTTAGGGTGGGGCCAAGTAACAGGTCGCCAACCCTCACGCCCCCCATTTCCGTTCTTAAGTCGCTTTACCTCTTCCTCGAACAGCGTTCCCCCTGCTGAATGAGGCCATGTATTTGCGTGGGTATCGTTGCTCAATTCTCTTCTCTGTCCTGTCGTCCAATTTGCCTTTCCGGTATCTTCCGGCGTATCATCTTATTTGTTACCTCATTGTACGCTCCCAACTGCTGTACGGGTGGCGGTATACTGCCCGCTTTCTCGTTGTCGCGAACGCTGTAAGCCTCTGCATCTGCAACTCGCTACCATTGTCTACTGTGATTGTCTTAACACCCGCTTAAACATATCAGCGCCCCATTTTCTTTCTAATCTATCCAGGTGCCGCTACTACTGTCTCGTCTGGTCTGGCAGTTTAAATATAATCTCGTTTCTGGAGCCGGTTTGCGCCAGCAACGTATTTTTGGACTTTCCCTGCTTACCTAAAACGCTGTCCATTTCCCAGTGCCAGAACTCTTCCCTGTAGCATTCCATCTCTTTTCGGCGTTTATTCATACTCTCCTGTCGTCACTTTTCTTGTTGCTCTGTACTTTCTTCTTATAATTTCTTCTTATTCTTCTTTACTGGCAATTTCAGATTAACTTAAGGAAAATACCCTTATCATCGTAGCTGTATGGTCAAGATGCGATACTGTTACGGAGTCCCCCTCTTTCCCCCAGGTTTAATTTTCCTTTAGTACCGCGCTCATTGTGACCTCATTTCATTTTTCTTATCCTCTATATAATTTTGCGTATGCAATATCGTTTCCTATTTTGTTAAAATTTTGCCTTTTTAAATTTTTCCTCTGCTTTCATTTGTGCCTGGTTTTGGCTATAACTTAATGTTTCTGTATAGTCGCTATTTCTGTGCATATATTCCCCTTGCTCATTGCTATAGTGTCGCGGTGTACGCCCAGCTGTTCTTGCTATCTCTATCACGCTATGCCCTGCTTTTTTCTTAATGCCTCAATATTTATATGGTCTGTCCATGTCAGCTGTCGGTCCTTTTTCTTATTCGCCATTTCTGCCAATCCTCTTTCTGTTCCTGTTCTTCCCCATATACGACGAAAGCCGCAAACTCTTATTAAGTCTGCGGCTTTATGCCTTTACCTATTTACAACACTTTTTACAAGCGGTGTATTTTTCTTTGTTTGGCTTAGCGGTATGCTTTTGGTTTTTCATTATCTCGAACAGTTAGGCTTTACTATGGTATTTTTGTTGCTATGGTCTACATATACCGTTTTTCTCCGTATGCTGGCTTACGCTGGGCGTTGCGTCCTCGATTACGTCAAGCCCTATATTGCACCCGAACGTCTGTACCCCCCCCAGAAATTTCCAGTATTTCTGCGGTAAGCGGGCTTTCGGGTACTTTCTCGCTAAGCTCTGCCGATAGATTGCCTGCCCCACTTTAATGATGCGGCAGGGCTCTCCGTTGTATGTGTGTACTTTTCTACTGTAATATCTTCACTGCCGGACATTCTGCTTAAAATATCCTGCCTGTTTTCTCCGTCCTCATTATTGAACGTCACGCCTACTACTTTCGTTCTGATTGTATCTAAAACCCTGCTACCAGATGCGGCGGCAGGCGCTGGCGTTCTGTTTCCGTTCTCTTTTCCTGCGCTTTTTCTTTTTTCAGTCCCAAATAGGCGCATACTGTCGCAACTACAATGCAGCCCGCCCCACCTGTTATATTTCCAGACGGCGCGCCGTTAAACCGCTTACTGCAAATAATGCAGCCGCTGCCACTAAAATTACCTTTTTCTTTGTCATAGTAAGCCCTCGCTTTCGTATCTACTTCAATTCTAAAATTTCATCAGCAGAGGCGTTAAGCTCTCTGCATATTTTTCGCAAACATTTCTATTGTCGGTGCGTGCGCCCCATTCTCCCACCTGCTTATATCTTTCTGGTGGACTTGCAGGCGTTCCGCAAGTTCTGACTGTGAAACGCCCGCCGCTTCGTGCTTTCCTTATGTTTCTCGCCTAAGTTCATGCCTTACCTCTCTTTTCCTTTGCTCTCAAAACGAAAGCAATAAGCAGCTTTTACCAGTCCTACTACTACTAAAAATACTCCTAATTTCAAAAGCATACTCTTTACTCGGCTGTGGGTTTGTGTTATATTTTTTTATAGGCAGCGGGCTTATCGCCCGCCTGTCGGTTAGGGCTTTCGCCCCAACCTATGTACTTACCGATTATGATAAGTATTATGCCTATGATTAAGTCTATCAATGCGTTGATTGTCAGGTCTCGCCATTCGATAGGCTTTTTCTTTTTGTTCTTTTTTCTTACCCATTGTGCCGTTTCTCCTTTCCAGTGGCTTTGCCTCTTATTTGTTCTTATCTCCTTTCCATGATTTTATTATATACCAACTTTGGTATATTGTCAACGCTTTTATGCAGAAAATCCTATAAAATTGCAAAAAATAGAGGGCAGACAGCGAACCGCCCGCCCTCAAAAACTTAAGCTAATCTTGTGGCATAATCTAAGCTAATCCAGCCTGCGCCACTCTTCAAGCGTCCCCAGCCAACGCTTGCACCCTGTCCGGCTTTCACTTCCACAATGGTAAATACTCCCTTTCCTGTGGTTTCTCCGTCTTTGCATGCCTGCGCCTTGTCCCGTGTGTTGATATGTCCCACTACGTCTATGTCCCTTGCCTCGATACGCTGCCCTACGTAAAGTGTCGCCGTGCTGTCCCATACTGTTTGTGCTGTAAATGACGCTCGTAACGCCGGAAATACCCTCTACGTCTTTACTTATGTTGCAATGGTATACGCTGTCTACTCCCAGCTCTAACCGCTCGCCCCTTGAATTTATGTAAGTCAGTTTTCATTTTCCATGTGTTACACCGTCCTTGCTATCATTCTGAACTGTCGGGCTGCCTCTTTCTGCTGCTTTGCGTAGTCCGTAGTATTCGCATAAATATACTGATTGACGACTACGCCGCCTGCTGCACTGCCGCCACCTCTCGGCTTTTGGCTTTTTTGTCGTCATAATCGTATGTAAACTCTTTGCCTACATTTACCTTTGCGCCTACGTCGAACTCCTGCGGTACGCTGTCCTCAATCATTTTCTTAACGCCGCCGATTTCATCAGAAAAGCCAACGCCGATACCCTGCGCCAGATATACGCCGATTTCGTCACGCATCAGCTTAGACGGGCTGTTAATTCCAAATAATCCCTTAAGGAAGTCGGTAACATTACCTACCCAGCCGCTTATTTTGTCCTTTATCCACTGCGTAGCTCCATGTATGCCGTTCCAGATGCATTCTACCATGTTTTTACCGAACCCTGAACACGTACTGCCAATATCCTTAAAATACGTCTGCTATTCCAGTAATTACATTTTTCATGCCCTCTACGGCTTTGTTCTTTACTTCTGTACCCCATGTAGCCACTTTGGAAATTGCGCCAGAAATGCTGTTATATATCTTCTCTGGTATTTCCTTTACGATAGTAACAATGCCTGTTACCATTGTGTTCATTACCTCTTTGGCTTTTTGTAAGCATATTTGTACCCCACGTAGCCACTTTGGTAACTGCTCCTACTATGCTGTTCCAGATTTTCTGCGGTACTTCTTTCACGATAGTAACAATGCCTGTTACCATTGTGTTCATTACCTCTTTGGCTTTCGTAAGCATATTTGTACGCCCCACGTAGCCACTTTGGTAACTGCTCCTACTATGCTGTTCCAGATTTTAGCAGGCGTTTCTTTCACAATCGTTACAATGTTCGTAAGCATGGTGTTCATTACTTCTTTGGCTTTGATCTGCATATTTGCACCCCCATGTAGCCACTCTGGTAACTGCTCCTACTATGCTGTTCCAGATTTTAGCAGGCGTTTCTTTCACAATCGTTACAATGTTCGTAAGCATGGTGTTCATTACTTCTTTGGCTTTGATCTGCATATTTGCACCCCATGTAGCCACTCTGGTAACTGCGCTTACTATACTGTTCCAGATTTTCTGCGGCAGCCCTTAACAATATCTATAACTTTCGTTACAAAATCTGTTATAACCATGCCGCCTTTTTTCCTGCATATTTGCGCCCCCACTCTGCTATTTTCTCAACGCCCGCAGCGATTGCCTGCGGTATCAGAGTAGGCAGCTCTTTTTATCTTGTTTATGATTGTCGTTACCAGCTTGCCTGTGCCGTCAAAATCTTAGGCAGCCCTGTAATTAGTCCTGTTACAATGGTCGCGATAATCTGCGGCATGGCTGCGATTAAAAGCGGTATTGCATCTATGATGCCGTCATTCAGCGCAACTATAATATCGCCCGCACTTTCGATAATAAGCGGTATGCCCTCAATCCAGCGCATTTATGATAGCCGTTATGATTTCCGGCAGTGCCTCAATCAGTACGGGCAACGCTGCTACCAGCCTGTGCCAGCCCTGTAATAAGCTGTAAGGCTGCTGTAATCAGCAACGGTATATTTTCTATCAGCATGGTTTACAATATTCGTAACCACCGTTACGATTGTCGGCGGCAATGTAGGCGGCCGCCTGTGCGATACCTTTGCGCAAGGCTTATGAGTATCTGCATACCCGCCTCTAAAATCTGCGGCAGTAACTGTATCAGCATAGTTGCAATGTTGGTTACTACGTTTGTTATGGTCGGCAATAACGTAGGCAGCGCCGTTATAATGCCCTGCGCCAGTGCCTGCATAATAGGGGTGCGCTTTCCAGCACTGCCCCCGCTATATTCGTTATCACTTCCAATATCTGCGGTATCATTTGTGAAATATTGCTGATTATTCCAGTAACGCCCTGCTTTATCTTCTCGCCTGCGTCGTCCTGTCCCGCCATAAGGTCGCTTAGTCCGTCCATAATCATTGTGATAGACGGCAGCATTTCGCCAGTGATACTGTTCTTTACGCCGCTAAACGTCCATTGCAAGCGGCTTAAGCTGTCCCTCAAACCGCTGCGCTTGCTGCTACTGCCTCGTCCGACATTATCATGCCGTATTCTTCTGTTTCGTCCATAAAAGCTTAATTCCGTCTGCGCCAGAATTAAGCAACGGTAAAGCTCGGCTGCACTTTTTTCCAAAAATATCCCAATGCGGCTGCATTTCGCTGTGTTTCATCTTCCATGCCCGCCAGTGCGTCTATGCTCTCTAAAAAGCACCTGCTCCGTGCTTTTTATACTTCCGTCTGTATTTTTCAGCGATACACCGATAGCCTCAAAACTCGCCCCTGCACCTTTCGCTCCCTCTGCTGTTTTTCCCCAGCTCTGTAGTAATATTCTTAACGCCTTTGGTTAAGTCGCTTACGCTGCTGCTTAGCTCCTTTCGCAAGCATAAGCAACTGCTGGTATAGGCTTGCGCTTATCTGCATTTTCTGGCTTTCCTTGTCTATCTGGTCGCCCGCAGATGCCGTATCACTCGCCATATCGTAAAAAAGTGCCTTGCCTGCTGCTACGGCTGCCGTGCCGATTGCCGCCACCGCTGCTGCCGTTGCTGTCGCAACCTTTTTACAACCTCTGTTAAAGCCGCTGAATTTGCTTGTTGCCTCTTTCGCCTGTTTTCCGCTGTCCTCTACCTCGTTTCCCATTCCGTCTGCGGCTTTTTCTGCCTTGTCCAGCTCTGTAGTGGTCTTTCCCCTAACTCTGTTTCTGTATTCGCAAGGGCTGTTTTCTGGTAATTAAAAGCTGCGTTTCCAGCTTTTTACTCGCCTCGCTGTTCTCTCCTGTAGCCTCTTTGCACTTTGCAAGGGCTTTTTCCGTTTCCTCTACCTTTTTCTTTTTTTTCGTCGTAAGTTTTGCGTAATACTTCCTGCTTGGCTTTCAGCGCCTCTGCACTGCTCGCATTGCTCTTATACTCTGCCGTTACAAGTTTCATTTCAGAGTTAAGCAGCTTAAAAGGGTGCTGTTAATCTCTTTACAGGCTGCTTTATACTGTGCCTCGCCGTCAAAACTAAGTTTGGTTTTTAATATTGTCTGTTTTATCAGCCATGATTTACAAGCCCCCCTAACGCTATGTCTATGTCGTCCATACCCTCTGCTGCCTGTGCTGGTGCGCTGCTGCTTTCCTGTCCGAAAAATGTGCGGGTTATACTCCTTGTGATAGCCGAATAGCTTAATAATCTGGTAAGGTGTCTTTTTCCACGCCTCGCTTTCCGTGTAATGCAGCATAGCCATTGCTATATAAAGCAGCCGTGCGGTGTCTATTCGTCCTGCACGGCTACTCTGTTTCCCTCTGCTGTTGTGTCTGCCTCTCCGTCTGCTGCCTCTTTCTCTTCCCCGCCGTTTGTGGAATATACAAAAAAAGAGAAAATAGCGTCTTTAATTTGCGGCAGATTGCCGATATGAATTAACTTACCTACCTGCTGCTCTGTAAGCGGTGTTTCTCCCTCTTCCATGCCCTCGTTGATAATGAGGGTAAGCAACCAACGTAAATCTTTAATCATAGTCGGGTTACTCTGGTCAAAAAGCCTTGTCCAGCTTGTCATATCCCCCCAAATCTGTCCTGCATCTCGTCCAGTGCATTAAGGGAAAACAGTAAATAATAGGTTTTGCCGTTCAGTTCTACGGGCATGCGTCCGTCTTTAATTGCGCTCATGCTATAAATTAAGGCGCAGCCTGCGCTGCGCCTCTCTCTCCTTTCTCTTATATTGTCTGCATTGCCGCTCCCGGTTCGGGTACGGCTGTAAACCATGTCTTAGCCGCCTTGTTTCGTCCTCTGTTCCCACAAAGTCTGCTTTCCACAAGTTATCTTTTTCTTTCTTGTTGTAAAAGATGCCTCAATGTCCGGCGTGTTAAACTTGATACTCTCGCCCTTTGTTTCGTACTTTTCAGACGGTACTTTAAATTTTGCTTTAAGCAGCCATACGTAACGGTATTTACCACCCGTTTTCTTATGCTCTGAACCCTACAGCAACATACGGCGGCTCGTCCTCTTTTTCCAGCCCATCAATTGTTAAGATGAATGGGTCTTATGAAATAACTACAAATGAACTGGCAAATCACCTTGGTGTTACTGTCCGTAATGCCAACCGTATCCTGCGCAATCTTGAAAATGGCGGCGCTGCCACAATTGCACATACCCGTTCCACTGCTTCAAAAAGGTCGTCCAGTTAAAGTATATCGCTTAAACTTATAAAAAAGTATAGGAGCAAAACTGTCAAAATTACAGATTGCTCCTTTTTTATTTATGTGAAATAGACATAGTAAAAAGCGGATACCAACTATTTTATTGATATCCGCCCCTACTGTGTTGGTTCAATCATCTTCAATTGTTCCTTTCTCTTTTTTCATTCTTTAATCTTCTGTGTTCGGTATCCGTACCTTCCTTTCATAATCTAGGGGAGTATCGGTACTAAACTTATCTGCTTTTTCTTTCCCGATACACTTCAAATAACTTTATGAATATTTACAACTCGCGTTTGTCTTATATTTCACATCTGTTATTTGATGGTTTAATATTAGCATACGCGAGTTATTTTGTCAATATATTTGATTAATTTATTTATATTTTTTATCTATTTATTTTCATCTTTTGTTATTTTTCAGAATTCTTTTGCATTAAAGTCCTTACTTCAATCAGATTTCCGTCCAGATCATAAAACGCACAACCTTCTGTCCCCAACTATAATTCATCAGTTGGTTTACATATTTGATGTCCGGATATAACTTTTCCAACTTTTCTACAAATGCTTCTATATCTGATTCTTCAAAATAAAGTTCACAGGCATTATTTTCCGGAATGACTTCTTTTTCAGAAAGCTTTTTCCAGATTTTTTCGTCCTGAAGGACGAGCCCTTCTGTCAGAACCACATTTCCATCATTGTCCAGTATTGTATCCAGACCAAATAAATCATGATAAAATTTTTTAGATTTTTCGATATCCTTTACAACAATCAACACATTTCTCAGCTTCATACACTTCTCCCCTGTTCTGTCATACGGATTTTCTTCACACTGTTATAAAACGAATCCTTCTTCTTTTGAACGTTTATTTTTTAAGAATTTTTCCTTTACTCGGTTTGATAATTCGAATCAGTCCCTTATCCAACATAAGCGTCCTATTCCACGGATTCAAAATCACCCCTTTAATCTCCGGTACAGTAAGCGCTACATCAAATAGTTTATCTATATCTACAAGAAATGTCGATTTTACACTGTCTGCACCTTTCATTTCTTCATTAAAACTTGTAAACGCATACCACCAGTTTGCACCGTCGGAAGTTTGGAGCGTTTTCAGATTCATTTGCGTAGTTCCAATAGATGGCTCAACCGCTACGATTACCTGCCCTGAGTCCTTCATACGTCTTCGAATCACAGTCAGCGTATGTGCAAGCTGCCCTGAGTCGCTTCCTTTGTAATGCCTGTATTGCCACCTCTATCTTTTCATTTCCTTGCAATGTTTCATCCTGTCTATCCATAAATATTTCTCCGCTTATTCTAGTTTCCCTTTTCTTTTTAATTTCAATAGTTTTTCAACATCTTCCAAAATTCTTCAAAGTTCTCTGCAATCCAGTATACATTTCCTTTCATCATTTGATTCTTCTTTAACTTTTCCAAATGATTCCATTTTTCCTCTACTTTCTAAAACAGATCCAGCGTACTGTCCAGATAGATTTTTTCTCTGACATGTATCTGGTATTCCGGTCTGGTCATGTAATAGAGCAGAAATTCCAGTATCAGAGCACTTCCAAGGCTCCGACCTTCTATTTTAAAATTTGAAAATCCCATTGGCAGATAGATATTTTGAATAGCATCAATTCCTATAAACCCCGGATTAGTCATTGCCTTTGAAAAACGGTAACCATGATTTATATCCGGCGCAGTACAGTGATGCTCCAAACTATTCTCGCCCAAATTCTTTCTGCTGACTGCCTCGTAACAGCGTTTTCTGTCCTTACAGCCAAACCAGCAACACTCATTGCACAAAAATTCCACCTTATCTTTTTTTGCATCTGGGACAACGTATTTAACTTGTCGAAAGATTTATTCAACCTGAAATCCGGTACAACATACTGAAAATCTGTTCACGATTCACTTCATTCAAAAACTGTTCAAAATCAGTCAGCACTTTCGTTGTTGATGAAACAAAATAGAGCCCCGGATAATTCTTTTTCAAATATTCTAACAGCAAGTCAGAATGAATAATCACTCCATTTCCTACACTTTTTTCAAACAGAGTACAAAGTTCATTGCACTTTTTATCCGATAAATGTTCCTCTCTAAGTAATGAATTGCTGAATGTCAGCCGGGCTGAAATCCCATATTCCTGCATCAATTCCAGAACCTCTTCCGGCTCCTGCTCTCCAAATCCGGCACGGCCGCCGCCCCAGATACAGTCTGCAGGTGCGCCATATATGGACCCAATCTCACACCAGTCATAAAAAATATTCTCGATGTTTGCGAAATAAAGGCAAAAATTCACGGTACAATTCATAAAATTCGAACAGCCCCGGAAGATGGTAGTATGCTATACTTTTGTTTTATTATACATTTTTTTCCCAGATTCTCCAGTTTCTGAATTGCATCTACGTCTTTTTTGCAAGTTCATCTCTTGCATTTGCATAATAACATTTCTGGAACAGCATATCCCACGACAAATAATCTGCCATACAATCAAACTGCTTTACAAATCAATTCGTATTGTATATTATCTAACGGTGATCCGCCTACTACAATCAACCCAATCTTTTTTTCTTTCAACTGCATTCCGCGGCAATAACATTTATCTATAACCTGCTTTAACTGGGCAGTCATTCCCCACCAGTATACAGGTGTTGCAAAAAGAATCATATCTGCTTCCACCAGTTTATTAATCGTTGGATTCGTATCGTCCTGATCCACACAGCCTTTATGACATTGACAGGCACCACAGCCTTTACACGGACTGATATGTAACTTATCCGGAGCAATCACCTCGATTTCATTCTTTTCAGCCGCTCCTTTTATAAATGCATTGATTGCTGTCAATGTATTTCCTTTCCTAGCACTTCCATTAATAATCACGATTTTCATAATATCTCTTCCTCCCTCTTTTCAATAATTGCATTTTAATTAATAGTACTTTTTAATTTTTCTTACAAAGCTTCAAAATGATATCTTGGTTTTCCGACGCTTTTCTTTCCGTATTCAATCGCCTCAGTCGGACAATAACCGATGCATGCCATGCAATGCGTACAATTTTTACTCCAGACAGGTCTCTCCTGTTCCAAGTGAATATTATTAAGCGGACACTTTTTACGCATTGTCCGCAACCGATACAAGAATCATTTGCCTGAAATGCGTTGGCTTTCACAAAAAAATTTATAGAAAATAGGATTTACCGGTCCACTCATAAAACGGTCATATAGATTATTACGTGGCAAGCAAAAATTTTTTTTCCATTTCTGATATATGCAATGACTTTTTTCAATATCAGGTTCGGCTTTTGCTACAATTTTCCGTGCTTCTTCTTTTTGGTACATCAAACATGGCAATATAATTCTCGGGCATGAGAATCCGTGCTGTTCCCATATATTGAAGTTTCTTTTTTTGTTCTGAAAGCTCCCGATTGTATTTTGCTGCATTTCCTATCTCACTGCCACAATTCATAACAAACCAGATACGTTTTCCATCAATGAATTCCGTTTTATCAATCCACTCTGATACAATCTTTGAAATGCGCCAGGCATAAGTCGGTGTCACAATAATCACATCTCTGCCAGTCTGCAATGGCGATGTATCATTTTCTTTTTATTTTCATGTTTAAATCTACTGCATTTTCCTGTATTGCCTCGGCAATCCGTTTTGCAATATATTTACTGTTTCCTGTTCCTGAAAAATAAAGAACCAAAATATAGCTCCTCCAAATCCTGATATTTTGTAACTATTCTGCGTCAGCTCCTACAAATATTTCACGATATCTTCCAGTTTCCGCTTCGGTACTACATAATCTTTATTCTCATCGAGATAATATTTGATATTTCCGTCTTTTGCGTCTTCCATTTTGCTTGTATGACTCGGATAACCAAATGCTACAACTGTATGAAGCTTCTGTTCTTCTTTTAAGTCCAAACATATTGGAAAGTTCTGCTTTTATCACAAGCCCCAATGATACAGCTTCCCACTCCATGGTTCCATGCCGCCAGTGTCATATTGCTGATTGCCAGTCCGGCATCTGTATCACAATATTGCCCCCCGGTTAATATTCTCATTTTCTATAATTCCTATGAATAAGACCGGTTCTTCCCCCGGCTTTTCGGCTGCCCTTCTTCCTCTTTCGGAAGATAACCTGCCCATTTCGTATGTTCAAATACTTCTTTTTACCTTCTCCTGCGACTTCACAACAACATAGCTTAATGGCTGTAAATTTGCCACTTGACGCATAGCGGGCTGCAGTCAGCATTTCATCAATGATCTCATCAGATATTGGCTCCTGCTTAAATCTCCGGTAAGTTCTTCTTAGCTTTAATAATTCCATCAATTCCATATTTTTCACCTTCCGCTTTCTTTTTAATTCCGTTCATATATTTTCTTACTTCTTCGAATGACTGGTATCTGATTTTTTTCTAAGTTTTCAGCAATATATAATATGTATCTGCACCTCGGGAAACTGGAACAGCCATAAAATTGTTTTCCTGTATTTGCTCCGTGGCGTGCCGTTCGAAGCACAAGTTCTCCGCCACATACCGGACATATAATCTTCCCTGTTGTTGCAGGTATCTCCATTTGCACTTCTTCTAGTATTGTAGGATTCATCATTGCTGGCTCTTCTTCTATTTGCGTCATGACCTTTTGCTCTCCAGCCACTGATTCTGCAACAACGGTTTTAGCATCCCATATGACGCTCGTTCTGAGTAATCGGAGAATAAATGCCTTCTTTCCAGTAACGTTTTCCGTATTGTATTGTCCGGATAAAATTTCCTTTCGAATCAATTTCTATATTTCCCACAAGGTTCTTGCATTCCAGCAAAATCATCAGCTTGCTTGTTACAATCACGAAATCAATCTGTGCTTCCCTGCCATCTTTTGCCCGGATACAGATATCCTGCAATACAACCAAATCCATATTACTATTTTTTAATTCATAAAGGACTTTCTTCTCTCCATCAATTCCTGCTTTTGTGAGAATTATTTCTTTCTGAATATTCTCTTTTTACTTTCCCCAGTCGCTCTTGGAAGTAACTCTTCCAGTTTTGCCAAATGCTCCTCTGCACTGTTTGACTCCTTAAAAATTATAATTTCCGGCTTTGAAAAAAATCCCCATAACTCTTTCCTTTATCTAATGTTTACTTCATAATAAATAATTTTATCATTTTCCTATATGATTTACAATCCATATATACTGTATTAAATTTTTATTGTCTATTAGGAGATATTCTGATATAATTTCTATATTCACATATAGTATATTTTATAAGGCAGTCGATAAGGTGCAATCCACTATTTTCGAGTTCATGGGAAGGAGTGGTATTATGAGTACATATGAAGAATTTATGATTATATTAACAGCTTGTAGTTTACTCATCGCAATTCTGAATTATACACATAGAAAATAGCACCTCCGCTCCAGCAAAGCTTATGAGGTGCTATTTTCTAACTAATCATTACTTAACTTATTTTCATAACAATATTTATATCTACTCGAAAATGTTGCTTTTACTCTGTTTTTCGCTATCTATCTTCTGATTTACTCCATTTTTTTACTCCAATTTTAAGCCAATATTTTCAGTTCAGCTACTTCTTCTTTTTTCTTTTCTTCTGAAACGTGAGTGTATAAATCGGTTGTCATTGCCAATATTGAATGACCTAAGAGTTTCTGCACTACCTGTTGGTCTACTCCATTTTCATAACACCTTGTAGCGTATGTATGTCGCAGAGTGTGACAGGTAAACAGTTCAAATATCTTCGGCTCTCTCTTTTTTCTTCCTTTGCCAGTTCAATCTCTATTACATTGATTTTTGCCACATAGTCTTTGATTGCGCTATTGACGTTGTAATAATAAACTGGCGAACCGTCCGAACAGGTAAATACCAAGTTTTGAAATTCTTTTATGCTGTTTCCATATCGAGCGTTTCCACATCTTCTGTTCTGTCTGCTTTATCTTCTGATTTTGTAAAATCTCATACACTTCATCTGTCATAGGAATGACACGATTACTGGATATGGTTTTTGCAGTCGTATAGAAAAAAACTTTGAACCCTCAACGGGACTGGAAGCCTTTGAATAATGGATTGTCTTATTGATTATAATTTCTCTTTTTCCAAAATCACAATCTTCCCATTTCAGTCCAAGCACTTCTCCAATCCGACAGCCTGTTGTCACAGCAAATTTCAGAACATTGATGTGTATATAGGAAGAAGCAAATGTAAAGAATTTTTCCTGTTCCTCTCTTTGTTAATACACGCCTTTCCTTTTCACTTCTTTTGGCATTTCCACACCGATACATGGATTTTTTTCTAATATATTCACTCAATACTGCCTTTATCAAACATATCGCTTAACATAAATCTAATATTCGATACCGTTCCGTGTGCAAGACCGCTGTCTATCAAATCATTCAAAAATTTCTGAACGTGATATGTTTTAATGTCCTGCAAATACATCTTTCCGATAGATTTTTTCACTCTTGAATTGTAGTAACTGTGGTTTTTATATATCGTAGTCATTTTGACTGTTTTCTTCTTATACAACTCCGTCCACGTTACATACCACGCATTTAAAGTGATACTTTCGCCATTGCCATTCAAACCATGTTCATCTTCATAAACCGCTTCTCGCAACTTCCGTTTTAATTCATTCAGTTTAAAATCATAAAGCGTTTTACGTTTCCCTGTTTTTGCTTGTAAATCTTGCAATATAGCGTCCGTCTGCTCTCTGTGAAATTCCCTTACCGAGTTCTTTTTTTGCCCTTTAAATCTTTACCCATACCAACTTTCCTTTCTTCTACTGAAAGAAATATGGTAAAAAGTAAATATTTCAATTTTCATTATATCCACACCCCATTTTTCTTTTCAAGCCCTTTTTGCATTGATATTCCAGCCATTCATCAAGTAATTTCTTATTTGCATACAACCGATTACCAATGCGTACTGTAAATCTATTTTTCGGATTGTTCAACAGTTCTCTTGCCTTTGTTTTCCCAATCCCCATATACTCACAAAATTCATTTATATTTAATAATGCTTTCTCTATACGATTATCCCCTTTCCCCTAATCTTTCTTGCTTTTATGTAATCATCATACAACTGTTTCTGCGTGATATTCATTTCTCCATTTGCTACAAGATTACCGATATAATCCCTTTTCTCTATCTTTCCAACCTCTGCAAATAATTTTAAAGACGGTGCAACATACTTTTTCTAACCACTCCCACACCTTTTTGCAGACTTTTCTTCTGTGGTTGCATGGTAAGTTTGACCTTGTCTATATCTTTCATCAGTTCCGCCCATGCTTGATAGGTTGGATAAAGCCTTTTTTCGTGTTGTCATGCTGTCTGTCGGCTTTTCTAAAAATCGTATTTTGCTGTTCAATACTTCCATTGCCAGTCCTGCCACATCTCTATATCTCAATAATTCCTGTACTACGCTAACTGCCATTTCCTGCCGAAATCTCAACTCATATCTATTCCAATTTTCGTCTAATTCTGTTCCATATTTTTTATTCTGTTCATATCCTTTTTCATAAAATACCAATCTCAAATTGCTGGCTGAACTGCCGAGATAAAGACTACCACCTTTACTCTGAAACACTTCTTCTTTCAGTTCCCCCGAATCGTGAAAATCTATTTCCCTTAGTTTTGTGGAAAGCAGTCCCTCTTTTGTCCGTACAATCAAATCAGGGAATACTCAAATACAGTTTTCTATCATCGATTGCCAAATCAATTCGAGGAAAGTTGATGTGATACTGACAAACTCTGTTTAAGAAATCAAACCATGTTTCCTCATTGAGTTGTAAAAATTTTCATAGTTGCGACAACCTTTCCCACTCATTAAAATCTGAAAGCCTTGATACTGTGTGCAGTTTCCTGTTGGCTTTAGCACCTTGATATTATCCAAAGATTGCCACAACCTCATGTCCTGCAATCCCCTTTTCATAGCCTGTTACTGTCATAAGTTCCATAGGTATTTTCAGCACATCTTCTATGACTGCTTCTAACGGAACTTCCTTAATTGTTATCTGACACCAATCTATCAAAGCACTTAATTCTTCTTTCTGCCGTATTACTCCCCTGTTAGTGTAGGGGAGTTCTGGAAGAAAAACTTCCGCTTCTTTCTTCCAAATTTACCAAACCTCCTTATCTGCAACGGCATTGCCGCTGCCCTGTCCTCAACCTGCCGTTTGGTACGTCAGAACGAGGACAGGAACTTTGACTGCCTACATATTTTTGTTTGGAACAGGGCGGATACCCTTACAGGTAATCTTCTCCACTAATACAGGAAAGTTTCCTCTCTGCACATAAGGGGCATATACTGGTTCTTCCAGTTCCACCACCGCATAAGGCTCAATCTTCGGAAGTTCCGTTGCTTCCAAGCGAATATCCACGCTGTTTCCAAGTTTCATGCTTCCAAGATGAAGTTTTAAGGCTTCCACTTCCTCTGTTTTCTTCTTACTGTCTTTATCATAGCGGTAACAGTTATCCGCACCCATGAAACGAAGTTCTCCAAAGGCTTCTTTTACCTGTTCTTTTGTTAATGTAATCTGCATACACATTCCTTTCTCCCCGTTGAACCGATAGGTCAGTTTCTCATATTTTCATATTCATATTACGACGTCGTTTTTTGTTCAGTTATTTCTGAACCTAATTGTATCATAGCACAGAAAAATTTCGTTTTGCAATAGAAAGTTTAGTTTTTTATAAACTTTTTGTTTTCTTTTTTTTTCTGAACTTGTGGTATAGTGTCCTTAACTGATAAGATATGAGAAGTTATAACGAGATATGGAAAGAGGGGTTTTTCAGATGAATACAATCGCAGAACGGATTAAATTCGCCATGAAAGCAAAAAAACAAAAAACAAGTGGATATAGTCAAAGATACAGGTATCAGCAAAGGAGCGTTCAGTTCCTATCTTTCAGGACAGTACAATCCGAAAGCCGATAAACCGGAACTGATTGCTGACTCTTTAGATGTAGACTTACGTTGGCTTTACGGGGAAAACTGTGCCAATGGAAATACACGAAAGATGATACTGCCTTGCAATACGTCTTTTACAACAACTCCTGCTCCGAGTATCTTCTTGATGATTTAGATGATATGTATATCGCCATGATGAAAACACAATATTCCGCCCTCATTCCACGCTTTTATGTCCTTGTCAACCGAAGCGGAAATGAAGTACACATACTGCCTTTATTTTTTTAAGGGAGGATAGTTCTGAATTTTATGATTGTCCGTCTGATTTTTTTTTATTCCAGACAGGCACAGCGTTTTCTTACAAGAGATTTTGACAGTATCAACGTAATAACTTTCAACTGCTACCGTTTATTATTACGGGATTTATACAAAGACCTATGAGCCGAAAATTACCATGCTTTCCTACTCACAGGCCTGATGATTGCGTTTATATCGACAACGGAATACAGGACGGTCACATCAAAGGCATTTGAAAAGGAACTGATAAAAGAATCACTCTATTTAAAGCACATTGCCCAATAACAGCCAAGAGGACTTGCAAGGTTTCCGACCTTTCAAGTCCTCTGCTGTATCATGGTGCTGTTGGCTGTGTCCGTTCCGTCAAGGACTGCCCTACGGCGTATCGGCTACGCCTTGTTCCTTGACCTCACTACGTTTTCTCTCAACTTTTTAGAAATCAGTAAATTGACTGTAATCAATGGAATTACTATACAAAAGAAACTAACGGTAAACCATAGTGGTATATCCCTCTCTAATTGAACACGAAAAAAGCAGAATAATTGCCATAAATATGGTTCCCAAAATCTCCATAAAATTCAACAATTTTTTCGGAATTCTTGTAGACGCATCCGATTTTGTATCCTTTCAGATTTCCCTATTACATAAAAGTATTGCATATCATTTACATCTTCATAGGTCTGATATAAGTTCATCCATATACATACTAGTTCTAATGCCAGAAAGTTTTTTTTGCCGTAATCAAATCTGGACATCTTGAACCATTTTCCCAACGACAAACTGTCTGCCTTGAAACATATAACTTGTCTGCCAGTTGTTGCTGAGTGAGATTTTTCGTCTCAATACTGAATTTTTTGATGTTATCATTTAATGCCATAATCAAATCCATACCTCTCTTTCATTCACATCATATAACGATAGAACCAAAATAAAAATTACCAGTAAAAAGCAGACAGTCAATTTCCTTTGTTTCCATTTTACAAACTAACATTTACGTTTTTTTGAATTTTATACACCATAATACCGATATATCGCTGAACCAATGTATTTTGTAACCCCTTTTCCGTACTGTTTATCTGTGGCTTCTTCCAACTGAGAATGATTCAAATAATCTTTAGCCATTTCTAATCAATAAAACAGGCTTTCCTAATGCTTTTGCATTATCCATTTTAAAAAGTTTTTTTCAAATACTTTTCCCCAATCTTTTTACTGCTTTCTATTGACATATAACTTTCATCGTAAACCGTTACGACATCTACTAGAGATCATAAAGATGTTTTTTTCTATTTTATCACAAATTCAATAAAACCGCCCCTTATTTGCACCATTATAATTGAAAAATGACGCAGATAATGTTCCCTACTATCTACGCCATTTCTCATTACATCTTTTGAAATATTTACTCCATTTTCTTTCAATCTTTATTCCAAATTTACTCCATTTTAAAAATCCGTTACGATATTTTGTGGTATTCTACGATACCTTTTCTTTGAAGAAAAATGTCTGCAAACCTTGATTTTAAGCGAACTTTTCAATATTTCCAAGCACTTTATTCTGTTGTGAGAATTTCTTCTCAATTATTTCATAACAATATTAATAATCTTCTTCGGAACGTAGATTTCTTTTACGATATTTCCTGTCAGTTTATCGGCGATTGCTTCTTTACCTGCTTTGCAAGTGCTTCTTCTTTGGAAGTCTGCAGAGATATCTCGATAACTGCTTTTGTCTTTCCGTTGATCTGTACCGGAACTTTGATCTCATCATCTTTCATATCATTCTCGTCATATGTCGGCCATCCGGCTTTGAATACGCTCTCTGTGATGTCCCAAGCTTCCCACAGTTCTTCTGCAACGTGTGGTGCGAATGGTGACAGAAGTACTGCCATTGTAGATAATGTCTCTTTGTCGATTCCGCCCTCTTTCTTAGCGATCTCAATGCAGTTTGTTGTTGTGCTCCATGAATGCTGAGATTACTGTATTCAGGCTGAAGCTTTCCAGACGTGTTGTTACATCGTATACCAGTTTGTGACGCTCTTTAATCATCTCTTTCTGAAGCTTTTACATCTGAATCTTTGCTGTCCATAACAAGATTCCACAGACGTTTCAGGAAACGGTTTACCCGTCGATTCCACGGTCATCCCACTCTGCATCCAGCTCCGGTGGTCCTACAAAGAGCTCATACATTCTCAAGGGAATCACATCCATAATCTCTTACAAGATCATCCGGTGATACAACATTTCCTTTGGACTTACTCATCTTAATTCCATTTTTACCTTTGATCATACCCTGATTAAATAATTTATGGAAAGGCTCATCAAAATCAACTGCCCCGATATCACATAAGAACTTTGTATAGAATCTGGAGTAAAGCAGATGCAGAACGGCATGCTCAACACCGCCGATATACATGTCTACCGGAAGCATTTCATCCGCTTTTTCTCTTGAAACCAGTTCTTTATCGTTATGATTATCTACATAACGAAGGAAATACCATGAAGATCCTGCCCACTGTGGCATTGTATTTGTCTCTCTCTTTGCATCAGCTCCGCACAAACCGGACACTTACAGTTTACCCACTCATCGATTGCAGCAAGCGGTGACTCACCAGTTCCTGTTGGCTCATAGGAATCTACCTCTGGCAGACGAAGTGGCAGTTCTTCTTCCGGTACCGGAACATTGCCGCACTTCGGACAGTGAATGATCGGGATTGGCTCGCCCCAGTAACGCTGTCGGGAGAATACCCAGTCACGCAGCTTGTAGTTTACGGTTGCGCGTCCGATTCCTATTCTCCTCGATCATATGTGGAGCCTCTTTCTTCAGTACAGAAGATTCCATGTCCATTCCATTCTCCCGGGAATTGATCATTGTTCCGACTGCATCTGTATATGCCTCAGTCATATTTTCGATCTCTTTTCCATCTTTTGCGATAACCTGAATGATCGGAATATTGAATTTGGTCGCAAAATCAAAGTCACGGTCATCGTGGGCCGGTACGCACATGATGGCGCCGGTACCGTAATCGGCAAGCACATAATCAGATAACCAGATTGGTACTTTGGCACCATTGAACGGGTTGATTGCATAGCTTCCTGTAAATACACCTGTCTTTTTCTTTATCCTGCATACGGTCAACGTTAGACTTCATAGAAGCATCGTAAATGTATTTTTCTACTGCTTCTCTTGTCTCAATCTGTTGCAAGACTCTTAGCCAGTTCATGTTCTGGAGCTAATACCATAAATGTCGCGCCGTATAACGTATCAGGACGAGTCGTATAAACAGTGATCTTCTCGTCTCTTCCGTCAACAGGGAACTCCACTTCTGCTCCGTAGGATTTGCCGATCCAGTCGGTCTGCATCTTCTTTACTTTCTCAGGCCAGTCCAGCTTGTCGAGATCGTTTAAGAGGCGATCTGCATATTTTGTAATCCGAAGCATCCACTGACGAAGGTTCTTCTTTTGTAACCTCTGCACCACAACGTTCACATTTACCACCGTTCACTACTTCTTCGTTCGCCAGACCTGTCTTACAGGACGGACACCAGTTGATCGGCATTTCCTTCTGGTATGCCAGACCTGTCTTGAACATTTGCACGAAGATCCACTGAGTCCACTTGTAAAACTTAGGATCGGTTGTGTTGACTTCCATATTCCAGTCATAAAGAGAAGCGATCTCGTTGATCTGCCGCTTGATATTTGTTCGCGATGTTTGGCCGCTGTGGATTTCGCCGGATGTACTCCCATCTTGATCGCGTAGTTCTCTGCAGGCAGACCGAATGCATCCCATCCCATCGGATGAATGATAGTAATATCCCTGAAGCATTTTGTAACGGCTCCATACATCGGAGATAACATATCCTCTCCAGTGTCCGACATGAAGACCGTTTCCTGACGGATACGGGAACATGTCCAGACAATAATATTTCTTTTTTTATTTCCGTTTTCATCCACTTTCGGATTAACCGGATTCTCAGCCCATTTTCTTTCCATTTTTTTCGATTTCCTTATGATTATAAGGTACTGCCATTTTTTTTTCCTCCTGGTATTGTTTCAGTATGAAAAAAAGTGTCTTAACTTTTTTATTTAACAGGAAATTCCATCAGGATTTCCTGTTAAATAAAAAATCTTTCGCCTCTTTTGATAAATTCAAAGAGACGAAAGATTAAATTCCGTGGTACCACTCTTCTTCGCCGCATCCCGGTAACATAACTTACGGTGCTGCGGCACTTGTGATTCTATAACGGAATTCCCGCTTCTGCCTATCTGAAAACCGTTCAGCAGAAGAACTCAAAGGCGAGTTCAAAGATTTGATCTTGCCTTGCACCGCCCGGCAGTTCTCTGTACAGACTCTAATCTTTTACTGATCCTTATCCTTGTTTTTCATATACCTTTGTTATTATAAAAATAAATACAAGTTCCGTCAAGAGATTCTTGATTGTTTTTTACGAATTCTTGATTATTTTTACCATTTAAAATTGATTTCCGTTATCTCTCAGCCATTTTCTATATTTTTTATAGTCCGGCATCCACGTCGCCACGACCTTCCAGAATGCGGCGGAATGATTCATTTCTCTACGATGTGCCAGCTCATGCACCACAACATAATCCAGAACTCCCGGCGGCATCAGCACCAGCTTCCAGTTGTAATTGAGATTCCCCACGTTGCTGCAGCTTCCCCCACCTGGTCTTCTCTCCCGGATGGAAATACGCCCATAGGTCACACCCATTTTCCGGGCATAGTATCCGGTCCTTGCACCTAATACTTCTCTTGCAAGATTCCGGTAATATTTCTTTTCTGCTTCGGCATCTCTCTCTTTTCCTGCCCGCTTTCATTGACATTTTTCCTTCTGAAGCTTTACCTTCTGTCGGATCCAGTTCTCTTTTTCCAGAAGAAACCGGTCAATCCGCTTTTTTTCTCACAGGAATAGGGTGCACGGACCGTCACCTTTCCTTCCCGGTCAACTTCGATTCCAATACTGCGCCTGTCTGACCGGATCAGATGATATTCTATGTCCACGACCGGATCACCTCAGAAAGCGCTCTCCATATTTTTCAAACTTGAACTCTCCCACCCGGAAACTTTCAGCATAGCATTCTTATTTTGTCGGTTTTCGATACACATCTGCACAAGGGTCTTATCGGAAAATACAATATAAGGCGGAACTTTTTCTTCTCTTGCTATCTCTGCCCGCAGGGCGCGCAGGATTCAAAAAAACTCTTCCTGCTCTTTATTCAGAACCAGTCCGACCGTTTTCTTCACTTTTTTTCTTCGATGTTGTCTTCGCCTCTTTCTCAGTTTCTTTTTTGCCATCTTCATTGTAAATGTCTCCTGCCCTGCAATCAGTGCTTCCGACTTTTCAGTCAGCTTCACAATCATATAAGAATCCGGCGTGGTCTTCAGATATCCTTCTGCCAGAAGCTGGTTGAATATCTGCCTGAGCTTCCACGATGGCGTCTTAGAAATTACCCCGTAAGCCGGACTGACACCCATGCCATACTGCCGGATCTTCGCATTGTTTGCCCCATGCACCGTATCCAGAATTACATTAATTCCATAACGCTGATGACTTTCTTTTTTACACACATGGCAAGTATCCTTGCCTCTGCCGTCATATCCACGGTATCAAACTGCGTCTTACAGTTTGAACAGTTCCCACAGTAATTGCTTCCGTATTCCCCAAAATACCGCAGAATATAATCACATAGACATTCCTTTTTGTAAAAACAATAATAAGTCATCTTTTTTTCAAGCGCTCTGATCCCGCTCCATCACAATCCGGGCGCGTCAGTTCATCAGTTCCTGATTGTCGCGGTTGTTCTCAATGAACATCTGGTTTTGTGATCACATCCTGTCCGCTATATAAAAAGCAGGCACTCCCCCGGCTCACCGTCTCAGACGCGGCGTCCCCACTTCCTGATAATGGGACTCCAAATTCTTCGGCATGTTGTGTACGACAAAGGCGGACATTGGATTTATCAATTCCCATCCGAATGCATTCGTCGCCACCATGATCTGCTTCCGGTCATAAATGAAATCATCCTGATTATCACGTCAGCTCCTGGTCTGTCAGTCCCGCATGATACCTGGTCACGGAAAACCCATCCATTTCCAGGGTGCGCAATTTTCCTCCACCTGCTTTCTGGTCAGGCGGTAGACGATCCATTGATCCGGATGCTCACTCAATAAATGCTTTGAGTGCGGCATATTTATTCTTTGGGAACTGTACCGCAAAGGAACAGATTCGGTCTGTCGTAACCTGTCATTACTACTTCCGGATCCTCAGCATCAGGATATCGATCATATCCTCTTTACTTCTTTCGTCGCTGTTGCGGTAAATGCACTCACAACCGGCCGCTTTGGAAGATACTCTACAAACTCTGTGATCTTTAAATAACTTGGCCCGGAAATCCTGTCCCCACTGGGAAAAACACATGTGCTTCATCGACTGCGATCATAGAAATATCCACGCTCATAGCAAAATCCATCTCTGCAGGTTTCCAGTAGCTTTCCGGTGCCACATAGATAATCTTATATCTTCCTTCTTTTTGCAAAAGCAAGTGCCTTCCGGTACTGCCCCATAGTCAGGAACTGTTCAGATAAGTCGCATGAACCCCCTGCCTGGTTGAGGATGCCACCTGATCCTTCATAAAGAAATAAGGGGAGATATCACAAGTGTAATACCTCCCATCATCAGCGCC
>VOFJ01002835.1_pt1 | contig 23163 bp, 54 predicted proteins | sample 5384081 | NCBI WGS metagenome assembly VOFJ01 (sample SAMN12384729, study PRJNA508395) | human gut metagenome | isolation source: healthy gut I | host: Homo sapiens | reverse complement strand
GCCGGTTTCTGTTGAAATTCTGATAGCTCTTTTGCAGGATTGATTACTTGTTGTCTGCAATTTTTTTGGGTAAAAGGATTGGTGGGCATTATAATGATCGGATCAGTGGAGGACAGGCTTGGGGCAGAAGAATACCGTTCTTGCCATTTGGATGGCTTATACTTATTTAAATCCTTTATCTTCTGTAGGCCGGGATCTTATGTTCTGTGGCAAAATTTGATTAATAGTTGGCAACTATGGAAGAAAAGAAAGAAACAATCTGTGCCTTAAAAAACGTTTAGCATTCTCAAGGGGATTGGTTTGATATCCTCTACCGTTTCAGATAATATACCTTTAATCGGTAGTGTCCTTATCAAGCAATCTTGAGGTTGTAGTGCAATTTTTAACCTCGCTCTCTATGTTGATGTGTTGTGCTGCTGCGATATCTTAAGTGCTTTTTATTAGACATCGCAGGGCAGAAAATCTGTGTTTAGCTCCTTTTAAAGAAAAGTAGGAATATATAAGATCATGCTGCTTTGATCAAATGACGTTCCCTTTTTCTTTTTACTTGTATTAAGATAGTATAATCTTAATATTCAATAATCCTGATTAATGCTACAAAGTTCTTTTCATTCGACCAAAACCAAAAGATGAGTGAAAAAGGAGTACGGATATTTAAGAAAATGTTCAATTGTTGATATGTTGACAAACTTTAACTCTCTAAAGAGCTTGTTGAAAGAATGGATACTGTGCATTTGCCCGATTAAATGTATTTTTGTAGAAATTCTATGCTGCAATGGGATTTGTACTGGTGTTCAGCGTGGTACTCCATGGAGTCCGCGGAGTATATTATTCAACAATGTCAGAAACCGGAATACCGGTTTCCATGACAGCAACTGCAACAGCAGTAGTGGCAGTGCTTGGTTATACACCGGATATGTTTATGTCACTCTGGTGCGGACATATTTTAGATGCTTACGGCTATGAAGCAGGATTTAAAAAAAATATTTGCAATTATAGTTATTTTTTGGAATCATTGCATGGGGCATCAGTCTTGTGATGCGCAGCTATCAGAAACGGCTTTTTAGCAAGGCAGAAATAAAATAGCTTTTTACGGGATTTCCTGCTTCCCGGGATTTGCAGGAGTCTCTGTAAATAGAAATAAAAAAGTAAAGGAGATTTTCTTATGAGTGATGCAAAATCAAATAAGATGACAAAGTGGATTGGTTTTATTATCCTGACACTTGCAGCAGGTTTAATTTACCGTGTCCCATATTTAAAAAACAGTATTTTATGACAACATGGTATCCGACTTCGGACTTACAAATACACAGATTGGTTTATTGATGACTGTGTATTCTTTGACAAAAACAATTCTTTATATTCAGGGTGGTATTCTGGCAGATAAATTTGACAACCGGAAAATGTTACTTGGTTCCACCGGACTGCTGGCAATTTTAACATTCTGGTATGCAACCTCACCGGGATTTGCCGTATTGAGAGTAATTTATTTCTTCCTGGCAATTTCTAACGTATTATTCTGGGTATCCTTTGTAAAGGCTGTCCGTTTGTTTGGCTCAGAAGATGAACAGGGTTCTGTATTCGGTTACAGCGAAGGAATCCGTGCAGTAGCAGGCTTTGATTATTAACTTTGCAGCACTTGGTATTTTAGGTGTATACATTTCTTCTACCTGCCCATTACGTTATGTCTTAATCTTCTATGGCATCGTATATGTAATTATGGGAGTATTCATGTTCTTCCTGCTGCCACATGATGATAAGAAAGAAAAAAATGTTGCAACTTCCTTTAAGGATTACATCAACGTATTGAAAGTACCAAGCGTATGGCTGGTAGCAATCCTGGTATTATGTGCATACAGCGTACAGGTTGCAGCAGAATATACCACAACATACCTGACAACTGTATTTGGCATGAGTGCAGTAGTAGCCGGAATCGTAGCAACGATTCGTTCTTATGGAATCGGAATTTTTTCCGCACCAATTATTGGAAAGGTTTCTGATAAAGTTGGTTCTTATACCAAGACATTAATCGGTTTATTTGTGATTGAAATTATCTTTGGTATTGCATTAATCGTAATTCCTGGAAAACCAAACTTCTTAATCCTTGCAATCGTAGTAGTGCTGGCTTTGGCAACTGTTTACTATGCAGTTCGGTTCGCGGTGTATACTATGCAACCATGGGTGAGGCAGGCGTTCCGGTAGCAATGACAGGAACCGCAACCGGTATTATTTCCGTTATCGGATATCTGCCGGATTCCTATGAAAAATACTATTTTAGGTAACTTCTTGGATAAGTATGCAGCAGGCGGTTTCAACTATGTATTCGGAACTATCGTAGTATTTGCATTACTTGGAATCGGCGTATGCTTCATCATCCGCTTTGTTGGAAAAAGAGAAAAAAAAAGCTCAGACTGAGAAATAGAGGAAATTGATATGAAAATAGCAATTACCTGCCACTATGCATCGCTTCCGGAGGATCATCCTACCTGGAAGCGGGCAATAGAAGCAGCAGAAGTAGTATTAAGTGAAAAAAGTAAATTTAAGCAAAGAAGAACTTTTTAGATTTTGTTTCCGATGCAGATGCATTGATTTCCGGAACAGATTTCATCAAAGAAGATGTGATTGCAGAACTTCCGGACTGCTTAAAGGTAATATCAAGACCTGCAGTCGGTTATGACAGAGTAGATATTAAGGCTGCAAGAGCCCGCGGCATTGATGTATGCAATGCACCGGGAACCAACAGCAACGCAGTAGCAGAATTGGCAATGGGGTTAATGCTGTGCTGCGCAAGGTCACTTCCGTACCATTTTTCCAATACAAAGCAGAAATTATGGAAGAATGACAGAAATGGAATGGAGCTTACCGGAAAGACACTGGGAATCTTAGGATTAGGTGCAATCGGAAAAGAACTGGCAAAGAAAGCTGCCGCATTTGGCATGAAAGTATTAGGCTACAGCCGCCATATTGATGAGTCATTCTGCAAAGAATATGGAATCATACCGGCTGACCGGGAGACGATTTTGCGGGAAAGTGATGTCATTTCCCTGCATATGCCACAGACTCCGCTGACAAAAGAAAGCATCAATAAAGACGCGTTTGCACAGATGAAAAAAGGGAGTCATTTTAATTAACACATCACGAGGTTATCTTGTAAAACCGGGCAGATTTAATTGATGCCATAAAGGCAGGAATCGTAGCATCCTATGGAACAGATGTCATGCAGGAGGAACCGCCGGAGGCAGATGACCCGCTGTTTTCGCTGGATGAAGTTGTGATAACACCGCATATGGGTGCATCCACAGAGGAAGCCCACATTAAAATGATGGATGTGGCAATGACGAATGCACTGGATATTCTGGAAGGAAAGCCTTGTAAGAACATTGTAAACTAAGGGAGGAAGAGAAACATGGAGCAGACATTAAGAGATGGTCTGAATGACCAGATTTTATCAATAGAGGTATCACTGATTCGTAAATTTGATGAGCAGACCAGTGATGTACCGGATATTTTGAAATTAACATTAGGAGAGCCGGATTTTAATACACCGGAACATATCAAACAGGCAGCAATTAAGGGCATAGAAGAAAAACTTTACCCATTATACCGCCAATGCCGGAATGCCGGATTTGTTAAAAGGCGTGGCAGCATTTATGAAAAACAAAATATCATTTAAATTATGACCCTGCCAGTGAAATCTTAACAACAGTCGGAGCAGAGGAAGGCGTAGCAGCCTCTATTTTAACTGCACTGAATCCGGGGGACAAAGTGATTGTGCCATCCCCGATTTATACCGCCTATGTTCCACTGATTCGTCTGGCGCGGGCAGTACCGATTACAGTAGATACCAGTGACACCGGAATGGTGCTGACACCGGAACGGTTAGAAAAAAGCCATCGAAGAAAATGGTGGAGATATCAAAGCAATTGTATTAAATTATCCGAGTAGTCCTACCGGAGTTACTTATTTAAAGGAAGAGCTTGCAGCATTGGCTGAAGTCATCAAAAAAGCATCATATACTGGCTATCTGTGATGAGATTTACAGCGAATTAACCTATGGCGTTGAACCGCACCATTCCATGGCAGAATTTGCCAAGGAGAATACCATTGTAATCAATGGATTGTCCAAGTCCCATGCCATGACCGGATGGCGTGTCGGGATTTATCTTAGCAAGTGCCGATATTATCAAAGAAATCCGCAAGACGCATATGTATCTGGTATCCAGCACCAGCTCCATTTCCCAGAAAGCAGCATTAGAGGCTGTAACAACGGGTATAGATGATGCACTGGAAATGAGAAAAGAATATCAGAAACGGAGAGATTTCCTATATGAAAAATTAAGCGCATTGGGATTTGAAATTGCAAGACCAAACGGAGCTTTTTATATCTTTGCAAAGATTCCGGCAGGACAGATTCAGGATAGTATGCAGTTCTGCGTGGACCTGGCAAAAAAAAAGCACATCTTTCCGTGATACCGGGCATTGCCTTTGGCAAAGAGGGCGAGGGCTATATCCGTATCAGTTATGCGGCAGCCATGGAGAAAGTAGAGGAAGCCATGCGCCGGATGGAAAGCTATATTCTTGGAAAATAATCTTTTATATAGAAAACATATTCATATCATTACTCTTAAAAGAGGGCAGGTACTGATTTACTGATTTGTATCTGCTCTCTTTTTTTAAAAAAATGTTGCAACATAGGCAGATAGAAAGTATAATTAAAAAATGGTTGTATTTACAGTAGAAAAGAGGATTCCCTATGTCAGAAAATGAAAAAAAGAGGAATTTGCATTTATCAAAGAGAAAATCAAGAACAAGCCGTTAAATAAGAGACGTATTATTTTAAAAATGGCATTTAAGGTTGTGCTTGCGGTTGTCTTTGGACTTGTATCCTGTTTTGTATTTACATGGATGCGCCCGGTGATGGAAGAGTGGCTGAATAAGCCGGAGGATATCAAGGTGAGCATCCCGAAAGATGAAGAGGTACAGCCGGATACGGAAGAAGAGACAAATTCCACGGAGACAGGTGTAGACGAGCCGGATGCAGAAGAAGGCTTAAAAAGAGCTTACACCGGAGGAATATCAGAAATTACAGAGTAAGCTTTATGCGATTGGAAGCGAAGCAAATAAGTCCATTGTTACGGTGACAGGTGTGACCAGTGATTGTGGACTGGTTTAACACGCCTTATGAGAGACAGGGACAGGCAAGTGGAGTCATTATTGCGGATACCGGTCAGGAGCTTCTGATTATGACAGAGCGTAAGGTCATAAGCGGAGCAAAATCCATTCATGTGACCTTCCCTTGATAACAGCACCGTAGAAGCGGAGCTTAAAAACTATGACGGAAATACCGGAATTGCGATTTTAAATGTAAAACGTTCCGACATCGAAGAAAGCACTCTGGGCAGAATTAAAGTGGCAGTGCTTGGAAATTCACTTCAGACCACACAGGGCAGCGTTGTGCTGGCACTGGGCAGTCCGCTGGGAACGAATTTCTCCATATTGACAGGAAATATTACATCGACTTCTAACAGCATTTCCACCTTTGATGCAAACTACAATGTACTGACAACAGATATTGTGGGCAGTAGTCAGGGAAGTGGTGTACTGGTCAATCTCTCTGGTGAAGTGGTTGGAATTGTTATGCAGGATTACAGCAGCGGCGATGAGAATACGCTGACCGCAATTTCCGTTTCCCAGTTGAAAGACATTATCGAGAAGCTTTCCAATGGACAGGATATTCCGTATCTTGGACTGAAACTGACTTCTGTAACATCTGACATTGAAAAAGGAATATGACATACCAAAGGGCGTATATATTAAATCAGTGGGAATTGATTCCCCGGCGATGGCGGCAGGCTTGCAAAGCGGTGATGTCATCGTAAAGATTGCCGGAGAAAATGTAGAGACAGCGCAGGCATATAAGAATGTGTTATCCGGGCAGACTCCGGGAGATGTTGTAAAGATTACCATAAAACGCCAGGGGGCAGCAGGCTATGTAGAAATCGAATGTTTTGCAACCGTTGGTGTACTAAAATAGAAAGAGGAAAATTATGCATTATATTGAAACATTACGCGAAGGCGAAAGAGTAAATGAAATCTATCTTTGTAAAAATAAGCAGTCAGCGCTGACGAAGGCAGGTAAGCCTTATGAAGCATTGATTTTACAGGATAAAACAGGCCCACTGCATGCAAAAAATCTGGGAGCCGGGCTCTGTGGGAATTGATGATTTTGACCGATTTGATTACATCAATGTAGTGGGAGATATCACAAGTTTTCAGGGCGCATTACAGTTAAATGTAAAGAGGGTCCGGAAAGCAACCGAGGGAGAGTATGAACCAAAGGAATATCTTCCGGTCAGCGAATATAATGTAGATGAAATGTATGAGCAGTTACTTGGATATATTAAGCAGATGGAGAATCCATATCTTAAGAAACTGGCAGGCAGTTTCTTTATCGAGGATGCAGATTTTGCAAAACGTTTTAAATTCCATTCTGCAGCAAAAAAGCGTACATCACGGTTTTGTGGGCGGACTTTTTAGAGCATACTTTAAGTGTAACGAAGCTTTCTGCTTATTTTGCTGACAACTATAAGATTCTCAATAAAGATTTACTGGTTTGTGCCGCCATGTTTCACGATATCGGAAAGTTAGAAGAGCTTTCTACTTCCCCGGAAAATGATTACACCGACGAGGGACAGCTTTTTAGGACATATCATGATTGGAGCCATGGAAATTGCAGAGCGCATCAAGACCATCGATGGTTTCCCGGTGAAACTGGCACATGAGATGGAACACTGTATTCTGGCACATCATGGAGAGTTAGAGTATGGTTCTCCGAAGAAGCCGGCATTACCGGAAGCTGTAGCATTAAGCTATGCAGATAATATTGATGCAAAGATGGAGACCATGCGTGAGCTTTTGGCAAAAGTACCGGAAGGAGATACTCAGTGGCAGGGATTCAACCGTCTGTTTGAATCGAACATCCGCGATCGAGTATATAAGAAATATGAAAAAAAGATGACATTGTTACACTGACCATTGACGATATCGGAACTAACGGCGAAGGTATCGGAAGAACGGAAGGCATCACACTTTTTATCAAGGATGCTCTGCCGGGAGACATGGTTCGTGCCAAAATCATGAAGATGAAAAAAACTTATGGCTATGCCCGCCTGATGGAAATTCTTAAGGAATCCACCATGCGGACAACCCCGCCATGCCCGGAGCATAAGCGGTGTGGTGGCTGCCAGATCCAGGCACTTTCTTATGGGAGCCAGCTTAAGTTTAAGGAAAATAAAGTACGCAACAACTTAAAACATATCGGCGGATTTGAAAATCCAAAGGTCTTACCAACACTTGGCATGCAGGAGGCTTACCGCTACCGGAACAAAGCACAGTTTCCAGTGGGTTATGATAAAGAAGGCAACCTGGTGGCAGGCTTTTTTGCGTCCAGAACCCACAACATTATTCCGGTGCAGGACTGCCTTTTGGGAAAGGAAGGCAACGGAAGAATCCTGTCCCTTTATTTTAGACACCATGAAAGCCTATGGTGTCAGTGCCTATGATGAGAAAAAAAACCGGAAAAAGGCTGCGTCCGCCACATCTTAATCCGTTACGGCGAGAAAACCGGAGAGTGGATGGTCTGCTTTGTGATCAATGGAAAGAAGCTGCCGCATGCAGAAAGTTTTATTGAAGTATTAAAAGATTTGCCGGGAATGACAAGTATTACTGTAAATATCAATGAATCCCGGGGCAACGTGATTTTAGGAGAAAGAAACTTATACCCTATATGGACAGGGTTACATTACAGATTATATCGGAACGATTTCTTTTCAGATTTCTCCGCAGTCTTTCTATCAGGTAAATCCGGCGCAGACAGAGGTGCTTTATAACAAAGCTTTGGAATATGCCAATCTCACCGGCGAAGAGACGGTCTGGGATTTATATTGCGGTATCGGAACCATTTCCTTATTTCTGGCACAGAAAGCAAAGAAGGTTTACGGTGTGGAAATTGTACCGCAGGCAATCGCAGATGCCAAAGAGAATGCCCTTCGAAATCACCTTTCCAATGCAGAATTTTTCGTTGGGAAAGCAGAGGAAGTCTATCCGGCATATTGTACCGCCCATGGCGAAGAAGCCCGTGCAGAAGTTATCGTAGTGGACCCCGCCACGCAAAGGCTGCGAGGAATCCCTCCTTGCCATGATGTGTGAGATGGCACCACAGCGTATCGTCTATGTAAGCTGTGATTCCGCAACCCTGGCCCGGGATTTGAAATATCTTTGCAGCCATGGATATGACCTCGTGGAGGTGCAGCCGGTAGACCAGTTCGGCCATACGGTGCATGTTGAGACGGTATGTTTATTGTCCAAACTTCATGAAGCGAAGCATCATGTGAATGTGACATTGGAGATGGATGAGTTGGATGTTACTTCTGTAGAGAGTAAGGCAACTTATGAAGAGATAAAAAGAGTATGTGTTGGAGAAACATGGTTTGCGGGTTACGAATCTTTATATTGCACAGGTGAAGAGAAAGTGCGGTATTATCGAGAGGGAAAATTATAATAAGTCTAAGTCTGAGGTTGCAAAGCAGACACAGTGTCCGGAGGATAAGGAAATGGCAATTAGGGATGCGCTGGAGTATTTCGGAATGGTGTAATTATAGGGGGGGTATTTGTATGTTAATTGATGAATTAGTTTCGTTTTTTGTGATGAAGAATATTAGAATAGTGAATGTTTTCCATGTTCAGCAAAGGTGATGTGTGAGAGGGAATGTGGATATAACTGTAAGGACTGTTTAGATGACATTCATTTTCATCATCATACTTATAGAGATGAATATAACTGCGAAAGATTACTTGACTATTATATATGCAGATATTCATATAAGTATTGTTCAGAAATGATATATGCACTAAGACAACTTGATTTAGCACAGTATCCATATTTTCATATTTTGTCGTTAGGTTGTGGGGGGAGCGCCAGATTTAATGGCATTTGAATATATGGACTATGAACAACAGATATCATACTATGGAGTAGATAAAAATCCATATTGGGAAAAAAAATTCATGACTATATAGAAGTGAATTTTAATGGTGGTAGAACAAGATTTGATCGAGATATTAACGTCTTAAAATATTTTGAGGAAAATGAAATAAGAGGGTGTAATGTTATTGTTATTCAGTATTTAATATCTTTCTTTTTATGATGCTGTAGGACGGAATGGACTCAGAAGGTGGTTTTCGTATCTCGCAGAAAACATAGTGAGAAATAAGCTGGATAATTCACCACTTTTAATAATAATTAATGATGCGGATAGCATTAATACTGGGCGAGATGCATTTCCTTTGTTTGTGGAAGAAATTGAAAGAGTTGGTCTAAGTATTTCTTATGAGCGGAGAAGAAGATTTAAAGAGCAAAATTATTATGAGGGATCTTTGAGGTATGAAAATAATCAAAATATATTTGAAGGAGAAATACCAGATAGATTTATTCAGGATTATTGTGTTGCAAAATATTGTGAAAGCGCTCAACTAATATTGGAGGTGATTTGATGATAATTAGTGCGAGTAGACGTACAGATATTCCTTCTTTTTTTTACTCGGAATGGATGTTAAATAGATTAAAAGAAGAATATGTGTTAGTTAGAAACCCGATGAATATTCATCAAGTAAGTAAAATAGATTTATCGCCTAGTGTTGTTGATGCCCTAGTTTTTTGGACAAAAAATCCAACTCCTATGTTGCAACATTTAGATGAGCTAAAAAGATTATATATATTATTTTCAATTTACATTAAGTGCATATGGTCCAGATGTAGAAAGAAATTTACCTTCAAAAAATAAGGTTATTATACCTACATTTCAAAAACTATCTCAAGAAATTGGTAAAGAAAAAGTTGTGTGGAGATATGATCCTATCTTTTTTAACGAACAATACTCAATGCAATATCATTGCAAATATTTTGAACTCTTAGCATCAAAATTAGCAGGATATACGGAAAAGTGTACTGTTAGTTTTATGGATTTATATCGAAATACAGAGAGAAATGTTAAGCCACTTAATATTGTGAAAGATACTCGTGAGATGCAAAAGGAATTATTGAAACGATTTGTAGAGATAGCCAGACAATATGATTTATATATTGATACATGTGCAGAAATTGGTGATTTTCATAAATTTGGAGTCGAACATGCACATTGTATTGATAGGGAAAAAGAATTGAGCGAATTGGTGGATTTAAGCTTAATGTAGATAAAGACACAAATCAAAGAGCGGAATGTGGCTGTGTAGCAAGTATCGACATAGGAGCTTATAATACTTGCAAAAATGGTTGCTTGTATTGTTATGCAAATTATAGCGAAAATACAGTTGGAAAGAATTTTGGTTTGCATAATCCTAAATCCCCATTACTGTTTGGAGAAATTGACGAATCTGATATAATCAAAGAGAGAAAAAAAAAAAATCATTAATTAAAACACAAATGAGTTTATTTGATGATTAGTGAAATGGCAAGATTTTATGGAGGTGTTCGGAGATGATATTACAATTAAGCGTAAAGAATCAGAGTATTGAATCTTCAGGAATCACAAATGACTACAAGGAGGCTATTTGTGAATATGTATGGAATGGATTTGAGGCTCATGCAACAGAAGTTAATATTGATTATTCTTTAAATATTGCTTCTGGGGTTAGTGAACTGTCTATTTCAGATAACGGAGATGGAATTGTTTATGATGATTTATCAGACACCTTCGGAGCTTTTTTGACATCTCAAAAAAAATCTTTTGTCATTAAAAATGAAATCCAGGGCTAATAAGGGTAAGGGAAGATTTTCTTTTTCTGCTTTTGCTACTGGAGCAAAGTGGATTACTACTTATAAGGATTCTGATTCCGTTGAATATAAAGCATATGAAATAATATTGGAAAATGATAAGAAAGAAGTCCTCAGTTATACAGAACCGAAAGTTTCTGCAATAAGGAAAGCAGGAACAAAGGTAGAGTTTGACAATATTTTTTCCTTGACGGCGGAAAATATGGCATTTGAAGTTCTTGAGCCAGCATTGTTAAAGGAATTTGCGTGATTTTTATATTTGTGCAAGGGCAGAAATTTAAAAATAAATATAAATGGAAAACCAATTGAATATGAAAAATATATTAATACACAGAATTTAGCGAAAAGACAATAACGACGATAGCTGGAAGTAGATTTGAAGTAACACTCATTGTATGGGCAGAGGCGATAAAAGAAAAAATTCTGTTGTTATTTCTTTGATAGCAAAGATGAAGTGAAAAGTATTGAGACAACATCATTTAACAGAAATACTGTTGAGTTTAATCACAGCGTTTTTGTGAAATCTGATTTCTTTGACGGACAGGAAAAAAATGACTGCATGGAAATGGAGAGTGACCAGATAAGTCTGTTCACAGATGAGGATGATAAAAAGGTATATAAAGAACTCAAAAAAAAGTTTATAGCTAAATTTACCGAAAAGAAAATTGGTAATTATATGTCTCAAAAGGCAGATGATGCAGTAAGACAGATGATTGAGGAACGAAAGACATTTCCAAAATTTCCGGATAATCCATATGGAAAAAATGCAAAAACAAGATCTGGAAAAAAAGTAACAAAGGAAATATATAAAATTGAGCCGAAAATTTTTTTATAAATTAAAGCCAGTTCAAGAAAAAAATCTTTGTTAGGTTTCTTGAACCTTTTGCTTAATTCAAGAGAACGAGAAAACGTTCTAACAATAGTTGAGCAAATAGTGGAACTAACACCAGAGCAGAGACAAGATTTTTTCTGATATGTTGCGTAAAACAAAGCTTGAAAATGTAATTGAAACAATTAAATTTGTTCAAGATAGATATAAGGTTATTGAATTGCTGAGAACAATTGTATTTGATATGACTCAGTATGCAAATGAGAGAGACCACATTCAGAAGATAGTGCAGCAGCATTTCTGGTTATTTGGCGAACAATTTAACTTGGCAAGTGCAGATGAAAGAATGAAGAATGCTTTAGAAAAGTATATTAATTTTTATATGGAGTAAAAGATATAGAGGCGACTCTCGATGAAGATGCAGAGCAAGAACGTAGAATGGATATATTTATGTGCAATGTTCGTGATATTGAAGCTTCATTTAGAACCACTATGGAAGAGAGAATATTATTGTAGAGTTAAAGGCACCAAAGGTTATCTTGTCAAAGAAAGTATTAAGACAAATCGAAGACTATATGGATTTTGTAAGAAAGCAACCTAATTTCAATAGCGAGTACAGAAGATGGAAGTTTATTGCCGTTTGCAAAGAAGTGGATGAGGATGTAAAAGGCAGATACAAGACATTTGAAGACAAAGGGAAAATTGGATTGGTTATACAAGTAGAAAATTACGAAGTCTATGCATTAACGTGGGATGATGTTTTCAAGAGTTTTGAATTAAGACATGCGCCTTTGTTGAAACGATTGAACTATGACAGAGAGAAAATTAGCTAAAGAACTTATGAAAGAAATTGAAAACGAAGAAGGACGTGATAAAGTAAATACATTAACTAATATTGCAATTGGTAAGATTGGTGATGTAAGTTAAGGGTCATTTTAATATGTTTACAGCAGGGGCTGATGTGCTAAGCTGTTATATAAGCGATAGGCTCAGATTTCTGTGAGTGAATCTGAAATTTTGTGCATAAACTGAATATTCCGGATTAGATTCCATCAGTTGTCCGGTGATATGGAAATCACTTTTAGATTTACTTTTTGTGCATACCGAATCATAATTTCTATGAGAATATTAGTAAAGGCTGCTACGCACCGCAGATGCGGTAGGGCCTTGACTAATATCCCCATAGAAATGGACAAATAGTCAAGCACAAAAACGTGGTTTCCGAGTACCGGAACTCCGATTTCCAAATTTCCGGACTTGCGATTTTGAGCCGCAAGAATATTCATAAACTTATCAACACATTAGTGGTTTCATGCTGTCAACATATAAAATTGAGTAAAAACCTTTGAGAACTGACTGTACTGCCGTCCGCGGGAGAAATCCTGCGGGCGTTTTTTATTACAATTCCAAGAAGTCTATTGACAATATCATCTACATCATGTAGATAAAAAAGGAAGGAGGAATCATATATGCCTACAATGGGAGTACTTGAGTCGCGTTGTGCGGGATATTATTTGGAATCATGAACCGTTGGCTTCGAGAGATCTTATTAAAATGGCAGAAGAGGAGTTGAGTTGGAAGTCAACCACCTCCTATACTGTTCTAAAGAGATTGTGTGAACGAGGCATTTTTCAGCTTCATGACAAAATGGTTACTTCGCTAATATCACGAGAAGAGTTTTATGGAATGAAAAGCGAGCAGTTTGTCGAGGAAACTTTTGACGGCTCTCTTCCCGCGTTTATAGCTGCTTTTGGCACACGAAAAAAACTATCAGATGAAGAAGTCGAAGAACTAAAAAAACTCATTGACGGATTGAGGAGGTGATTTTATGTTCTTCTATACATTTTTACCCAAACTATTAAATATGAGTCTTACTGCAAGTGTGGTTATCGTATTGGTTTTGCTACTTCGGCTTCTTCTTAAAAAGGCTCCGAAGGTTATCTCATATGCACTTTGGGGAATTGTCCTTTTTCGACTGATATGCCCTGTATCTATTGAATCCAGTTTTTTCGCTGTTCGGTTTACTTGATACTCCTGTTGCTGAAAGTGGCACAATGGCAAGTCGTATCGAGTATGTTCCGAACGATATTGTTCATACAGAGTATCCTAATATTGTGCTGCCAGTTCCCGGTTTTGATGATGCAATTAATAATACTTTGCCTCAAGGGGATGAACAACTAAGAGCTGACCCACTTGAGGCACCGATGGCAATTGCTACCTATGTTTGGATGGTAGGTGTCATCGGAATGGGTATCTATGCGGCAGTATCTTACAAACGGCTTCGGAGAAAGCTAATCACTGCTTCGCCATTACGGGAAAACATCTATCTGGTAGATGATATTACATCGCCGTTTGTCATGGGGTTATTTAAACCTAAGATTTATCTTCCATCCTCTGTAGAAGAACAGGAGCAGTCCTATATTCTGATGCACGAGCAGCATCATATCTGCAGATTTGATTATATTATAAAAAGCTCTGGCTTTTGTTGTATTGTGTATCCATTGGTTTAATCCCTTGGTATGGATTGCTTTCATCCTTGCTGGTAGGGATATGGAAATGAGCTGCGACGAGGCTGTGATAAAGAAAATGGGAGATTGTGTTCTGGTAGATTATACAGCATCGCTATTAAGCCTTGCTACTGGTAAACACATCATTGCCGGTACGCCGCTTGCCTTTGGCGAGGGCGACGTCAAGGGGCGAATCCGTAACTTGGCAAACTGGAAGAAGCCTGCTTTTTGGGATAATCGTAGTGGCGGTTGTTTCATGTGCGATTTTTGCGGTCTGTTTGTTAACGAATCCTAAGCAGGAGAGTTTCAGACTTAGAATTATTATACCTGCCGGTAGTCAGGAGACCGTTGTATATGCCGATGAGGAGATATCCCCCTGGGAAACTACATTACGGTAACCGCCGATGAAGGTCTTGGAGACACGCAAGTTTTCTAAAACCAGTACAGGTGAGAACAGAAACAGCCTACGATGAGCCTGCTTATCTTACCCCTGGTATGCCTGTGAAAATGGATGCGGAAAAAGGTGGCTGGTTCAAAATTGGTGTGAATGTGCAAAATAATACGGATGAGGATAAAATTGTTTATGTGAATGTAGATAATATTGAAGTAAGAATAGAAAGTACAATCTTGGATGATATAGAACAATACAGGACTGACTATATTGGCGATGCTCCAAAAGTCTCCTCAATTGCGCAGCTTCTCTCTTATCCAAAGGATTTCCGATATTCATCAATAGAGCTTAAGACCCAGACGAAGCCTTACGAACTCATTGTTTATCTTACTGTCAATGATCCTGTACAGAAAAAGGATTTTGATCTTTGCGCAGCTACCGCTTTTGATCTAATCGGAAATATGGATGTTATTACTTTTTGTAAAGTAGAAACTGGTGAAACTATCGCGTCTTTCGTGCGATCAGATTTCGATAAAGTAGAAGTATATGATCTTGATACTGCGATCAACCAGGCAATTTTGGAGCATTTCTCCGACGAGAATACGGGACGGTCTAATCCATGTAGAAAGTCATGTGCTGCTTGCAAACGAGGCCATAAGCGGTACCCCGATGGTTGGTGAAGATACCCACATAGAGGAAGAAACCGTATATCTTCTGGTTCTTCATGAAATCTATAGTACCTATGGCGGCACTTTAGAATCCGTTGGCGGGAGCTATATTCCCACTGCCATTACTTTCGAGGTCCTTGATTCGGGAGAGTATACGTTGAAGGAATATTGGGAACCAAGAGACGGAAGTTATTATACAGACGATATTCGGGATAAATTCCCCGGTGCTGCTGCGGATGATGCGCTGAACGATCAGGGCGTATATCGAAGATTTGCAGACACAGAATTACAGTAAGGCACTGGCATGTCTGCATAGTGCGGGCAGTCTGGATACGACGATTGAAAAATTGCTGGATACCATCATGGCTTCTCCGACTGCCTCCTCCAATCCCTCCGATTACACGCAGGCACATGAACCCGAATATCAGGAACTGCTGAGCTACGGGGGAATACACCCTCCGGTATTGCTTCTCAGAGTTTTTGCAGGGAGGGCAGACTGAACTACGTGGGCAGATTATGGCATTAATCTGTCAGAATATTATGCTTACATGGGGAGAGGGGGTACGCCATTGACCAAGATCTCGTCACTGGACAGGATTGGTTTGATGCTTTCAAACGGCGCGCAGAATCGCTTGACAAACAGTATAGTGATGAGGATATGGAAAAAAATATTATCCGGGAAGTTGGCTTCTTTTGCAAATAATAAATGAATAAGAATTAAACCATCAGGGCATTATCAGCCAGAGGTTGTTCATAGCAAATTCTTTTTATCTTTTTTGCTCGGTTCATTGTAAGTGAATCTTGACAAAATCAAACAAATATTCTATATTTAACAACGGAGATTCTATACACAAAAACAGAAAATATGAATACACAAACAAAGCTCAAACCCGTGTGGTTTGGGCTTTTTCCAATTTTATATGAACTCTGAGAACAACAATTTGCAAAAAAGTCAATTATCACTTTTTGAAAGTTTTTGGACAAAAATTTTCACAAAACGGTTTATGCAATACTAACAAATTTTTGGGAATGTATAGTCTCGCAAAAGTAACAACATGGCAATCGAGTAATATCGGTTGTTTTTTTGTTGCCCAATTTTAGAAATTGTCGATTGCCCCGGAAGAATGATTTCTAAAAGATTACAAATTTGAAAAAGAAATGGAGGAAAAAGAAAAAGTGAAAGAGTATTCAAAAAGGTATTTATGTGAAATTTAAACCGGAGGAGGTGGAAATACTGCATGATCGGATGAAGGAAGCCGGAGTTCAAAATATGAGTGCCTTTATTAGAAAGATGGTATTGAACGGATATATGATTATTCCTGAGTGGCCGGATTTGGATCAGGTAATATCCTTGCATTCAAGGATTAGTAATAATCTCAATCAGTATGCAAGGAAAGCAAATGAAACCGGAAAATTGTACGAAGAGGATATTGCAGAAAATAAAAAAGATGCATAATGAACAAACAAAGTTTCTGAAAAAAACACTTGATGCAGTAATGTATCTTTATGAGGAAGATTCAAAGAAGAAAAAAAGTGATTTTATGGTAAAAGCGTCAGCGTGGCTCTGCGGTTTATCCGCAGTTCAAGGGGATTAGGGTGCAAGACGTCCAGTGGACGTCTGCTCTGCACGGACCGGAGTGGAACGGAGATCTTCCCCCAACAAGCAAAAATGCGCCGGGTATATACCGGAGCACTGCTTGCCAATTTGTAAAAAAAGAGAAAAAGAAGGGATTAAGTTTATGAGAGATTTAGAAAAGGTATGTATTCAACCGAAGTATAACTATTGTACCAGTGAGGAGCGTTTTACTTTCATCAAGCTGCCAAAATGTCTGGTAGAGAATGAATGCTTTATTGAACTGTCAATGGATGCAAAGCTTTTATACGCATTCTTTTTAGATCGAGTTTCATTGTCAATAAAAAAATGGATGGATTGACAACCAAGGGAGGGTGTTTATCTATTATTCAATAAAAAATATTTGCGAGGATTTGAATTGTGGAACTCAAAAGGCATGCAAGTTATTGGATGAATTGGAAAAGGTGGGAGCACTTGAACGGAAGAGACAGGGATTGGGAAGACCTAACAAGCTGTACCTTAAGAAAATGTTTTGAGAAATAGCCATACCGTAAAAAAATCAAAATACAAAAAGATGGAGAAATCGCAATTAAGAATTTTGATTTTGACGCATACAGACTTTTGGTATTTACAGGTTTTGAACAGTTAAAATCAAAATCTAATAAGACTAATAATAACAATATTAATTTTAATAATATCTATCTTATCCTATCAGGAAGTGAGGAAACATCACTATGGATGGGATACGATGGATTTCAATGACAATGTCAGAAAGGATTTTAATTATGGTTAAGAATAAAGTGGTTTTAAAAGAAAAAGAGATGCCTGGAGTGATTTGGCAAATTTTATCGGAGAGATGGTAGCAAAGTATGCAGAATCAATGGAATTGGATAATTTGCCTGATCCGGATTTTTATCTTCGTAGGGAAAGAATAAGACAGTTGTACACGGAGCTATATAAAAGAGAAGAATATAACAAAGTTCAGAAATACAAAATTCTCTATTGAAAGAAAAGTTGCAGCATGATACTATAACCGTATAGACGGATAAATAAATTTATAAATACGGATATGTACGGAATGTTGGTGGAGGAAAAATCATGATTATCAGTGAAAGAATTTTTTATGTGATGGAGCAGAAGAACATGAGTCAGTTGGAACTGTCGAGAAGAACCGGGATTGCAACAAGCAACATCAGTGACTGGAAAAAGAAAAAGACAAATCCAAAAGCGGATTGTTTGCTTTCAATATGTGATGCATTATATATTACTCCTGAACAGCTTTTAACGGGGAAGGGAATTGACCCGGAGTATAAAGATGCAGATATGGATTATGAAGTTACCAGGTCGGACATTAAGATATTAAAAGCAGATTCACAGTCTTGGGGACGAACAGTATAAAAAAGATTGATGGCGTATATGAAAGCCTTGCAGAAGTTGGAACAGATGGAGAACATGGTGGAGGAATAGAGATGGCAAATAAAATAGTTAGGGAAATTATTCACGCAAAAGGAATTGATATTGGGATTTACACGAAAGATTTTGAAAATGAATATATTTCGTTGACAGATATTGCAAAATATAGAAATGATAATGATCCCAGATTTGTGATTCAGAACTGGATGCGAAACAGAAATACAGTTGAGTTTTTGGCTGTTTGGGAAGAACTTCATAATCCAGATTTTAACCGTGTGCAATTCGAGGCGGTTAGAAGTGAGGCAGGATTAAACAGGTTTGTTATGACGCCAACCAAATGGATTGAACAGACCAATGCTATTGGAATAGTGTCAAAAGCAGGCAGATATGGTGGAGGAACTTATGCACATAGCGATATTGCAATGGCATTTGCTACATTGATTTCTCCGGGAATTTCAACTGTATATTATGAAAGATTACCGCAGGTTAAAACAAGATGAAAATAGTCGATTTTCATTGGACTGGAACTTGAACAGGGCTTTATCAAAGGTGAACTACCGTATTCACACAGATGCGGTGAAGGAAAATTTGATTCCACCAGAGCTAACACCGGAACAGATTGCTTATACATATGCCAGTGAAGCAGATCTTTTAAATGTTGCGTTATTTGGTCAGACTGCAAAGCAATGGAAAAATAATAATCCGGGTAAAAAGGGGAATGTGCGTGATAATGCAAATTTAAATCAGTTGTTGGTGTTGGCAAATATGGAAAGTTATAATGCTATTTTAATTGAGCAGGGGAAATCTCAATCAGAAAGACTTATATTGCTTAGAAATTTGGCAATCAGGCAGATGGATACATTAGTCAGTATCAATCTGTCGGCAGTTTCGGCACTTCCTGGAGGTGATATGTAAATTGAAGAAAGAGAAAATCAAAGTATATTTATACACACCCCGTGTCTCGACAACCATGCAGATAGATGGCTATTCTCTGGATGCACAGAAAACAAAAATGAAAGCGTTCTGCGACTATAATGAATATGAAATTGCCGGTGAGTATGAGGATGCAGGAAAATCCGGCAAATCAATAGAGGGAAGAGTTTCATTTAATCAGATGATGGAGGATATTAAGTCAGGAAAAAGATGGAGTATCTTATGTTCTTGTATTTAAACTTTCCATATTTGGAAGAAATGCGACAGATGTACTTGCAACATTACAAGTAATGCAGGATTTTGGAGTGAATCTGATTTGTGTGGAGGACGGAATAGATTCATCCAAAGATGCCGGGAAGCTTATGATATCTGTTCTGTCAGCAGTGGCAGAGATTGAACGTGAGAACATTCGTGTTCAGACCATGGAAGGCAGGATGCAGAAAGCCAGGAAAGGCAAATGGAATGGTGGTTTTGCACCATATGGATATTCTCTCATTGATGGAAAACTGGAAGTTAATGAATGGAAGAAGCAGTTGCCATCAGAATGATATTTGACCAATATGTAAATACGGATTTGGGTGCAAATGGAATTGCAAAGTATCTTGAAAATCATGGAATCCATAAGATAGCCAGACAGAATGGTAAAAATCCGTTATTTGATGCTGCTCTAATCAGAAGGATTATACAGAATCCGGTTTATAGTGGTAAAATCTCTTATGGAAGAAGACGGACAGAAAAAAGGTTCATGGTACAAGAAATGAGTATAGGCAGGTTAAGAAAGACGATTACCTGTTAGTAGATGGTCTACACGAAGCTCTTGTATCAGAAGAAGTATGGGAGCAGGCACAGGTCAAGGTGGCGGCACAGGCTAAAAAAGTATGAAAAGGTCAATCGTGACAAGAGAGAAAAAAGATTCATCTATTATCAGGAATTTTGAAATGTCCTGTCTGCGGTGCAGGAATGTATGGCAACAAGTATATTAAGAAACGCAAGGATGGAAGTAACTATAAGGATTTTTATTAATTATGGCTGCAAACACAGAAATATGACTAGAGGTCATAAGTGTGATTACAAAAACAGGTGCATGAAGAAATGTTGGATGCTTCTGTTGCAGAGGTGATTAGTAAACTGGTTAGTAATCCTAAATTTTCGGATTTAATCCGCAACAAAATAAATATGGAAGTAGATACTAGTGCATTAGATCAGGAAATAGAAAATTATAAAATACAATTAAGAAAGCTATATCATAATAAAGATTCTATTTTATCAGATATGGATTCTCTTGATTATGAGGATAAGCATTATCAGCGAAGAAAAACAGATTTAGAGAACCATTTGTACAAGACTTATGATAAAATAGATGATGCAGAGGAACTGCTGGTATCTGCAAAGGCTAAGAAACGCTCTCGGCTGGCAGATAAGATTACAGGGGATAACATTTACAAGGCACTCATTTTCTTTGATAAATTGTATGCTCAAATGAACGAAGCTGAGAAACGGGAGTTCCTGTCGCAGTTAGTTGGATAATGTGCAGATTTACGAAGAACGCAAAGAGAATGGTCAGTGGCTGAAATCTATAGAATTTAAGTTGCCGATTATAGAAAAAAGTTTACACTAAGTTTGGACAATGATACACAAAATGAGACGGTTGTATTGATGTCAAAAAAATAAAATCAAGTGCCAGAAAGCGGCCTATTTCCGGGCTTTTTCGGAGGTTTGGATTTGATGCCAGACTCCTGAAAAAGCTCGGTTATTTTATGCGGAAACATATCTACTGCAAAATGTGTGTCAGGTTGTAACCTCGGATTAGATGTCACGATTTGAGGCAGTGGATTAGATGTCAAGGAAGGAGGCTGTATTTTTTATGGAAGAAAATTTGGTTCATAGTAGTTTGGACTTTTTAAAAAGTACTTTGAAAGATTTACGCTTGAAAGTAAACTCTTAGCTTGTCAAAAGTATTCCAGTAGGATAATGACATGTTCGCAAGTGGATATGGTTAAGGCTTACGAAAAAAAATATAATGCCGTGGGAGATTGAAGCGTTTGCAGCATATTCTATTGTTTATGATACCAATGATGCTACGGAAGAGTTAGATGGAAAAACGTTCGCAGATACCATCACACTTATAAGAAATTATTGGCATAGCGGCTTAATTACAGCGGAAGAGAATGGTGAGTATCCTGAAGCGTTTATGATGATATCCGCATTACAGCAGTTTCCTGTGCAAGGCGTATTTCTTCAGAAACTATATAGATATCATTACTTCTTTACTTTCCAAAATGACAGATTGGATATGAGAAAAGTATTTTTTGATAAGATGGGGAGTCAATTATGAACAATTAGAAGAATTTGCTTTTCTAGTATTTTTAGGGTTTAGTAAAGAAGCCCAAGATACGATTCCACCCATAGAACTACAAACGGTTTTAACAAAGGCTTTTAGGGATAAAGATGTATTGCATTTATTATCTATTGAAAAGGAAGAATACAGGAAACAATTATTTTCGCTGTATGCTGATAATATAATAGACCAGTACTATGGCCTGAAAATACAATATCTTTATCCATTTATATCAGGGCAAGATTTTACTTACGTACCATCACCTTATCTCGTAGTAAATGCGGTAACAGAATCGATGCTAAATCGCATAACATTAAGAGATAACAAGCTTCGTAGAGCAATAGGCAAAGAAGTAATTGAATCATATTTATATGATATTGTTGGACAACTTGATACTATTTCTTGGATTTCTCCAGAAATAGCATATAAAAAAAGGGGAAAGCTAATTTGTTGACTTCCGATGTTATTGCGGCAGAGGGTGATGCAGTTATTTTTCTATGATACAAAGGCAATTACACCAAGCTTGAAACTGAGAAAATTTGATGCTGCCGAAATAGAAGATGATATAAAGATATATGCCGAAGATGTAATTCAGATTTATAATCAGATTAATAATTACCTAAACGGGCTATTCCAGTTGGATAAAGCGTATTCAAAAAGAAAACATATATGGTATTGTGGTTGTGCTAGAGGATGCCGTTGTTTCTAGAAAAAAGTCTACGAAAAAAGTGTGCAATATCCTTCAAGATGCAGTCAATGTATCTGAAGAGGAGAAGAACTATATTTGTAGCCACATCAAGATTCCGCCTCTTAGAGCTATTGAATGTATGATTTTACAGAATACTAGCATATTGCCAGAATTAAAAAGAGCAACTCGATAAACCGGAAAAATGGTATTATTACACCTATACTAATACAACAACTGAAAATGGAATTATTTCATCATACGCACAATATGAGCAGGATCTAAAAAGGCAGAATTAGCAAACAGGGATAAAATCCCCCCCCCCTCCCGACCATCATGGTCGAGAGGGTTTCGTGCGTTTATGGGATTATCCTTCAATCCCAATTTAATTTGAAGTAAAGAATATGGACTTGTAAAATAATTTGACAGCGTAAAATAGAAGTGGTATTCTCTATGTATCAGGAGGATGTATTTATGGGTAAATATTCTGATACCAGATATTACAAAATTGCAGAACAATCTCTTGCTCATCAGAAATGTTGGAGGATGGACCGCAGAAGTATTCGGTGACATGATTGGTGTTACGAAACAGACAATTAGTAATCTGGAAAACAAAAAGACCGAAATGACAAAGACGCAGTACATAGCAATCAGAGCAGTACTTGATTATGAAATGGAAGAGAATCCAAATAGGGAGATGCTTAAAGCTGCAGTTAATCTTGCTTTTTACACTCTGATGAAGTATCTGAAGAGGATCAGAAAAAAAGATACAGGCATTTGTATTCGGTGCGCAGAAGACTGGTCTTGATAGTGCTGCTGTAATTGCAGGAATTGGAGCGATTATTGGAGTTGTTGCTGCCGAGGCAATTACATCACCGGCTTTAGTCGCCGCATCTGGTGCATGGTTAGCGAAATTGTTAAAGAACAAGCGTGACTAATAGGAGGATTTAGATGAGTAATTTAGATGGTATCAAGTTATTACAACATGGTCAAAA
>VOFJ01001687.1_pt1 | contig 23194 bp, 38 predicted proteins | sample 5384081 | NCBI WGS metagenome assembly VOFJ01 (sample SAMN12384729, study PRJNA508395) | human gut metagenome | isolation source: healthy gut I | host: Homo sapiens | reverse complement strand
TCGTCACGCCGATGGTACTGCGTAACAGTGGGAAGTAGGTAGCCGCCGTTTTTAAGAAGCCCCTTGATTCATTTTGAGTCAAGGGGCTTCTGTCATTTGGTACTTTGCGAAAAAAGTGCTATATTTGCGACCGACAATTATTTTATTAAACGTTTAAAGCAAATTTTTAAGGTATGAAAACTAAATTATTTTTTGGCTGCTGTTGCAGTAACATTTTCTTTTGCAATGATGTCTTGTACTGGTAACAAAAACTACTAACGCTGCTTCTGAAGGTGAAGAGACAACTGTAGAAACAGTGGAAGCCTGTTGTTTGAAACTGATTCTTGCTGCCAGGCTAAGGACTCTTGTGCTACTGCTTGCGACAAAAAAAAGCTGATTGCGCAGACAAGAAAAAGAATGTTGCGATAAGAAGTAATCTATTGATTTAGAACAATAAAGAAGGAGAGGGAGAGAATGGTTCAACATTCTACTCCCTCTTTCTGTTGTAATAAACATATCGCTTTATTCGTGATACATTTTTGCTAATAATCGGCTTTAACTTATGAAATGATATTTTTTTTCGATAAAAAAAGTAACGTATTATTTGGTGGTAAAGAAATAATCCATACCTTTGCACCGTCAAACTAATAAAAGAGACAAGAAATGAATCAGATGTTTATACATATTCTACTATGCGGTATTATTATTCTACTATCAAAGGTTAGTGGAAGTGAGTGCTGCGCGTAAATGTGTATAAATGAAAATATACGAAAGCCTTTCTCACTTCCAAGTGTGAAAGGCTTTTTTTAATGCTAATAATTATATAATATACATAGAATATGGACAATAGGTTATTTATTTTTGATACCACTCTTAGAGATGGTGAACAGGTTCAGGGATGCCAGTTGAATACAGTAGAAAAGATTCAGGTAGCAAAGGCATTGGAAGCGTTGGGGAGTAGACGTGATTGAAGCCGGATTCCCCCATTTCGAGCCCGGGGGATTTTAATTCAGTAATTGAGATTTCAAAAGCGGTGACTTGGCCTTACTATCTGTGCTTTGACCCGCGCAGTTCAAAAAGATATTGATGTAGCCGTAGATGCACTGAAATTTGCTAAACATAAACGTATTCATACCGGTATCGGTACTTCTGATTCGCACATTAAATATAAATTCAATTCGAATCGTGAGGAGATTATCGAACGTGCGGTAGCTGCCGTGAAATACGCCCGCCGTTTTGTGGACGATGTGGAATTTTATGCAGAAGACGCATAGGTAGTACGGATAACGAATATCTGGCACGTGTGTAGAAGCTGTTATCAAAGCGGGAGCTACCGTAGTGAATATTCCTGATACAACGGGCTATTGCTTGCCTTCAGAATATGGTGCTAAGATAAAATACCTGATTGACCATGTAGACGGCATCGATAATGCCATACTTTCTACTCACTGTCACAACGACTTGGGTATGGCTACTGCCAATACGATAGCCGGTGTTTTGAACGGCGCACGTCAGGTGGAAGTTACCATCAACGGTATTGGCGAACGTGCAGGAAATACTGCTCTCGAAGAAATCGCCATGATTATTAAGAGCCATCACGAAATAGATATTCAAACCAATATCAATACGCAGAAGATTTATCCGACCAGCCGTATGGTATCCAGCCTGATGAATATGCCGGTACAACCCAATAAAGCAATCGTTGGACGTAACGCTTTCGCACACTCTTCAGGTATCCATCAGGATGGCGTACTGAAGAATGTACAAACCTATGAAATTATTGATCCTAAGGATGTGGGTATTGATGATAACTCCATCGTATTGACTGCACGCAGTGGACGTGCCGCGTTGAAAAATCGTCTTTCTATTTTGGGAGTTGAATCTGGAGCAGGAAAAGCTGGATAAGGTATATGATGAGTTCCTGAAGTTGGCTGATAAGAAGAAAGATATTAATGATGATGATATTTTAGTATTGGCAGGTGCAGACCGTAGCCAGAACCATCGTATCAAACTGGATTACTTGCAGGTGACGAGTGGTGTCGGTGTTCGTTCGGTAGCTAGTTTGGGATTGAATATTGCCGGTGAGAAGTTTGAAGCTTGTGCCAGTGGTAACGGTCCGGTAGATGCAGCTATCAAGGCATTGAAAAAGATTGTAGAACGCCACATGACTTTGAAAGAAAGTTTACTATTCAGGCTATCAGCAAGGGAAGTGATGATGTAGGTAAAGTACACATGCAGGTAGAATACGATAACCAGATTTATTATGGTTTTGGAGCTAATACAGATATTATAGCTGCTTCTGTAGAAGCCTACATCGACTGTATTAACAAATTCAAATCGTAAAAAAAGAGATTGACAGTCGGTTTGGTATTACAGAGATTGATTGAAAAATAGTAAATAGTAATTAGTAAAATAGTAAATAAACAGATGAATACATTATTTGATAAGATATGGGATGCCCACGTGGTGACTACTGTGGAAGATGCCCTACACAGCTTTATATTGATCGGTTATATTGTCACGAAGTGACTAGCCCACAGGCTTTTGCGGGATTGCGTGAACGTGGAATCGGAGTATTGCGTCCGGAAAAGGTATTTTGTATGCCCGACCATAACACACCGACACATGATCAGGATAAGCCGAGATTGAAGATCCGATTTCTAAAACGCAGGTCGACACATTGACGCAGAATGCGAAGGATTTTGGTCTTACACACTACGGCATGATGCATCCGAAGAATGGTATTATTCATGTAGTAGGCCCGGAAAGAGGACTGACCTTGCCGGGGATGACAATCGTTTGTGGTGATTCGCATACTTCTACCCATGGTGCAATGGGGAGCGATTGCTTTCGGTATCGGAACGAAGCGAGGTGGAAATGGTGCTGGCTTCACAATGTATTCTCAGTCGAGACCGAAAACCATGCGTATCACTATTGATGGTGAACTGGGTAAAGGAGTGACGGCGAAGGACATGGCTCTCTATATGATGTCTAAGATGACAACCAGTGGTGCTACTGGATTACTTCGTGGAATATGCCGGTTCGGCTATCCGCAATCTGACAATGGAGGGACGTCTTACCCTTTGCAACCTTTCTATTGAAATGGGGGCACGTGGTGGCATGGTTGCTCCTGATGAAGTGACTTTTGAATATATCAAAGGACGTGAAATGCTCCGCAAGGCGAAGCATGGGACAAGGCTTTGGCTTATTGGAAGACATTGAAGAGTGATGATGATGCCGTGTTTGATAAAGAAGTCCGTTTCGAAGCGGCTGATATTGAACCGATGATTACCTACGGAACGAATCCGGGTATGGGTATGGGAATCACACAGCATATTCCTACTATGGAAGGAATGAGTGAAGCTGCACAGGTTTCGTTCAAGAAATCAATGGAGTATATGGGATTCCAACCGGGTGAATCTTTGTTGGGTAAGAAGATTGATTATGTATTCCTTGGTGCTTGTACAAACGGTCGTATTGAAGATTTCCGTGCATTTGCTTCCATCGTGAAAGGTCGTAAGAAAGCGGAGAATGTAATTGCATGGCTGGTTCCGGGTTCATGGATGGTAGACGCACAGATCCGTAAGGAAGGAATCGACAAGATATTGACGGAAGCCGGATTTGCTATCCGTCAGCCGGGATGTTCTGCTTGTCTGGCAATGAACGATGATAAGATTCCTGCCGGGAAATATTCGGTATCTACCAGCAACCGTAACTTCGAAGGACGTCAGGGCCCTGGTGCACGCACCTTGTTAGCTAGTCCGCTGGGTAGCTGCCGCTGCTGCGGTGACAGGTGTGATTACCGATCCGAGAGAGACATGTAATTTAACCGTAATTCGTAAATCATTAAATTGTAAATAAGACGATGGCTAAGACAAAATTTAATATAATAACAAGTACTTGTGTACCTCTTCCTTTAGAAAACGTAGATACTAACCAGATTATTCCGGCACGTTTCTTGAAAGCAACCACTCGTGAAGAAAAATTCTTTGGTGATAATCTTTTCCGTGACTGGCGTTACAATGCAGATGGTTCCCTGAACAAGGATTTTGTGTTGAACAATCCTACTTACAGCGGACAGATATTGGTGGCAGGAAAAAACTTCGGTTCGGGTTCCAGCCGTGAACACGCAGCCTGGGCAATTGCCGGCTATGGTTTCCGTGTGGTGGTATCCAGTTTTTTGCCGATATTCATAAGAATAATGAGTTGAACAACTTTGTGCTTCCGGTGGTTGTAACCGAGGAGTTTCTGCAAGAGTTGTTCGATTCGATAGAAGCAGACCCGAAGATGGAAGTGGAAGTGAATCTTCCCGAACAGACCATCACCAACAAGGCTACAGGTAAAAGCGAACATTTCGAAATCAATGCATACAAGAAACATTGTTTGATGAACGGATTGGACGATATCGATTTCTTGTTAAGCAATAAAGATAAAATAGAAGAATGGGAAAAAGAAGGCGTGAAAATAGAAATCATGGACACAACGCTCCGTGATGGTGAACAAACCAGCGGAGTATCTTTCGTGCCTCATGAGAAACTAATGATCGCCCGTTTACTGTTAGAAGATTTAAAGGTAGACCGGGTGGAGGTTGCTTCGGCGCGTGTGTCGGACGGTGAGTTTGAAGCCGTGAAGATGATTTGCGACTGGGCGGCCGTCGTAGTCTGCTCCATAAAGTGGAAGTGCTCGGCTTTGTCGACGGGCATACTTCTGTCGATTGGATTCAGCGTACCGGCTGCCGTGTGATAAATCTTCTTTGTAAAGGGGTTCACTGAAGCATTGTACGCAACAACTGAAAAAGACACCGGAAGAACATCTGGCGGATATCATAAGTGTGGTGCATTATGCCGACGAACAGGATATAACCGTCAATGTTTATCTGGAAGATTGGAGCAACGGTATCAAAGATTCTCCCGAATATGTATTTCAGTTGATGGATGGATTGAAAGAGACGAGTGTCAAGCGTTTTATGTTGCCTGATACATTGGGTATCTTGAATCCTTTGCAAGTGATAGAATTTATGCGGAAGATGAAAAAACGTTATCCTAATACTCATTTTGATTTCCATGCGCATAATGATTATGATTTGGCTGTGAGTAATGTCCTTGCCGCGGTATTAAGCGGTGTCAAAGGATTGCATACAACCATCAACGGACTGGGTGAACGGGCAGGAAATGCTCCTCTCGCAAGTGTGCAGGCTATCCTGAAAGACCATTTCAATGCGGTGACAAATATCGACGAAAGCCGTTTGAATGATGTCAGCCGGGTAGTGGAGTCTTATTCGGGAATTGTGATACCTGCCAATAAACCGATTGTAGGTGAGAATGTCTTTACGCAAGTGGCCGGGGTGCATGCCGACGGGGATAATAAGAATAATCTCTACTGCAATGATTTGCTTCCCGAACGTTTTGGCCGCGTAAAGCGCGAATATGCGTTGGGTAAGACAAGCGGTAAAGCCAATATCCGCAAAAATCTCGAAGACCTCGGATTGGAACTGGATGAAGATGCTATGCGCAAGGTAACGGAACGCATCATCGAGTTGGGCGACAAGAAAGAACTGGTTACACAGGAAGATTTGCCGTACATTGTTTCGGATGTGTTGAAACATGGAGCAGTGGGTGAGAAGGTTAAACTGAAGAGCTATTTTGTGAATCTGGCTCATGGGTTGAAACCGATGGCAACGTTGAAGATAGAAATCAACGGAAAAGAGTATGAAGAGAGTTCAGGCGGCGATGGTCAGTATGATGCTTTTGTTCGTGCATTGCGTAAAATATATAAGGTGACATTGGGACGCAAATTCCCGATGCTGACCAATTATGCAGTGACAATCCCTCCCGGTGGGCGTACGGATGCATTTGTGCAGACAGTAATCACATGGAGTTATGACGAGCAGGTGTTCCGTACTCGCGGACTTGATGCCGATCAGACGGAAGCTGCCATCAAGGCTACCATGAAGATGTTGAACCTCATCGAAGATGAATACGAGAAGAGCAAGTGAGAAACAACTTGCCCGAAAGAATGTTTTTTTATAAGAATATATAAATAGAAGAATAAACGATTATGGATTTTAAAATTGCTGTATTAGCAGGCGACGGCATCGGACCGGAGATCTCTGTGCAAGGTGTAGATGTGATGAGTGCCGTTTGCGAGAAGTTTGGCCACAAAGTAAGTTACGAATATGCAATCTGTGGAGCTGATGCGATTGATAAAGTAGGCGATCCGTTTCCGGAAGCAACCTATCATGTTTGTAAAGATGCGGATGCTGTTTTATTCTCTGCCGTAGGCGATCCGAAATTTGATAATGATCCTACAGCAAAGGTTCGTCCGGAGCAAGGCTTTGCTGGCTATGCGTAAGAAACTGGGTCTTTTCGCTAATATCCGTCCGGTACAGACTTTCAAATGCTTGGTTCATAAGTCTCCGTTGCGCGCCGAATTGGTGGAAAATGCCGATTTTATCTGTATTCGTGAACTGACCGGAGGGATGTACTTCGGTGAAAAATATCAGGATAATGATAAGGCGTATGATACAAACTATTATACTCGTCCGGAAATCGAACGTATTTTGAAGGTGGCTTTCGCATATGCCATGAAACGGAAAAAACATCTGACGGTGGTCGATAAGGCAAATGTCTTGGCTTCTTCGCGTTTGTGGCGCCAGATTGCACAGGAAATGGCTCCGAACTATCCGGAAGTGACAACTGATTATATGTTTGTGGATAATGCTGCAATGAAGATGATTCAGGAACCTGCTTTCTTCGATGTGATGGTAACGGAAAATACATTCGGTGACATCCTGACTGACGAAGGTTCTGTAATCAGTGGTTCTATGGGCTTGCTTCCTTCTGCTTCCACAGGCGAGAGCACTCCGGTGTTTGAACCTATTCACGGTTCATGCCGCAGGCTAAAGGGATTGAATATTGCTAATCCGTTGGCACAGATTCTTTCCGTAGCTATGTTGTTCGAGTATTTCGACCTTAAAGAAGAGGGTGCATTGATTCGTAAAGCCGTAGATGCTTCTTTGGATGAGAATGTACGTACGCCGGAAATCCAGGTGGCTGACGGTGCTAAGTACGGAACGAAAAAGAAGTAGGACAGTGGATTGTTGATTATATCAAGAAAGCTTTGACGAATCCGGATGAAAAGTAAAAGCTTGGCATCGGATAACGGTGTCAGGCTTTTACTTCCCAGTTTGCAATAGGTTGTGTTCTACCAGCTTTTAATAGTGGAATAGATAATGATTCCGAGTACGGTCAGTAATCCTACATAAATAGTGACTGACCATTGTTTGAGTTCTTTTCTCTTCATACGGGTAGAAGGTTCCAGATAGATGGTTGCTTTATGGGCGATAGTGCAGAACAACCAACCGCCGAATCCTCCGATAATACCTCCTACGAGTAAATCACCGGGATAATGTACACCCAGATATATACGTGTGTGTAGCAGTTGAGTATTGCCCAGGTCAGGATGAAAATGCTTAGCCAACGTTTACGGAACAGGAATATGACAAACATGGCAAGACCTAATGAATTGGCTGCATGGCACGATGGGAAACCGTAGCTTCCCCCGCGGTAACCATTTACGATATATACCAGATCTACAATCGGGTTCTCCGGATTGGCGGGACGCAGACGTGCTACTACCGGACGAATGATGCTGCTGCACATTTGGTCGGCAAAGGTGATAGTCAGTGCAATGGCAGCCACGTAGCACAGTACTACTTTCCAGTGGAAGTTTTTTAATAAAATATACAATATAGTGGCATACATGGGAATCCAGATGAATTTACCCGTGAAAGAACTCATGAAATAATCCCAAAAATGGGAATGTATACCATTGAAATACAGGAAGATATTTGTATCTATCTCCGAAAGATATTGGACAATTCCGGTGTGTATCATCAGACTTTATTGATCTATTTTTAATGTCGCAAATATAAATAAAGAATAGAAAATTGTCCTATATTACTTTATAAATATTCAATATAACTCATTTCCTAGCGTTTCGCCAGGTCGTCGTAGAGCCTTCTGCAGGAACGCTTTTCCCTTTTCCAGATTGGCTCCTTTGGCGGTACCTTCGTCCAGTTGCACAGTATTTGCGTCCAGATTGTACACTAATTGGTTATCAGCGGTAATCATTCCGAAATAGTTCGGGCGGGTAAAGTATGCAAAATGAGGAGAGGCGGATTCATGATATTCTTGCTGAAAGTAAATTCATCATGCGGCAATCCTAATTGGGCAAGCAAGGTGGCGGCAATGTCAATCTGTGAAGCATAGGTATCTACCACAAGAGGTTGTTTGATTGCACCTCCGATTAAAATCAGCGGAATGGTTTGGCCGTCCAGCGGATTTTCTATTGGATACGGATATGCACCCTGATGATCGGGAACGAGTACAAACAGTGTATTTTTCCATAACGGTGTTTCTTGATACTGTTTCACGAAATCTCCCACGCAACTATCGGCATACGCAAAAGAATTGAGGATTTTATCATCCAGCCTGTGGAACGGACTTCAAAAGGTTCATGACTGCTTGAGGTTTGCACGAGTTTAAGAAAAGGTTCTTCTTGTTTTTCTTCTTTCAGGTCTTTCATCAGGCGTTGGAATAAGACGTGATCCTGTGCTCCCCATTTTCCTGTACGTTCGGACAGAGGAAAATCTTTATCGGAAATAATCTTCTCGATGCCGGAAGATACCAGATAAGAGCGCATATTTGTGAAATCGGCATCTCCGCCATAGTAATATTCCAGGTTGTATCCGGCATTTTTCAGGCTGCGCGGGATAGAAGGAAGTTTGTCCGTCTTTTCGGGATATTTCATGATGCTGGTGCTTGGCTGGCCGGGATATCCGCTGATGATGGATGCCAGTCCGCGGTCTGTGCGGAAACTGCTGCCGTAGAAGTTGCTGAATAATACGCCTTCTTTAGCGAATTTATCCATATTGACAGCCACATTGGGTTGTCCTCCGAAAGTTTCCATCAAGTGTGTGGAGAAACTCTCAAGGATAATAAAAATAATGTTCGGACGTTGTGTATTCAATAATTGGGGATGCTGTCTGTTGCTGCGACAGGTTTGTCTACCATCTCTGCAAATAATTCGTCGGCTATTTTCGGGTCCATGAAGCGATATTGCTTATCGAAATTATTCTGGTGGGTGGCGGAATACATGAAAACTGAATGCCGGATTGATGGCTGCATGATTCATGCGTTGGTCCTGACTGAAATACACCTTGCTCAAATTCATGGTGGATACGCTGAATCCGCCCCGGATAGGGATGAAGAGTGCCGCTGTCAGCAAAAGGAGCGCAAGCGAGACATTCTGACGTCGATAAGGTATTTTCAGGGCCTTTTTTTCTCCCGGATAAGGACGTAATAGAAAATGAAGTATAAAATTGCTGCATAGATCAGCATTGATAAGATTCCCAATAGTACAAACCAAAAGACTGACGCTTGCCATAGCATCTTTGGGGGAAGAGAAGAAAATAGAAAACGGGGGTGGCATCCAGACGGAATCCCCAAAAGCCGTATAATCCCAGGTCGATGATAAAAATGCAGGCTATGACAAAGGCGATTACCCCGAAGTATCCTTGCCGGATGCGGCGGAGTATGGATGAATTGGTCCAGGCGGAGGCGATGAGCAGTAAGCCGGGGATAGCGGTCAGGTAGCCTGCGAGAGATAAATCCAGAGGCAATCCGTGCCACATGACGCGGAAGTAGTCACCTAAAGATACATTGGTATATAAGTCATGGTAGTAAACCATGAAGATTGGTTTCTGAAGAACGAATAAAAGAACAAATAAAAAAATAGGTCGTGAGAAATTGTATGATTCTCTTTTTTCATATCTGTAAACTTAAAAAAGATTGAACGGATACAAAGTTACTATACTTTTCCTTATCTTTCTCATGAAGTGATATAAAACATACCTTTTTTCCATATCTTTGTCGTGTCTGTGACAAAAATAAAGTAATAAGATGGCAAAGATTGCAAGGAAACTAACAGATTTAGTGGGGAATACCCCTTTGATGGAACTTTCCGGTTATAGCGGAAAGTACGGTCTGGAACAAAATATTATTGCCAAACTGGAGGCTTTTAATCCGGCGGGAAAGTGTAAAAGACAGGGTGGCTCTTTCGATGATTGAAGATGCGGAGGCACGTGGGGTATTGAAGCCCGGCGCAACGATAATCGAACCGACAAGCGGAAATACAGGTGTCGGACTGGCAATGGTAGCCACTATTAAAGGGTATCATTTGATATTGACCATGCCTGAAACAATGAGCCTGGAACGGCGGAATCTGTTGAAAGCGCTGGGTGCGCAGATTGTATTGACAGACGGGGTAGGAGGATGGCAGCTTCTATTGCCAAGGCGCAGGAGTTGCGTGATAGTATTCCCGGTTCGGTGATCTTACAACAATTTGAGAATCCGGCTAATGCGGCTGTTCATGAGCGGACGACAGGTGAAGAGATCTGGCGGGATACAGACGGTGAAGTGGCTGTTTTTGTGCCGGAGTGGGCACCGGAGGAACGGTTTGCGGTGTAGCCCGTGCTTTAAAGAAACATAATCCCGATATTTATATCGTAGCGGTAGAACCGGATGCGTCTCCTGTATTGGAAGGTGGAGGCGGCTCCACACCGTATTCAGGGAATCGGAGCCAATTTTATTCCTAAACTTTTATGATGCTTCTATGATAGACGAAGTTATCGGTGTGCCTGATGATGAAGCGATTCGTGCAGGGACGTGAGTTAGCGTCGACGGAAGGTCTGCTGGCGGGAATTTCTTCGGGAGCAGCTGTGTATGCTGCCCGTCAACTGTCACTGCGTCCGGAATTTAAGAACAAAAAAAAGTAGCGTTGTTACCTGATACGGGAGAGCGTTATTTGTCGACCGAACTGTTTGCTTTTGACGCATATCCATTGGATTAATTTTGATTCATTAATAAAAAAGACCTGAACCATGGTAAGAATAATTATTGCTTTATTTTTGTTTTCCCGCTGTTGCCTTTGCACAAACTTATCAGCAATTGTCCGAAAGGGCTATTGACTGTATCGAAAAAAAGACAGTCTTCCACAAGCGGAAGAACTTTTGCTTCAGTGCTTTGAAACTGGAACCGAAAAATGCCAAAAATGCGTTGCTTTTTTTTCTAACCTGGGATTGGTACAACGTCGTTTGGGTGAGTTTGATAAAGGCGCTGGAGTCTTATTCTTTTGCACTGAATTTTGCTCCTTTGGCAGTTCCTATTTTACTCGACCGTGCCGCTATTTATATGGAAATGGGAAAAAACGGACCGTGCTTATACCGATTATTGTCAGGTGCTTGATGAGGATAAGCAGAACAAGGAAGCTTTTTGATGCGTGCCTATATTTATGTACTCCGCAGGGATTATCCGGCTGCGAGAATCGATTATAATCGTTTGCTGGAACTGGATCCGCAGAGTTATAGCGGTCGGCTGGGATTGGCTACGCTGGAGCAGAAAGAAGGAAAGTTCCGGGAAGCTCTTGCCATTCTGAATAAGATGATTGTGGAATATCCTGAGGATGCGACACTGTATATAGCCCGTGCCGATGTGGAGCGTGAAATGAAGCATGAAGATCTGGCATTGGTTGATTTGGAGGAAGCGATCCGGTTGGATGCTGCCTCGGCTGATGCTTATCTGCTGCGTGGGAATATCTATCTGGCACAGAAAAAGAAAGGCATTGGCAAAATCGGACTTTGAGAAAGCCATTTCGCTGGGAGTACCTCCTGCCGATTTACACGAGCAGTTGAAACAATGTAGATAACCATTTCAATACTTATTCCCTGTCATCGTGTGATTGACGGTAACTGTGCTTTGACCGGTTATGCGGGTAGGCTGCCGACAAAAAGGCTTTACTGGATTTGGAGTCGGATGTCAAACTGCCGGATTAAATTTGACGAAGTCTTTACCATACTTTATCTTCTTATATTCTCCGATACCGCTGATAGATCCGAAATCTTCAATGGTGGTAGGTCGTGAAATGCTGAGCAGATGTAATACTTTGTCCGACAATACAATATAGGCGGGCAGACCTTCCTGGTCAGCTAATTGTTTCCTTAATCCGCGCAAGTGCTTCGAATAAATCTTCGCTTTCTCCACCTTCCAAACCGTAGAAAGGAAGTTCTTTTTGCAACAACCACTTTTTTCTTTTTTCCCTTTTCGTGTGGCGGTTCTTCGTGCCGGATGACTGCCAATGTGGCTTTTTGCTCTCCCAAAAAATATCACTTCCGCTTGCAGTAATTTTCAAGATGGTTGTTTTCGTGATAGGCTATTTCAAATAGCCGAGTTGCAACATCTGAAGCAGATAGTCTTGCCAGTCACGAGGAGGAATGTCGCGTCCGGCACCGAACGTTTTAGTTCCTGATACCCTTTTCCGGTTACTTCCGCAGAATAGTTTCCACGGAGAATGTCAATCAGCAATCCTGTGCTGATTTGTTGTTCTGTACGTGCGATGGCGCTTAATGCCTTTTGCACAATGACCGTACCGTCAAATCGTTGAGGAGGATTTTTACAAACATCGCAATTACCGCAATCCTCCGTTGTTGTTTCTCCGAAATAGCTCAATAAGATGCGTCTCCGGCAGATGTCAGCTTCCGCATATTGTTGCATTCGTTGAAGTTTCTCGAGATTGATCTTTTTGTTGGCTACTTTCCGATGCAAATTTGGTCAGTAGTATCAGGTCGCCTAATGAATAAAACAGGACAGTACTGCTGGGCAGGCCATCCCGTCCGGCACGTCCTATTTCCTGGTAAAATCTTTCTATACTTTTAGGCAAGTTATAATGTATGACCCAGCGGACATTTGATTTATCAATCCCCATTCCAAAAGCAATGGTGGCACATACTACCTGTATGCGGTCGTTAATAAAATCATCCTGTGTTTCGTCCGGTGTTGGGTGGATAATCCGGCATGATAGACACCGCAGCGAATACCCTGCTTTTTAGCAACATTTGCGCCACAGTTTCCGTTTTGCTCCGGCTCATGCAGTAAATAATCCCGCTTTCTCCCTGTGTCCGTGGCGGTGATAAATTCTAAGATAGCCTTGTTCTTCTCTTTTTCGCTTGAAAACCACGTTTCACAGTCAGGCTAATGTTGGGACGGTCGAAAGATGAGATAAAGATACGGGGTGAACCAGATGTAATTGCCGTACAATGTCTTCGCGCGTGATTTTATCCGCAGTGGCAGTTAGGGCGACAATCGGTATTTGCGGAAATTGTTGGTGGAGCACTCCCATTTGTGTGTATTCCGGACGGAAGTCGTGTCCCCATTGGGAAATGCAATGAGCCTCGTCAATAGCGAACAGTGAGATATGCATATCCCGCAGGAGATAGTCTTTTTCTGCCAGCAACTTTTCCGGTGATATATAAGAAGCAGTTTCAGGCGGCCTTCGATACAGGCGCGGCGCAGGTTGGCGTTTTCCGTTTCATCGTTGCTGCTGTTCAGCGCTCCGGCGGCAATGCCGTTGGCCTGCAATGCTTCCACCTGGTCCTTCATCAGTGAAATGAGGGGAGAAACCACGACAGCCGTGCCTTCGCTGAGCAAAGCAGTGCCGGCAGTTGGTAACAGATGGACTTTCCTCCGCCGGTGGGCATTAATACCAGTGCATCCTGCCTGCTCATAATATGACGGATAATTTCTTCTTGCAGAGGACGGAAACTATCGTATCCGAAATATGTCTTTAGAGTTTCTCTCATTGATGCTGATTTATCCATGCTGCAAAGGTACATTTTTCTTTGGCAATTTGCGTTATGTGTAGATTTCAGTTTCTAAGATGAATTATAAATAAGTTAAAGTTTCTTATTAATCAAACCAAATCTCTCTTTTTCAAGGTTTTTGATTGTTTATTTAGAAAAAAAAATGCACAAAATAATTGTGTGTTTAAAAAAAGTAAGACATTTGTAACATCTAAGGTTGCAAATGAGCAATTATTAACAAAAAAGAACAAACCCTAACCAGTTAATTCAATGAGTGATTTAGAGAACAAAAAAACGGAGGAAACTCCTAAAAAACGTCCCTACAATTTGAGGGAAAAGAAAGAAAAGAAGGCTGCTTACAGGTCTTTGATTAGACCGGAATTGGCAGACGAGTTGTATGACAAGATCCTGAATATCATCGTTGTACAGAAGAAGTACAAGGATCCTGACTATTCAGCAAAGGATTTGGCGAAAGAATTGAAAACGAATACTCGTTATCTTTCTGCAGTAGTTAACTCGCGTTTCGGTATGAATTATTCTTGTTCTGTTGAATGAATACAGAGTAAAAGATGCTTTGCATTTATTGACTGACAAACGTTATGCCGACAAAAATGTGGAAGAAATTAGTGCTATGGTTGGCTTTGCAAATCGTCAATCTTTTTACGCTGCATTTTACAAAAACGTAGGTGAGACTCCTAATGGTTATCGCAAAAACATCTCGAAGATAAGAAGTAATTGCGCGTTCCGAAACTAGTCAAAAGGAATTACCTCTAAATGAAAGATTTTGGAGATAATTCCTTTTCTCATTTTAATGAATCAATACTAACATTATGAGGAAACATCTGATTTCAATGACAGTGGCCGCCACGCTCTTATCATCGTGCGGAGGAGCCAAAACAACAACTGCTGAGGCAGATAAATTTGATTATACAGTGGAACAATTTGCAGACTTACAGATATTACGTTATAAGGTTCCCGGATTTGAGGAACTGACGCTGAAACAGAAGGAACTGATTTACTACCTGACAGAGGCTGCTCTGGAAGGAAGGGATATTCTGTTTGACCAGAATGGAAAATATAATTTGAGAATCCGTCGGATGCTCGAAGCGGTATATACGAATTATCAGGGGGATAAAACTACTCCCGACTTCAAGAATATGGAAGTTTACCTCAAAAGGGTATGGTTCTCCAATGGTATTCACCACCACTACGGTACAGAGAAATTTGTGCCCAACTTCTCGCAGGATTTTCTGAAACAGGCCGTGCTTGGCATTGACGCCCAATTGCTTCCGTTATCAGACGGACAGACTGCCGAACAACTTTGCGCTGAACTGTTCCCCGTGATTTTCGACCCGGCTATCATGCCGAAGCGGGTGAATCAGGCTGACGGTGAAGACCTTGTGCTGACCTCCGCCTGCAACTTACTACGACGGAGTGACGCAGAAGGAAGCCGAAGACTTCTACAATGCAATGAAAGACCCGAAAGGACGAGACTCCGGTGTCGTATGGACTTGAACAGTCGTTGGTGAAAGAGAATGGAAAAGTTGGAGGAAAAGGTATGGAAAGTAGGCGGACTTTATACGCAGGCGATTGAGAAGATTGTCTACTGGTTGAAGAAAGCGGAAACTGTTGCTGAGAATGAGGCGCAGAAAGCGGTTATCAGCAAGTTGATCCGGTTCTATGAAACGGGTAACTTGAAAGGACTTTGACGAGTATGCAATTCTTTGGGTGAAGGACCTTGATTCGCGGATTGACTTTGTGAACGGGTTTACCGAAAGTTATGGCGACCCGCTGGGCATGAAAGCCAGTTGGGAATCGTTGGTTAATTTCAAGGATATCGAATCTACTCACCGCACGGAAATTATCAGCGCTAATGCCCAGTGGTTTGAAGACCATTCTCCGGTTGGACAAAGCTTTCAAGAAAGATGAAGGTGAAAGGTGTATCGGCTAAAGTAATCACTGCCGCTATCCTTGCCGGTGATCTTTATCCGGCGACAGCGATTGGTATCAACCTTCCGAATGCTAACTGGATTCGTGCTCATCACGGCTCTAAGTCAGTAACAATCGGAAATATAACAGACGCTTATAATAAAGCCGCTCACGGAAACGGATTCAACGAAGAATTTGTATACAGCGACGCGGAAATAAAACTGATTGATACTTATGCCGATCTGACGGACGAGCTTCATACGGATTTGCACGAATGCCTTGGACACGGTTCCGGCAAGTTGCTTCCGGGCGTAGATCCGGATGCATTGAAGGCTTATGGCTCTACCATCGAAGAGGCCGTGCTGATTTATTCGGATTGTATTATGTAGCCGATCCGAAGCTGGTGGAACTGGGATTGCTCTCTTCTCCCGATGCTTATAAGGCTCAATACTATACTTATCTGATGAACGGGTTGATGACACAACTGGTACGTATCGAACCGGGAAATAGTGTTGAGGAAGCTCATATGCGTAACCGTCAGTTGATTGCCCGTTGGGTGTTTGAGAAAGGTGCTGTCGATAAAGCGGTGGAACTGGTGAAGAAAGACGGAAAGACTTATGTGGTTATCAATGACTATCAGAAGGTACGTCAGCTTTTCGGCGAATTATTAGCTGAAATCCAGCGCATCAAGTCGACCGGTGACTTTGAGGGTGCGCGTGCATTGGTAGAAAATTATGCTGTGAAAGTAGATCCGGTTCTTCACGCTGAAGTATTGGAACGTTATAAGAAGCTGAATCTAGCTCCTTACAAAGGCTTTGTGAATCCTAAATATGAACTGGTGACGGATGAAAACGGTAACATTACGGATGTCACTGTGGATTATGAGTGAAGGTTATGTAGAGCAAATGTTGCGTTACAGCAAGGATTACTCTCCATTGCCTTCGGTAAACAACTAATCGGAATATGGATATTAAAGAACAATTGAAAGATATCAAGACACAGCTCCGTCTCTCTATGAACGGGGCTGTGTCCCAAAGTATGCGTGAGAAAGGGCTGGTTTATAAACTCAATTTCGGAGTGGAACTGCCTCGTATCAAGATGATTGCCGAAAGTGTATGAGAAGAATCATGACCTGGCGCAAGCCTTGTGGAAAGAAAATATTCGCGAGTGTAAGATCATGGCTGCCATGTTCAACCGATTGATACCTTTTATCCGAGATAGCCGACATTTGGGTAGAAAATATCCGGAATATCGAAATAGCCGGAGCTGACTTGCATGAATCTCTTCCAGCATTTGCCGTATGCTCCGGCCAAATCTCTTCACTGGATGGCTGATGAACAGGAATATGTGCAAACCTGTGGTTTCCTGACTGCCGCCCGTCTCCTTTGATGAAGAAAGGTGATATGACAGGAACGGGCCTCAGGCGAATTGCTCGACCAGGCAATCTGTGCAGTTCATTCCGAGAGTTATCACGTGCGTAATGCGGCGTTGCTGGTGATCCGCAAGTATATGCAGCATAACGAGAGAACACGCTTTTCGTGTGCCGGTTGGTAGAAGGAATGGCCGATTCTGCAGGTAGAAGCGGAACAGATACTTTATAATATGGTGAAAAGAAGAGGCTGCAGATTTATAATATAATAAGACTAATTGTATAAGGTATTACCATGACGGACTTGACCATGGAATTTATCACCTTATTATTTAATAACAGATAACATTGTATTTTCTTTTAGGGAATTTCTTTTGCTTTCCGCAAAAAAGGCTTAACTTTGTTCGCGCTAATTTTGGCTGATAATGGAAACTCAAAACGTGAAAGATACAGTAAGGCAGATATTTACGGAATATCTCACGGCGAACGGGCATCGTAAGACTCCCGAACGTTACGCCATACTCGAAACTATCTATTCCATTCGACGGACATTTCGATATCGATATGCTCTATTCCAGAATGATGGATCAGGAGAATTTCCGGGTGAGCCGGGCAACTCTTTATAATACTATTATTCTGCTTATCAATGCGCGGCTGATCATCAAGCATCAGTTCGGCACTTCCTCCCAATACGAAAAATCATACAATCGCGAGACGCATCATCATCAGATATGTAACTCAATGTGGTAGAGTGACCGAGTTTCAGAACGAGGAATTGCAGCATGCCATCGAAAATACAAAATTAAGCCGCTTTCAACTTTCGCATTACTCCTTATATATATATGGATTGTGCAGCAAGTGCGACAGAGCTAATAAACGGAAAAAAGTCAGTAACAACAATAAAAAAGAAAAATGAAAGTAGATGTTCTATTAGGATTACAATGGGGCGACGAAGGTAAAGGTAAAGTAGTCGACGTATTAACACCTAAGTACGATGTGGTCGCTCGTTTCAGGGCGGTCCGAATGCCGGTCATACACTTGAGTTCGAAGGACAGAAGTATGTACTTCGTTCTATTCCTTCCGGTATTTTTCAGGGAGATAAGGTAAATATTATCGGTAACGGTGTAGTGCTCGATCCGGCATTGTTCAAAGCGGAAGCCGAGGCACTCGAAGCATCAGGGACACCCATTGAAAGAGCGTTTGCACATTTCTAAGAAAGCTCATCTCATCCTTCCGACACACCGCATACTGGACGCCGCTTACGAAGCAGCCAAGGGAGATGCGAAAGTAGGAACAACCGGTAAAGGCATTGGCCCTACTTATACGGATAAAGTTAGCCGTAACGGTGTTCGTGTAGGTGATATCCTTCATAACTTCGAACAGAAATACGGTGCGGCGAAAGCTCGTCACGAACAAATCCTGAAAAGTCTGAACTACGAATATGACCTCACAGAACTGGAAAAAGCATGGATGGAAGGTATCGAATATCTGAAACAGTTCCATTTTGTAGACAGTGAGCATGAGGTTAACAACTATCTGAAAGACGGCAAGAGCGTTCTTTGCGAAGGTGCTCAGGGAACGATGCTTGATATCGATTTCGGTTCGTATCCGTTTGTTACTTCTTCCAATACGGTTTGTGCAGGTGCCTGCACCGGACTGGGAGTAGCTCCGAACCGTATCGGCGAGGTGTTCGGCATCTTCAAGGCATACTGTACTCGTGTAGGTGCCGGTCCGTTCCCGACAGAACTGTTCGACGAGACTGGTGACAAGATGTGCACACTGGGACATGAATTCGGTTCTGTAACAGGACGTAAACGTCGTTGCGGATGGATTGACCTGGTAGCTCTGAAATATTCCGTTATGATAAACGGTGTTACCAAACTGATCATGATGAAGAGCGACGTGCTCGATACATTCGATACCATCAAGGCTTGTGTTGCTTATAAGGTAGATGGCGAGGAAATTGATTATTTCCCCATATGATATCACTGAAGGTGTGGAGCCTGTATATGCAGAACTGCCGGGCTGGAAGACAGATATGACAAAGATGCAGAGCGAAGATGAATTCCCGGAAGAATTCAATGCTTATCTGACTTTCCTGGAAGAACAACTTGGTGTGGAAATTAAGATTGTATCTGTCGGACCGGACAGAGCGCAGACAATCGAACGTTATACTGAAGAATAAGAAATGGGGCTGACTAAAAAGTCCGGTAGTATCTTAAGTCTCCTCTCCTGGAAGGAGGGGGAATTGATGATACTATTGCTTTTGGTCTCCTTTGTTCTATAACTTAATGAGAGGCGGAGAAATGGAAATTACTCCGCCTTTTTGTTTTTTCTTTACCCCCAATATTAACTATAACGCATTATGAAAACACATTTCATTACTTTCCTATTATTAGTAGGTATGAGTCTGGGAATCTCCTCCCGGCTCCACGCACAGTCTTCTTACCAGCCTGGTGAAGAAAACCTCAAAGCCCGTGAAGAATTTCAGGATAATAAATTCGGTATTTTCCTTCATTGGGGACTGTATGCCATGCTTGCCACCGGTGAGTGGACTATGACAAATAATAATCTGAATTATAAAGAGTATGCCAAACTGGCAGGCGGTTTCTATCCCTCCAAGTTTGATGCGGATAAGTGGGTGGCTGCCATCAAAGCATCGGGAGCTAAATATATCTGTCTGACTTCCCGCCATCATGACGGCTTCTCCATGTTCGATACCCAATATTCGGACTTCAATATCGTGAAGGCAACTCCCTTTAAGCGGGATATCATTAAGGAGCTGGCAGCAGCCTGTAGCAAACAGGGAATCAAACTCCATTTCTACTATTCTCATCTTGACTGGACGCGGGAAGATTATCCTTGGGGTCGTACAGGACGGGGTACAGGACGTCCGAATCCGAAAGGAGACTGGAAAAGCTATTATCAGTTCATGAACAATCAGCTGACGGAACTGCTGACTAATTATGGTCCGGTAGGAGCCATTTGGTTCGACGGATGGTGGGATCAGGATGGAAATCCCGGCTTTAACTGGGAGTTGCCGGAACAATATGCCATGATCCATAAACTACAGCCGGGCTGCCTGATAGGAAATAATCATCATCAGACTCCTTTTGCCGGTGAAGATATTCAGATATTCGAACGTGACCTGCCCGGAGAAAATACCGCAGGACTTTCCGGACAAAGTGTAAGTCACCTGCCTTTGGAAACCTGCGAAACGATGAATGGTATGTGGGGATATAAGATTACGGATCAAAATTATAAATCAACGAAGACGCTGATTCATTATCTGGTAAAGGCAGCCGGAAAGAATGCAAACCTGTTGATGAATATCGGCCCTCAGCCCGACGGAGAGCTTCCGGAAGTAGCCGTACAGCGGTTGAAAGAAATGGGAGAGTGGATGAATCAATATGGTGAAACTATTTATGGAACCCGTGGCGGTGCGGTTGCTCCGCATGATTGGGGAGTGACGACGCAGAAAGGAAACAAGCTGTATGTGCATATTCTGAATTTGCAGGATAAAGCCCTGTTCCTGCCTTTGGCAGATAAGAAGGTGAAGAAGGCAGTACTGTTTAAGAACGGCACACCTGTCCGCTTCAATAAAAATAAAGAAGGCGTGTTGCTGGAGCTTGCAGAGATACCAAAAGATATTGATTACGTTGTAGAACTTACAATTGACTAATTTTTAGCTAATTCTTCATAAAAGCATAGGGAAACTATCGTTACATACGTAGTTTCCCTTTATTTTTGGCAAACAATTTGTTTATATAGATATAGAGTAATAATTAAAATGAAAAGTATATGATGTCTTATTGGGTATTATTTATTGGTATTGCCGTAGCAAGTTGGTTGGTACAGATGAATTTGCAGAACAAATTCAAGAAGTATTCCAAAATTCCGACAGGAAACGGTATGACAGGACGCGACGTAGCTCTGAAGATGCTGCACGACAATGGAATTTACGATGTACAAGTAACTCATACACCCGGTCAGCTGACCGACCACTACAATCCTGCTAACAAAACAGTGAATCTGAGTGAAGGTGTATATGAAAGTAATAGTATCATGGCGGCTGCCGTAGCGGCACACGAATGTGGACACGCTGTTCAGCATGCACGTATGTATGCTCCGTTGAAAATGCGCAGCGCCTTGGTGCCGGTAGTGAATTTTTCGTCCTCTATCATGACTTGGGTATTGCTGGGCGGTATTCTGCTGTTCAACTCCTTCCCGCAATTATTGTGGATTGGTATCATTCTGTTTGCTACCACTACTTTGTTCAGCTTTATCACCTTGCCGGTGGAAATCAATGCAAGTAAGCGTGCGCTTGTGTGGCTGAGTTCATCCGGCATTACTAATTCATACAATCATACGCAAGCCGAAGACGCTCTCCGCTCCGCTGCATACACCTATGTAGTTGCTGCACTGGGTTCATTGGCTACGCTGATCTATTACATTATGATTGCTATGGGCAGAAGAGACTAAGAGATAAGATTAATCGTTTTGACGCCTCCATCGTTTTCAAAGACTATGGAGGCGTTCTTTTTTATTGATGTTTTTTTTAGATATATGCAAGCGTTGCTCGGAAATTTGCAGTAAATTTGCGCAATTAAAATACTAAACAGTAATTATATCATGGCAGCAAAACCAAGTATTCCTAAAGGAACTCGTGACTTTTCGCCGGTAGAAATGGCGAAGCGTAATTATATATTCAATACGATTCGTGACGTATATCATCTGTATGGTTTCCAGCAGATAGAAACTCCGTCGATGGAGATGCTTTCTACACTGATGGGGAAATATGGCGATGAGGGTGACAAACTTCTATTTAAGATTCAGAACTCCGGCGATTATTTTTCCGGCATCACGGATGAAGAGTTATTGAGTCGTAATGCTGTTAAGCTGGCAAGCAAATTCTGTGAGAAAGGTTTGCGCTATGACTTGACAGTGCCTTTTGCCCGTTACGTGGTGATGCACCGCGATGAAATAACTTTCCGTTCAAGCGTTATCAGATACAGCCGGTATGGCGTGCAGACCGTCCGCAGAAAGGACGTTACCGTGAGTTCTATCAATGCGACGCTGATGTTGTCGGCAGCGATTCACTGCTGAATGAAGTAGAACTGATGCAGATTGTCGATACAGTATTCAGCCGTTTCAACATCCGTGTGTGTATTAAGATCAATAACCGCAAGATTCTTTCCGGTATCGCTGAGATTATCGGTGAAGCGGATAAGATTGTAGATATCACAGTGGCTATTGACAAGCTGGATAAGATTGGTCTGGAGAACGTCAATGCGGAACTGAAAGAGAAAAGGGATCAGTGATGAGGCGATTGCCAAATTGCAGCCGATCATTCTGCTGAGCGGAACCAATACTGAAAAGCTGGCTACACTAAAGAGCGTGCTGGCAGCCAGTGAGACAGGCATGAAAGGAGTGGAAGAAAGCGAATTTATTCTGGGCACACTGGGAAACAATGGGCTTGAAAAATGAGATCGAACTTGACTTGACGCTGGCTCGCGGATTGAATTATTATACCGGTGCTATCTTCGAAGTGAAAGCGCTGGATGTGCAGATTGGTAGTATCACAGGTGGTGGTCGCTATGATAATCTGACCGGAGTATTTGGTATGGCAGGAGTGTCCGGGAGTGGGTATCTCTTTTGGTGCAGACCGTATCTTCGACGTATTGAACCAACTTGAACTTTATCCGAAAGAAGCAGTGAACGGAACGGAATTGATGTTCATCAACTTTGGTGAAAAAAGCGGCTTTCTCTATGGGTGTTTTGGCAAAGTTCGTGCAGCAGGTATCCGTGCCGAAATCTTCCCGGATGCCTCAAGATGAAAAAAACAAATGAGCTATGCCAATGCGAAGAATATTCCGTTTGTCGCCATCGTAGGTGAAAACGAGATGAATGAGGGCAAAGTTATGCTGAAGAATATGGAGACAGGGAGAACAGAATCTTCTTTTCGGCAGAAGAATTGATTGCTGCTGTAAAGAGATAAAAGAACATTGATTATAAAAAAAGATAAGGTGCCGTTGACATTCGATCAGCGGCACCTTATTATTTGGGAATAGTACTCCTGTTTACCGGGAGTTACAAATGACGTTCGGGATACATCTCATTCCACCATTCCGGGCGATCCTGCAACCAGCGTGCAAACCATGCCATAATAGAATTGTGCCATTTGATACGCTTGTCGTAATCTGAAATAAAATGATTCTCAC
>VOFJ01001637.1_pt1 | contig 23216 bp, 29 predicted proteins | sample 5384081 | NCBI WGS metagenome assembly VOFJ01 (sample SAMN12384729, study PRJNA508395) | human gut metagenome | isolation source: healthy gut I | host: Homo sapiens | reverse complement strand
TCAGTACGCTTCGCGTTCAGTTACGTATTTTGCTCGCCTTTGTCTTTAAGCGCGTTTTTCTGTTCACGTTCTGTCAGGGCGGCCGTAAAGGTTCATCCATGATGACGACTTTGGCGTCAAGCATCCGGTTTACACATGATTTCTGTCATTTTTGCTGCTGCTGACCCACGCTGCATTCGCCTGCTTCTGCATCAAAGGCAGTCAACTGCATTTTTTCTTCGACCAGCCTGCGCATTTTTTGAAGTCGGCATTCCAGAAACTGTTGGTTACGTTCTGCATCAAAACAGATTTTCAGGAACAGTATAATTCAACCGCTAACATCGGGCAAATATGAAACATACCACGCAACTTATGGTTTTAAGTAAGCAGATGGAACGGGATAAGAAAATCGTGAAGAGGCTATTTTAGAAAAAAGACAACTTGGAAATTCATTCTTCTGAGAAGGTAACTCTTTGGGTATATGAACGTAGAACAGGAAAAAAAGGAACGGTTATGCGTGTAGTCATTCCTGTTAATGGTGAGAACTATGGGTTTTCACTGGGATGTAACAAAATAAAGAAGTGACTATGGAAAAACCATTTTCAAAGATTTAAACCACATCAAAAGGTTGCTCTTTCCCCTGCGACTTTACGTCAGGAGGTGATTGTGAGATAGCTCGCACGCTTTTCTGATTTTCTTTGGAAGTGACGAGCGAGATGGTAAAGCTGAAATGCGAGATTTAAGGAAGTCAATTGAGGATGTTTGAAATTGCTGCTATGATTGAAGCAAAACGCGCTTGTTTTCCGCGCCGTTGGACGAATGCCGCTGCGCTCTACGCTTTCGATCCTGTTAGGTCCCCATGCTGGTTGGCCGGTACATACATCTATTGAAAAGAAAACAGAGCAGTGATAAAAGAATATTTCTCAATGATTACAGGCGCAGTCCAAAGCAAGGCGAGTTGCAATCGTCCGTTTGTATGAGTTACCCCATCCGTATGGCTGAGAGGCAATATTTGATAATTGGAAAGGAGGATGCAAGTAGGCTGGATAGGACATTTATTGGAATCAAGAGTTATTTGTACTAGAAGCGCTTTTTATGCTTGGAGTTAAAAAAATGCATGACTGACTCGCCAGATAAATAAATCAGAGTGATGAGATGAAATAATGGTTTGGACAGCAAGAAAAATTATTTCGCTGTGACCAATCTGTGTGTGTGATGAGGTTGGGTATTCTGGCTTATCGACCTTAATCCTCACTCTCCTGAGGTTTCATAAATCGCGTGATGCCGCCCCAACATAAGTTTGCCGTGCGCCGCCATCGATGAATGCATTGGCCGTTGATGAATGGTACGATTGTCGCAGAGGAACTCCGCGTACAATGTCCGTAGGTCACCCACACGGCCTGACGGGTGCTGCTTCTCATCGCCTTCGCTATAGGCTGGCTGATAGTTCTCGTCATGATATTTGCCCATCAATCACCCCAGGACACGCGGCATTCACATGCCCCCACCCGAGGGCTCACAGCCCATAGCGTTGCGTCAAAGCGGTGATGCCGCTTTTACAGCCGTGAGCCGCTCTCTGTGTTGGGCTGCGACTGAAGACTCTGGTAGAAGGAAGATATTCACATTGAGCCCACACACAGAGTGGTCTTTGAAGGCTATGAACGGAGCCACGACACCGACTTGCTGGATATAAAGGGAAAATCTTCGTAATCGCATCCCTTCAAGATGCCACCACGCTGAGGCAGGCATTGTTTTATCAAGCAATGAACGCCGTCAGGGGTTCTCTTGAAACACCTTAGCGGCAAAGTCTATAAGTGTTTTTTGTCGGCAATATCGCCAACAAAATCATGCACATCCCATCCTTTACCACGAAGCTGGTTGCTCACCACAATCGTAGTTTTCGCATCGTTGTCGATAAAGTACACCTTATCGCCTTTTGATGCAAAGTACTCCACCATACAACGGCCAATTCCTTTGGCACCGCCGGTGATAACAAAAGTCCTGCTCATTTCTTTTCGTTACGTTCCAAGTATTCTTTCATGGCCTCATTCACGATTTCTCTGAGCGACATATTCTTGTCTATGGCCAAGTACTTCATACGAGTGTGGATGCTCTTGTCAATAACAAAGTTGCAGTGAACAGCCTTTTCCTTCGGTTGCTTTTCAGCAGCTGTTCCTGTTGCCTTCTTCTCCTCCTTCTTTGCAGTAGAAGTGGGTGTAAGGAGGCCGTTTAAGCCTCCCTTTAATCCTTCTTTCAATAAATCACTTTTGCCCATAATGCCTTATTTTAATTTGAGAACCTCTTGTGCAAGCGACATGTAAATCCTGTGCACCATTGCTGTTCTTGTTATACTGATAAATGTTTTTGCCGTTTACTGGAGCTTCTGCCAAAGTCACATTGTCACGAATGATGGTCTTGAACACTTTGTCGCAGAAAGCGTCCTTGATAAGTTCGGTTACACCTTTATTCAATGTCTTACGACCGTCATATTGAGTGATGACGATACCACCAATCTTCAAGTTGGGATTGAGACGTTCTTGTACCACTTCGATGACGTTCATAATTTTGGCCATTCCACGCATGGCTAAGAACTGAGCCTGCACAGGAATGATAAGATAATCAGCTGCCGTAAGCGCATTCAAAGTCAACAAACCAAGTGAGGGAGGGCAGTCAATCAAGATGTAATCAAATTTCTCTGCCTCGGGGAGCTTGGCTATCAAGCCCCTCAATATCATTTCACGCCCAGGCTCATTGATAAGTTCTGACTCTGCCGCAGACAGATCCAAACAAGAAGGCACCAACGTGATGCCGCTCTCTGTCTTTATAAGAGGAAGGGCGTATTCACCCTTGAGTGCACCATACACAGTCTTTTCTTCTTCGATGGAATATCCAAACGACTCAGTGAGGTTAGCTTGTCCATCAAGGTCAATTACCATCACACGTTTTTTCTTCTGCTGGAGGGCAGCAGCAAGATTGATAGAAGTCGTGGTCTTACCTACGCCTCCCTTATGATTTAGTATAGCTATAATCTTTGCCATAGTTTATAAATTCTCTATTCGCATACAAAGGTACGCATTTATTTTAGTAATTACTATATTTAGTATTGATTATTTTTTTACTACAGTACTACAATTAGTATCGACTAATAAAAGTGAAGCGGATGAAGTGCCTATATGATTGGAATACAGACCTATCACCCGCTTTTTACTATTTGTAGATGTTGGTCACTTGCTTGTTTGCTGCCTTCGCCTTTCGTGTCGTGTAGTACGTTCCACCTTGCTCTTTTCCATTGAAGAAAGCAATAATGTGGTTAGTATTAGCAAGCATGAAATCATTCCTTCTAAGCATACAACCATTGAAGTACTGCTCACTCAGAATGATTGCTCTGTCGGCCTGATTAAGCAACTCGCGGTACTTGCTTTGTAAGATGGCGCTCCAACGTTCACACTGACCTCTATAGGGCACCACGGCTATAAGCCGTATATGAGGAAGCTCCTTTTTGAGGTTTATAACGGCTTCGGCTGCAAACATGTCAAAACCAAAGGCCATGCCACACAAAAAAGTCACGGATGCCCTTTTTGTAGTGCTCACGGATGGTTTTATTTAGCTTTTAGTTCGACTTCGCGCTGCTTTCCATAGGGGCACCTTTCGATGCCCCGTAAAAAGCTGCTGATTGCTCTAAATTGAAAAAGACTTTGTTCATATCGATTACTTATATTTATAACTTGTTCTACCTAAAAAAGAAACCCTCCCAAGACGTTGGCTCCAAATGTTTCAAGCTGATTGGCAAAAGAGCGCATAGCTTGTGCCTGTTGTTACGACGTCATCCATTACGAGCACATTCTTTCCGTTGAAATACTCAGCATCAAAATCAATGACTTGTGTTCTGCTCACACTTTTGTCATGGCAATGTTCATGGATGGCAAGGCGGTCGCTCAACACCTTGACATGAGTAAAACCATTAGCGATGCCGGTCAACTCGCTTACTCGCTCACAAAAACGTGCGTATCTGCTTTGGTTCTGCTCTTGGGTGCTTGCCGGAACACAAACGAACACCATATTAGTAACCTGCTCGCCAAACTCCTCCTGCAGATGGTCGGCTGTCATTTGAGCCACCTTCTCGTAAGCATCATCCCGGGAGTCTTTGAATGCCCAGATGAGATTTCTCGCTGCCACTGCATCCTCGCCAACGTTCTTGATACGGACGGGGAAATACTTCAAGAAGTGAACCATCTTCTTGCTTAATTGTTTTTTCAGACTTTCGTCAATTACTTTTGCCATAGCTTCAAATTTTTTATTTCCCTTATTTCGGATAGCCTTTTCAGCTTGTCCAAGGGATATTTTCTGCCGACAAAAGGTGGTGGCGCAATAAAGCAAATCGGTAGCTCAAAATACGCTCCGCCATAGGCGGAGGAAGATTTTAGCTAAATAGGCCACAGGCCCATGGCCGACTTGCTGTTTGACCAAGCCACCAAATACCTTTGCAGAACATATCCGCAGCGGCAAGGTGACAGGATTGAAGTATAGCTATAAGAGGATTGCCCTACAAAAGAGAGAAAGGGCGGGCGTGAAGCAAAGTCGGAACAGCCAGTCAAACTTCTCGACGAACGGACTTTCGGTTGAGGTGCTAAGTATTAGTGCAGTCTTTATGACCGCACGTCCTTGGCGACGATGACCGAAAGTCCGTTCGTGTTTGACCTTTGACAAAGATCCGCGAGTGTATTTTGAGGAACTTGTTCCCCCTAAATGCACACGTGGTTCATTGGCAAACTGTTCGTGACGCTTCGCGAGGTGCGGGAAGTTTAGTATAAATAAGATACATGGAAAGCTATAAAGGCACAGATATGACTCATTGAAGTCGGATGAACATCAAGGAATGGACTTGCGTTTACACAAGTTGGTTCCGTTCATCCATGTCTCAAAAATGCCATGACAGACGGAAAAGAAGGTCTCCTTCCTTGCAGTCCGTTATGCCTTTTGAGGCACGAGGTGAGTCCTATAAAGGGAAGTTGATAACCTATAAAAGGTAGATGGGTAGGCAAAAGAAGAAGGAGTGCATTCATACACTCTGTCTTTGGCTACCCATTGCCATCTTGCTTTGCCCACATAAGCGCAGCCTATGTCGGCAATGCTAAATGGCTATTACAAAAAAGAGAATGTACATCTAATAAGGGAAATGTATTCATATAAAAAGGAGAAGCAGCGATATAATAAAAAGCGACCCGAAGGCCGCTCTTATTGAGGTGGGATGAACTACTTCTGAGAAGGAGTGTCTTCTTTCTCAACCGCAGGATAGAACTTGGTAGCTACCATTACGATGCGGTTGTGTTTCACACCGTCCTTATCGGTCCATTCTTCCGGCTTGCAATAGCCTTCAACGGTGAGCAAAGTGCCTTTGGTCAGCTGGCTGAAAGCTTCAGCGTTTTCATTCTTGCGCCATGCCTCGAAATTCATGAAGGCCGATACACGAGTGGTTTCTTCACCATTCTTCTCTTGGCGGCTGATAGCCAGTGAGAAACGTGCAACTGATGATGTTGCGAACTGACGGATTTCTGCGTTATTACCTACGAATCCTGAAACTGCGAAGTTGTTCTCGATCTTTTTCATTTTGAATTGATTTTTTTTTTGAAGTGAAACTTAATTTTTTTACATGCAATCAAGAGCAGGGGCTGTATCTATGTGGATAAGCCATGAAAATCGTGCTGAATACTCTTTTTTTTGCTTGTCAAAAAAGGAAGATTCTTGTGCTATTTTATTGGCAAGAGTGCCAACGACCACACAAGATGCCCAGGCATCGCAGCAGCACGCTACCTTTGCATTGGAGAAAAACAAGTGGCTTCAGGAATAGACAATTCAGAGAAAGAGCGAGTCAAACGACTTCTTTCTGGAGTCGTGTCAATAACTGCATTCCTGTCATCAACATCATGATGCTCCTTATCACTATCAGCCGTTAATTATAAGAGGATATATGGAGAAACCACAACTTATGCTCAGGCCTCATACAAGGCAATGCGCTTTTTTTGAAAACGCTTTCAACCAGCAAAAGGCTTCTTGATCATTGAAGCGCAAGCGGAAAAAAATGGCAGGATGGATAGCACTTCCGCTGACATGGGCGGTAGTGCTAACAGATGACGAGTAGTAAAAAAGAAGATGCTAGATTGGCAATCACCTATCAAGAGCCGCAGAGGTATCATTGAAGATGATATAAATGTTTGGTTTCGAGATATAATATACCTGTATTTTTTACATTATATCTGTATTGTATAATGTAAAAAGGTATATAATAGTGTTTGACTACATCCGCAGGATGACTAGATTAGAAGTGGTGTCGTTTAGTAAATTCGTAGATATTCAATAGCTTTCCTGTTTTACGACGCAACTCAACGAGGAGCTGCGTCGTAAGATAGCTTTTTTAAAGGCGTATTACAAGAACATGGTCATATATACTGGGAGGTATAGGAGGTTTCCCTCTTTACGCAAGTCTTTTGTATAAATCAAATAGGGACGACTTACCCTTGATGAAAATTTGGTGCAGAAGGCATCCAAGGAAACATGAGCTTTATAACCTGATGATTTCACCTCGATGGGCACAACCTTGTCTCCATCTGGAATAAGGAAATCAACTTCATAGCGGTGCTTACCACTTTCCGTAGGGAATGTATGATAATAAAGCTCGTTGCCTGACGCTACTAGCATTTGCGCCACAACATTTTCATAGACATAACCGAGGTCTTTACTAAGTTTGTCTGTCAACAGTTTCTGATAAATCACATTATCTGTAAACTCCTTATCCCAAAAAGCTAACGTGACAAAGAGCCCTGTATCACCGACAAACATCTTGAATGTGGATGTGTCCTTATGGAATGCCATGCCGGGGCCAGGGTCGTTAGCATGATAAGCCATATTCACAACCATGGACTCTCCCATATTGGTGATGGTTTCAAGGAGACGGTTGGCACGTCCATTTTCTGTCACACTAGCCACCTGATAACGTGATGAGTTACGTGTAAGTTCAGAAGGTATGGCCTTGAACATGGCAGATGCTTTACCCGTAGGGTCAATACGTATGAAGTCCTTATCGTAAAGTCGGATAATGTCACGTTTCACTCTATCAACTTCAGCTAAGCTTTTTGTTGATAGATAAGCGCTCACTGCTTGTGGCATTCCACCCACCAACATATAAAGACGGAAGTCGCGCATCAACTTACGATTGGTATCATCCCCAAGAGACGTTCGCTTACCAAAAAAACTGCTGTAAGAGCGGAAGGGTGGCGGTGTCGCCCATTGCCCACTTAAACTCCTCATAGTCCATCGGGTACATTTTTATCTCGTATTCCTCACTTGGAATTAGAATATCCTTAATGTTTTGACGAATAGAGATGAGAGAACCAGTTTCAATATAGTCATAACGGCCGTCTGCCACAAGATGTTTAATGGCTTGTCGTGCCAATGGACAGAGCTGGACCTCATCAAAGATTATCACAGATTTCTTTTGCGTCAGACTTATTCCATAACTAACCTGCAATCTATTGAACACAAAATCAAGGTCTGAAATATCATCGAAGATATTCCGGATATCCTTGCTACATTTAGAAAAGTCTATTAGGATGTGGCTTTCATATTCATTCTTAGCGAATTGCTCGGCTATAGTTGATTTGCCGACACGTCTAGCCCCCTGAATCAGCAATGCCGACCTGCCTTGGCTCGACTGCTTCCAGTCAAGCATCTTGTCGTATAACTTACGTTTGAAGATATGTTCCATGTTATAATCTAATTTTGAGCACAAAAGTAGTTATAAATTCTGACTCCTCAAAATGTTTTCTGATAAAATTGCACATATTCTCAATATGTTTCTGTATAGTATTGCTCATATTCTCAATTTATTATTGCTTGGTTTTGCCCATATTCTCAGTATGTTTGCATATAACTGTGAGTTGGTACTTCATAGAAGAGAGGTTATTGCCAAGAGATAAAGGATGGAAGACGTACCACCAACGATGGTATGTCCCAATTAGAAAAAGGTCTACCATTCACATTGTGTCTTTGTGGTTGGTTCCGGAGGATTATCTTTAGAAGAGTTCCTATCCAAGGATTTGAATCTATCCTTCAAGTAGGCGTACAAAAAGGACTTTGCCTTTGCAAAAAAGAAAAGAGACTCACCTGTCACGGGATAGGTCTCTTTTTCGTAATGAATTTTACTGTCTGGAATAGCTTTGTGTGCGGAATGTACTTGCAAAAGGCGATGGCTTGCGCTTTGACTCAACATATTGCTTAGCCTCGTCTTCTATCTGTTCAATGCTCTTAAAAAGCGTTTCAGGCTTTTTAAGCCAAGTGTCAATCTCGGACTTCAAAAAGCGTAATCGCTTGCCATCTTTGTGGTATGGGATGCGCTTTGCACTTGTCCACGTATATAGGGTTTGTACCGCTGGGTGCTCTGGAAGATAGTCGCTAACCTCTTGAACAGAGAACCATCTATCTTCTTCCACCGCAAAGTTTCTTTTTGCCTTGAATCACGTCGATTTTAGCATCGAGTTCTACAAGTTTCCTCTTTATCCATCCTAATACTTCAGGAATGTCGTCAAAGCGAAGGGGGTGATTGTCTTCTGTATTCATATACTCCTAATTTCCGCAACACTTTTTGTATAAAACTAATTTGAAGCACTGAGTAGTAATGTATTACCCAGTGCTTTGTCATGTCAGAAGATTCACTTAACTTCGTGTTGCAATAAAAATCAAACCAATCTTCAGCAGACATGGCTAAAGTACAAATAAAATTCGATTCAATCACACCTTTTGGCGGAATATTTTCAATCATGGAGCAATTTGATGCTCTTTTATCGGACGTAATCGACTCCACATTAGGACTGCATAGCAGAACCTATGGTTACCAATACAGTGAAATCATCCGTTCTCTCATGTGCGTATTCTTCTGTGGCGGCTCGTGCATTGAAGACATATCCACTCATCTCATGCCCCATCTTTCCCTGCATCCCAAACTTAAAACCTGCAGCGCAGACACGATTCTTCGCGCCATAAAAGAACTGACTACAGACAACATAACGTATTCATCTCCAGACTCAGGTAAATCATATGACTTCAATACAGCTGACACAATGACCGAATTGTTGGTCAAGTCTCTCATTGCTACCGGAGAATTATGTCAGGAGCAGGGTTACGATCTGGATTTTGACCACCAGTTCATTGAAACGGAGAAGTATGATGCCAAACGTACATACAAGAAGTTCACAGGATACAGCCCGGGAGTGGCCGTTATAGGTGACCATATTGTCGGCATTGAAAATCGGGATGGCAACACGAATGTCCGGTTCTGCCAGCAGTGTACATTGGAAAGAATCTTCACCAGGCTGGAATGGAACGGCATTCATATAAATAGAGCTCGTATGGATTGTGGGTCGTGCTCCGAAGAGATTGTAGATACCGTCAAGGCCCATTGCAAGTACTTCTATATCAGAGCCAACAGATGCTCCGCTTTTTTTACGATGACATGTTCGCCCTCAGGGGATGGAAGGCTGAGGAGATCAACGGAATCAGGTTCGAGCTGAATTCGATTGTCGTAGAAAAATGGAAGGGGAAACCATACCGTCTTGTCATCCAAAGACAAAGAAGAGCAGATGACATACGGGAGCTATGGGAAGGAGAATATATCTACCGGTGTATCCTTACCAATGATTTCGAATCCGACATAAGGGATGTCGTAGAGTTCTATAACCTGCGCGGTGGGAAGGAAAGAATCCTCGATGACATGAACAACGGGTTTGATGGAAACACTTGCCAAAGTCATTCATGGCAGAAAATGCAGTATACCTGCTGATGACTGCATTGATAAGGAACTTCTACAAAACAATCATCCGAAAATTAAACGTTAAGGATTTTGGGCTATCCATAACGAGTCGTATCAAAACTTTCGTTTTCAAATACATCTCGGTTGCCGCAAAGTGGATTAGGACTTCTAGGCCCCACGTGCTAAACATCTATACAGAGAATCCAGCGTATAAAATGGCCTTTCAACAGGATTTTTGGCTAATCTTTACTCTTAGTGGTGGGTAATGCGTATTGCCTCAAGTCGCTTCATGGGGTAAGGGGAAGTTATGCAAAAGAGTGGACCTTTGGCACCTTCGTTTCACCAAAACCCAATGTAAAGATAATAAACTCACTGAAAAATGCATAGGTAATGCTCTGATTTCATTCGCTTGCGGAAATTAGGATACTTTGTTTTTAAAAGGTTTCTTACTTTTGTTGGGCACATCAATCATAAATCAGCACATCGTTCCGGCTCTCTACGATTTCTTTGCCGTTATTCAATCTCACGACAACGTCTTTGCCATAATCGCCCACGATATAGCCTTCACTGTGACCACGATAAGGGATGAGCAAAAGTACAACAGCAACCGACTACATCGGTTATTTCTTCAAATTCGTATAACATAATGACTTCATTTAGGGTTATTGTTCCTTTGCGTAAATCACGATGCAAGGTTCAACCTCGGCTGCCTGACCGAAGAGTGGATAATAGGAAAACTCAGGTTGAGCTTCGCCGTCCACCTCGATGGGTGAAACCACTTGCACTTGCCACTGATTGACGAAATCATCTACCATCTTTATTTCTTCATCGGTCAACCCACTTGGGTCATCATTCATGAGATAAGGCAGGCTCCACTTAGGGATGTTCTCTGTACTTTCAAACTTTTGCATATCTGAGGCTTTTTTTGATGGTTAGTAACGAATGTCCCATTCACCTTGTGAGAAGATGCGGAAACTTACATACTCATTGCAGAGCTCGTGGGTAAGCACACGGATGTAGATGCCCTGCTTGTCTTCAAGGCTTTCAATCATTTCATTGATGAGTGCCTCGGGGAAGTCCCACTTTGAATAGAACTCGCCATCTACATAGTCTTCACTGCGCTCCAGATAGCAGTCGAAGAACTTCTCATCCAAAAACTTCTCTACCTTTTCAAGGTCGTTCTCATTCTCTGTGCTGCAGAAAAGAGGTTTGTTGCGTAATTAGCCATAGAAAACTGATTATATTAGTTCAACGATTTCATCTACCTTGCCAAATAAGATGGCTCTTAGTGAGGTCTTATCAATGGCATAATATTCGTGGATTTGCCTGAACTGCTTCACCCAATAAAGATGAACCGCATCGGTAAAGTCAAATTTCCAGCCCATCACTGGTATGCCACGACGGAAGTAGCTATTGCGGTTGATAGCCTCTGTGAGCCAATTTTTATCGGCTCTGCTCAACTTCTCACCGTCGTTCAGCTGCTCACGAAGTTGGTAAGCTTTGCAGCCCTTTAGGGTAGCCAATGCTGGCACGTCCCACTTTGCGAATTTTGTTGCGATGCCCATAAACTCAAACTTTTTATTTCCCTTTATTTCGCTTCAGCTACTTTCGGGATTGATTAAAATTTTGTTGCCTCAAAAGGTCTTGTGGATCATCATGCAAGATTCTCTGGTCAAATACTACCCAAAGGGTGGAGATTTTATCAGAGACCACAGGCTTGACCTTGCGATGATGCAGACACAAGAAGTACCTTTTGCAACCAAATTGCTATCAAAGCCCGGAAAGACGATGAAGAAGTATATAGGCTATATCAGCTAACTACGCTTCATTCAGAAAGCGTATTATATCGGTTCATATAGAGGAGTCGTTAGAGATGGATTAAAAGAGGTCTGGTAGTTATTTGGGTAGAACTTCGTTCATTCAATTACCCTATATAGTTTTAACTCGTATGAATACATAGGAACTGAACTCTCTCTCTCTTGGATAGGCAACAATAAAAAAACGCTCCTGCGAATACAAGAGCGTTATGGTAACAATGAATGTGTATTGAGGTTAGTATTTCTTCAAGATATGCGCATCAATAGGAATCGCGTGATTGCCAGATGTGGTTTTAAGGTTCTTCACTACAGTATAAAGCGTAGAGTCGGCAAACCACTCATGAAAGGTTGTCATCACAAACTGAGCCGCTAATTGACCAGGCAATTTGTATTGGTATGCGATGTTCCATGCGAAGTTCTTCAATGAGATCTGCGTAATCTCTGGACGGCGTTCAATTTTCAAATCGGGTAGGGATAGTACTTTCTCATTTTTGACGAGGTATTCAACGCATTCACGGATTTGAAAGGTTTCATGCTCAGTTAGGCCAATTCGGCAGAAAGTGTCAGTGGTGTATTGGAGAATCTTCTGGAGCTTCAGCTCTTTCTGTTGGATAACTTCCTTGGCGAGCTCCTCTTGACTCTTCTCAAACTGGGAGTGAAATAGGTCGAGACGTTTCATTGCTATATCGTTATTTGTTGGTGACTTTGGTGTGTTTGTTGACGGGGGTATCATTTGGACAAAGGATGTCTCCGCTTAAAAACTGTTGAGCCAAATGGGTAGCCACGAGTTTTCCCATAGCCGTGGTAAGGTGACGAGCATAGTAGAGCGTATAAGCGAACACAGGGGTAATAACGATGCTTGCTCCGAGTCCCCAGCTACACAGATGACAAAACTCAAAGGAAAGGCAGATGGCGAGCATGTCAAGTAGCCAGTTAGCAATGCCACTTAAAATTGGGTTTATACTTTGATTCATACTTCCATTATTCGATTAATTACCTCACAAAGGTATATAATGATAGGAAGGAAAAAGAAGAAAATCAAGTTATCATACTTATGATTAAACAGAATTAAGAATGGCCTTCAAAATGGAATAACATATAGCAACATATAGAAAAAACGAGAAAACTTGTAATCAATGCTGGCATTATGGTGACATAGCATTTGATCCTGCAACAACCGCATAAAGACCTGCTAGTGCATGTTATCTTTCACCTCCCATAAGGCTAATCAAAAAACGCTTAGAAAGCGGCAAACATAAGAAACAATAGACAACTACACCATATAGCAACAAAGCCACCAAATAGCAGAAAAGACATGATTTAGCTATAAATATTTTCCGATGCTTTTAGATGTTTGCGGAAGGCTTGATTTTCCTTATTTTAATCTGTACCCTATTTGTACCAATGTTGATGTAAAGTATTGATAATCAAGCTGTGTTATCTTTGAGGAAGTCAAATGATTCCGATAAGGATACAGATAATAAACAATAAGCAAAAAAGCGTGCAACTCAATGGGTTGCACGCTTTTTGCGTTTATGGGGTTCATGGTTGCTATGTGTTTTCTATGGGCTTTTTTATCTCTTATTTGCGACATGTTTGCGACACGTCTTGTTTTGGCGATATAGGTACAACTTAAATTGATATAAACCATTTAAAACGAGAAGAATATGCCAAGAGGAAATTACACTATTCAAAGAAGTTGCGAGGAGTGCGGTAAAATCTTTACTCCTCCGACATTGATGTCAAAGTATTGTTGTCCTGCTTGTTCCAAGAGGGCATACAAGAAAAAGGCAAATCACACCTTGTAAGGATGATGTTTTGAAACGTGCGTTCTTGTTCTCTATTCTCACTGGATTGCGGCATAGTGATATTCAAACTTTGAAATGGAAACAAATTCAGCAGACGAGTAAGGGAACATGGCAAGCAGTCGTAGTACAGCAGAAAACGAAAGTACCCGATTACAAGCCAGTCATCCAACAAGCTCTCCAGCTATGCGGTGAACGCCCAAGCAATGACGAAGCTCGTTTTTGAAGGATTGACTGATGCCTCTTGGATTTCTCGTCCTCTGAAAGTCTGGATAGAAGCATCCGGCATCAAAAAGCACATCACCTTCCATTCAGGAAAGACATTATGATTTGTCTTTCCCCTTTGAAAATGAACAGCTTGTAAAGATCTCTTTCTTGACAGGTAACGATTTAGAAACGAGCGAAGTTCTATGTTCTGCCCTATTTTACCTCATATTAAAAAGAACGCCTTTTTACAATGCAAAGATAGTGATTAGAATTGGGTTATAATAGATTTCAGTCTACAAATAGAGAACCCCATACATTTTTTATTGCTCAATTACTACTAACTTCACTAAAAATGAGTAACTTTGCAAACTAACAAGTATGGGTTTTGCCATGGTTATAAAAACAATAAAATTGACATCTTTATTTGTCAATACTGAAAATTACAGATTTGAGCCTCTAACTTCGCAAAAGGAAGCGATAGACAAGATGGTAGAGGATCAAGGGGATAAATTATATTTTCTTGTAGACGATATTGTAAACCAATGGTCTTAGTCCAGTTGATTTAATCATTGTAACGCCTAACGAAGATAACAACAAATATATAGTGCTCGAAGGAAATAGGCGAATAACGTCATTAAAACTATTAAATAATCCGACACTAATTGATGACAAATACGTTCCTTTAAGGAAGAAATTTCAGAAATTGCAAAAAAAAGAAAATCCTAATGCTATTTCTGAATTGAAGAATATTACTTGCGCTGTTTTTGAAAACCCAACTGAAGCTGATATTTGGATAAAACGTAAACACTCGGGAGAGCTGAATGGTATCGGAACTGTCACTTGGAACGCTCAACAAAAAAAGCAAAGATTCGAGGAGAAGACAGAAGGAAAATCATCAATTCCATTGCAAATTATCACTTTGCTGAAATCACAAGAAGAGGTTTCTGATACGATTAAGGATTCGTTATCTAAACTAAATATTACCAACTTGCAACGTTTGATGTCGGATCAATATGTTAGAGAACACCTTGGCTTGGAAATTAACAATGGAATTTTAGTTTCAAAGGTTGAAGTGTCAGAAGTCGTCAAGGGGCTTATAAAAGTTGTTACACGGATATTCTTAATCCGGAATTCAAAGTTTCAGAAATCTATAATAGAGAAAAAAGAAAGCAATATATTGACAATTTTGACACGAACCAAAAGCCAGACCTATCTAATGAAGCGTCTGAACAATGGAGCGTTCAAGATATTGTAAACAATAAAGGGCCGGTATTAATAAATAGTGAACCTAGAGAAATAAAAAAGACTAATAATAAGAAAGCAGGAAACAGAGCTGGCTTAGTACCCAAAACTTTGATTTTGCATATCAACAACCCCAAAATCAATAAAATTTTTGAGGAGTTAAAACAAGTCCAAGTCAAAACATGTCCTAATGCATCTTCTGTACTGCTGAGAGTGTTTTTAGAATTGTCAGTTGATGCTTATTTGGAAAGATATGATTTGGTAAAAAACAAAGCTATAACTGCGTGTTCTTCCAAAGAGGATTTGAACGGGAAAGTTTGTAAAGTATTAAATCATATGACTCAGTTAGGAACAATGAGTAATGATTTTATCTAAAGGTATAAGGGCTGAAATAAATGATAAAAACTCAGTCCTATCCATTGAGTCATTGAATGCATATGTTCATAATGAGTTTTTCTATCCTAAAGCAGATAATTTGATTATAGGATGGGACAACATAGAAAGTTTTTTATCCAATTGTGGGAATCTATAAATAAAGAATAATATTATGGAGTTTTTATCACCTCTAAGATATCCCGGTGGAAAGGCAAAAGTCGCAGATTTCGTACAATGTTTACTCAAAGAAAATGCATTGCTCGATGGTACTTATGTTGAGCCATATGTAGGAGGTGGTTCTGTTGCTTTATCTTTGCTCTTTAATGAATATGTTAGTGATATATATATAAACGATAAAGACATATCTATTTATGCCTTTTGGTATAGTGTTCTTAATAGCACGGATGCTCTTTGTCAATTAATTAAGGATACTCCCATAAATGTCGAAACATGGTTTAAGCAAAAAAGAGTTTCAGCAGAATAAAAAAAAATGGAAATGTTGATTTATTAAATTTAGGGTTCTCTACTTTTTTCCTAAATAGAACAAATCGTTCTGGAATTTTAAAGGCCGGAATCATAGGTGGATACGACCAAACAGGAAATTACAAGATTGATGCAAGGTTTAACAAGGAAGATTTGATAAAAAGGATTCAACGTATAGCAGACTACGCTGATAGAATTCATCTAACAAATGACGATGCTGTTACTTTAGTACAACGATTAAAAAGATGAATTACCTTACAATACTCTATTATATTTAGATCCACCCTACTATATAAAAGGGAAAGGGCTTTATCTGAACTACTATAATGACACAGATCATCAAAATATCGCAAATGCTATAAGTGAGATAGTAAATTGTAAGTGGATTGTCTCTTATGATAATGTGCCATTCATAACCAGCCTATATTCAAAATATAGACAACAATGTTTTGAATTGAATTATAGTGCGAGTAACTCAGGGAAAGGTGAAGAAATAATGATATTTTGTGGACGATATAGTTATTCCCAAACACAAATTATTTAATCATTTAACAAAGTGAAAATAACTCACATTCATATCGAAAGGTTTCGAGGCTTCCAAAATGAAGACTTTGAAGTAGGCTCTCAATTAACAGCTATTGCAGGACAAAACGGAACTCAAAAGTCAACATTACTTGCTATTGTAACACAAACCTTCACTCTTAAGGCAGAGGATCCAATGAGAGCGGAAAAACCTTTGTGTGGCGGTAGCTATATTTCTGCATTCAAAGATAAGTTTAGATTATCCCCTACTTTTGATAGGCCTAAAGGTCATGAATGGACCATTTCCTTTGATGCTGGAGTAGATGATTTTACCGTTGAAAGCATTAAACGTACTGGAGACCCCAATGTGCGATTTTGGAAGAAAGGAGCAAGGCAAGAAGGAGATGGATATCTCTCTTTTCCCCACAATCTTTTTAAGTTTAAAGCGGCTAGTCCCTATGGCAGAAGAAGCCAAAATTATAACTGATGACACACATTATTAACTCCAGAGGAATTAAATGAGTTCAAACAATTACACAATAAAATTCTAATAGTACAAAAACCCCTATTTCTTCTGCAACAACAATAACTTCAAAAAAAAGCAAGCAATCAATAGGTGTATCCACTGAATTATACGATTGGAATCAAAACTCTATGGGACAAGATAATCTAGGTAAAATTATCTTAGCATTATTTTCTTTTTAAAAGATTACATGACAAATATCCCCGACAGTACAAAGGCGGTATTTTTGGCCATTGATGAGATGGATGCTACAATGTATCCTGCATCCCAAGTTGAGTTATTAAGAATTTTACGTAGATATGCATCAAAACTGAATTTGCAAATTTTATTTACTACTCATTCAATGTCTCTTCTTAAGGCGATGGACGATTTAGTTCAAGAAGTAAATAAAAAAGAAGAAACAGCCAACCAAGTAAAAGTTCTCTACCTTAAGAAGGTTGATGATAAGATAGCAATTAAACAAGGTGTGTGAACTTCAAAGGTATTCAGTTGGACTTAAATGTTGTTGCAGAAGGTAACAATCGCAAGAAAAAACAAAATTACAGTATATACCGAAGACAAGGAAAATATATTATTTGTAAAAAGCTATATTAAAGACTAAAGCTTCTGTGTTGGATTTTGTTGATGTAACTTTGCCATGTTCAACATTAATGGAACTTGTCACCAAAAAGAGTACCAGCATTTAGATATCCTTATTCTATTGTCATATTGGACGGGGATGTTAGAACAAACAGAAATGATTTAAAAAAAAAAGTCAACAATGCAGATAATATTTTGATATTACCAGGAAATAAATCTCCTGAAAGACTATTGGCGGCCTATTTGTATAACCTCTCTGATGCAGACCCATTATGGTCTAAGATTGCAAATGGTTACACAAAACAATTCTGCTTCCGAGAATATTCCTTGGAACAAATAAATGCAGGAGGTGAGTTGGGGCGCCAAAATGCGAAAAACTGGCTTAATAGCCAGTTAGGATATTGGGGACGGAATGGTTGTAAAATCTTTTAATCCTTTTTTTAAGTTCAATTTCTATCGATGTACAAGAATTTAAAAGCAAATTTTGACAATATGATTAAACGGTATATCCATGACTAAATCTCTGATGTCTACAATAGAGGAGCTTGAATACTGAAAGTATTCTTTGGCTTCTTGGTTGATGTATAATCAGAATACTTTCCCTTTCATTAATCAAATAAGATACTATTTTTTGTGCCTTTGCTCAAACACACTCAGTGAAACAGTATCTGATTATTTGTGCTATAACAACAGATTCGCTACATTAGCTTACTGGATTTTTACGCTCGTCGGGACGGGTGGTCCCGCCCCTTGGCGCTGGCCGTTCCCCGACCGATGAGTTTAAAAGCGTAAAATAATCTGCGATATATTTTGATTCTCCACGGCTTATCGAATAACAGTTTTCTTATTTCGATGTTTTATGAATTTAAGATACTTGTAATTACGTGGAAGAATTTCTTCGTTTGACTCCCAGAATTTTTCACTCACATCGGGCTGGATCGGAACAAGGTGCTTGACAGACTTGAGTTTTTGCATCGGAGTCTTGCCGTTCAGTGAGGAATGTGGTCGTTTCTTATTGTAGAACTCCTGCCATTCCATAGCCATCACATTCAAATCAAGTGTCTTGTCCGACAAATCTATAAGATTCCAAAACTCTGTCTTATCGGTCTGCTGAGACCTTTCAACTTTGTCATTCAGATGCGGAGTCCTTGGTTTGATTGGTCTGAATTTGATAAAATGGTCATGCAGTTCATATTGGAAGTCATAATTGAAAAATTCTGTTCCCCAATCAGTTTGTATCCGCTGAACGGAAAAGGAAAGGTGTTCAGTATCTCTCCTAAAAAATGAATTGTACTTTCCGCTTTTTATTGGGATATACACGAATGGTTCTCAAACGGGTACAATCATTTATGGCCGTGAACTGGTATGCTCCGTTTCGTACTTTCATTACATCCAGCTGAACCCTTTCCCCGGGAATTTCTTTACTATATCGGATATAGTCTGACTTTTTACGCCGTTTCACAACAGCTTTGACCTGATGCTTTTTTAACACACGCCACACCGTCATGGCTGAGAGCTTTATTTTTTCTTCCTAAACAGATGGTTGGCAATCCGTTGTGCTCCCCCATCTTCTCGTCTCACGCAGATTAAGGATAATGGTTTCAATTTCAGGTGTTATCTTCATATTGGCAAGTCTTGATGGGCGTTTAGACTTGTCGGACAATTCCGACTTACCTTGTTCTTTCTCGCGATTTATCCAACGGTATAACGTGGAACGGGCAATCCCGCACCGAAGGGCAGTTTTTGTCACAGAACCCGTTTCGGCGTATAGCTCAAGCCATTTTTGGCGCATCCGTATTTTCCGTATATCTTCTTTCATGCTACGAAAATACGGATTAAGATTTGCCTACGAAAAGAAAAAGTGTAGCGTATCTATTGATACTTTACATATTATTCGATGTATCAGGCAGTGAAGGAACAGCATCAACATTTGATTGAAATCACTTGCACAAAATCTAAACTCGATACGGAATGAGATGTTTCTCAATGGATGTTATAGATCCATTTTACCATATAAAACTTCCAGCTCAGCAGCCATGAAACAATCGTGATTTCAATAACTCATTTGAGCAACTTCCTTATCTACCTTAAAAAAGATGTAGTCCAAGAAGTGTGAGATAAATACATAAGTTCCCTTTCTGTAACTGACATTATATCTCAGTTTTCGGGGAAAGACTTTTTTTCAATCGGGTCTGTCATCAGCCTGACACAGTTCAGATGACAAACCCGATTTTTTTGCTTTGGCTTTATGAAATAAAAAGAGTCACAGAATTAAACATTTAAAAATTGGTCAAAATAGCGTAGGAAATATACGAGAAAACATTCCATAGATTGAAACCCCAACCATTTTATCTAACATAATTGATTTTGATCCTTCAATCATACACTGTTGTTCATGTTGTGAGTATTCGCTTTCTACCATCATCTTAATGATAGCCTTTTCTACTGCATTGTTAACAAGTTTTTATAAGATTATTCTGCTCTTTTTTCGGTATGGAAATTGTAATAAATCATAACATATTGCCATTCGACCATTTCCCACATAGTTTCGCCACCAAGAGCATAAAACTTTGCATCATTATCATTATAATCTGCTTTGTTATTTTTACATACAGATTGTGCCAATAGTCCTGCAATTCTACTGGTAACTGCAATACGAGTAGCATTTTGGCTTAGTCCCAGTTGGGTTGGTATTAATGCATCAATCTTTGCGAATGCATTGTAAATTGTCATAAAATCTTCATCGTTAAACTTCTCATAGTCTTCTCGGTCGATTTCTAGAATGTTTAATATGGTACGTATGTAAGAAATTGCAGAAGCAGTGTCTAGTGTCATTCTGTTTTTTTCAACAATGCTGCCAACGTGATTTTCTTTAACGGATATGGAAGTTTTTCCTGCTCTTCTTCTTTTTGTTCTTCTTTCACAGCTCGTTTGACAGGCAGACCAAGAACAGGGCGAACAGTTCTACCATAGAATCGCGTATCATCAACCACGACAATAGTATCTGTTCCGTCTTTTGAACCTTAGGTTGTATGCAGAATAATTGCTTTCATCTCTTGTTGCTGTCCAATATCTCCCTAATTCATTAACGCCAGCTATTCTATACGAACTTGCTGATCCTGATGCAGGAAGAAAGATGTAATTGTTATTGGAGCCAATAACCTTCCATCCTAATTGACCATTTTGGCTTGTCCACTTCCATTCACATTCTTCTACGAGTTCTTTCATGTCCTCTTTGGTCGGAATCCTCCATTCTCCACCAAGCCTAGATTTTGCAACATCATCCTGAGAATCCAGAACATTTTTTTCCGTCAGCTTCGGTGTATTTGAAAATTGAATTGTATGAACCTCGACACAATTTATAGGTCTCCCATCCGTATGCATCCCTTGGGCTCTTTTTTCTCCCCATGCAAAAAATCACCAATTTCGGAAGGTGACGATGCGCCAATATTACAAGTTGCCCATAGGATTCCAGACGATAATCCCAAATCAATTCTTTCATTCTGAGCATTATTTGATTGGGATATAAACGGTTGTGGCTTGATTCACCACCATTGACTTTGTGTACACTCTTATAATATCCCTTTAAGAAACTTGCGAGGTCTGGGTCTATTGTAACGTTCAGTTTGTATCCCTGGTTCTTGCCAAATGAAGCATGTTTTTCGGTATACAATTCTTCACCGTATTTTACCATCAGCGGAAACACTTTATCAGCAAAAGTATAATCTCCTGATGGAACTTTGTCTACTAGCCCTTTGTCAGGAAATCAAGTTCAAATTGTACTTTATCACTTTCCCGAAGAAAGATATAAGAAGCGAGATTTATAGCTTCTGCCTCCAACTTCTCGGATGTCAACGTACCTGAGCATTTCTTCAAATGCTTTCGACACTTTTTTTACTACTTGCTCAATCGGTGAAAGTGTCTTCACCACTGCATTCTCATTGTTTGATTTGTTAAACAGAAAATCAAAAAACTTCATAGCTTATATTTGTTAAAAGTTTAATATATTATCGCGAAATCGATTGAAATTATTGTTGTACTCTTGCTCAATAAGTATAAAATTCTATCTGTATCAGATTCTGTAAGGACATCTTCTCCTCTATTTAATTCTTTTTTTCCAATATTCATAAGCATTCATTATTGCATTTTTATGTTTCCTTTCTACCAACTGTTCATATGTTTCATCTGTCATGTCAACATAACCTCCAGTATCATTAGGCCATAAAGAGGCATTACGATAATATGTGAGTGACTTCATATAGTAGTTGCTTTTCGTAATCATTGAAACGTCTGTCGCTGTTTGATTACAGAAATGTGCATAGTACAAATCTGATATATATAGGGAAATCAGGATTTTGTCCTAAAAATGGGAGAAAGGTGTATGCTAATGGCATCTTTACTAAGGCCGCTCGATTAACATACGCAGACTGTTCTAATAAATCATCCTTTGTTATACAAGCCATTCTTGACAAATAAAGATAATTGTACTTGAATATCTTTCTTGACAAGTCAATATCATCTTGACACATAAGTCTCAGCCATCGAAATGTATTAGCGGCTCCAGTTACCGCAAGTTCGCTATTCCAGTGCTTATTGGGAAACTCAGTCAAGAGGTTGACGCTTCTGTGCAAATAACTGAATGACTCTTTATCTTCTGGCTATATATCAAAACTCCAGCTATGTCTGCTAAAATATAAGGATGTGCGATACCGCCGTATTCAATAATTAACCAGTCATAGTCAATAGGCGAAATATGACGGAAGGGAAGAACTTCTGTCTTTGTCCTATATGGCGATTTCAAATATTCAACATTCTTTATGTCTTTCGATGCAAGTCTTTGTTGATTAACAATGTACTCAAATACGTTAGATTCATCAAGACAAAAGGCTTCTGTCAAGAGAGGTAATTTCTGCGAGAGGGGCTTTCATACTTTCATGATGAAAAAAGCATCCCTAACTCTTGTAATAGTCCAACAATCATTGGATTCTTGACTTCTTCCGTATAGAACTCATACAAAGCTGGGAAAAAGCCAATCACCGTTTGCCTCAGTAAAACAACTGGCATGCTCAAAAAGAAAATTTAGCAAAAGATTCACGATCTTCTACCTGGATCTTCATCAATATGTTTTTGACTTCTTCTGTTATATCCATTGTCATGTTGTCATTTCTGATTGTAATGTTTTATAAACAAATAGATGTCGGAAAACGACTCTATATTGAATATACTTCAATAGTATATATTGTAAAAACCTACTTGATTGATTTTCTTTTTTCCCTTTTCTCCCTAACTTTTTCCAATCCCGGCATCTTTTTAGCCAAAGCACTTTCTCCAGCAGGGAAATAGAGGGGAAAGACTTGAAATAAGAAACTTACAATATTATTCCGCTTCTTACCCATGTTGAAAAAAGGCAGAACAAACAAAAATACATAAGATATTGTTGACTACATGTATCTGTTTGCTGAATAGTTATTGAGGGAGTGATTATCAAACCGTGTTCTGCGAATGCGCAAGCACTGGCAAGAATAGCTTTTCTGCTCTTCCTCTGTGAACATCTTGATTTTTATCTGCTAACCATTCAAGTTCTCTTTGCTGAAGTGCTTGTTGCTTTTCATTCTGATGTTCCAATAGGATTGCTACATTTTTTCTTGTTGCTTTTTGGTCAAGGCATTTTCAATGCTTGATTCTTTCGTTTAAGGACATTGAATTTCAGTAATGCGGCAATGTACATACAGAAATAACCTACTGCAATATCGAATATCAGAACAAGCAGATAATTGCTGTTTGAATTTTGGGTATTCTTAGCCATACACTCACTGATAGGAATAACGGCAAATAGCATGATGATAGCTGTGCATAAAGCACTCTGTATCGCATTTTGTGGC
>VOFJ01003396.1_pt1 | contig 23222 bp, 29 predicted proteins | sample 5384081 | NCBI WGS metagenome assembly VOFJ01 (sample SAMN12384729, study PRJNA508395) | human gut metagenome | isolation source: healthy gut I | host: Homo sapiens | reverse complement strand
CAGTTGATATTTCACATATTTTAGGAAATTTAATAACTGTTATATTTAATTATCAAATTCTTCGCAAACCCTTGAAAATACTAAGTTTGTAGCAAGTGAGCTTTCCCTTTTACTCTTTCCCTTGTGTTATATTCTCACATTGGTTTTCATGAACCTTAATATGGGAAAAAATAAAGGAAAGAAAATTTCATAACACAGTATAACAATAACGACATGGTGAACTGATTGAAATGTTTTCGATATTTAACTCTATAACTGATTATTAAAAAAAAAATGGAGATAAGATACGATGAGAACAATTTATGCAGAATACAACATAAATCACGATAGTATTGATGTTTACACAAGTGCCGGATATATGCTTCGCATTGATTGCTGGAAAGCTGAAAAAAATCTAAAAACCACATACGGATCAGAATGTGCGCTTACTTCATTGGCTGTGGATGAGCCTTTGGAATATGCAAGATTATATCTTGAGGGTAATTTACAGATGTGGGTAGATGCAGAAGACTCACTAGAGTTATAATTCTTATCCATATAAATAATATGCAAATATATATCCCATCAATATAGCGAATATACTGAAGTAAAAGTATCTTTATAATCAATTTTAACCAAAAGAATATGTTCTTAGAGGAGGTGTCTCCCGAAAGAACATATTCTTCTATTATGGGTATTATAAATATAGAACATGCTTTTCTTGTGCTACAATTTCTTCACTATGAGTTACAACAATAACTGTTTTTCCCTGTTCACTTAACTCATGCAATATATTCATAACAATCTCACTATTTTTTTTTTGTCTAAGGAACCAGTTGGTTCGTCTGCTAATACAATCGAACATTTCTTTAGCATTAAACGAGCTAACGCAACTCTCTGCTGTTCGCCACCAGATAATTGATAGACTTTTTTGTTAATTACTTTCTGTAAACCAACTTTTTCAAGAGCTTCATTTATTGAAATATCCGTTCTACCTGATTTTTTTTTATTATTTCTAGATTTTCTTTTACTGTTTTGTTTTCCAAAAGGGCAAAATTTTGAAATAAAAATCCAACAACTTCTTTGAAATATTTCTGCTTTTTTTTTTTTTTTTTGCACACATCAAAAACCATTCACAATAATAGAACCTTTGTCAGGAGTTTCAATACCTCCAATCATATTAAGTAAAGTACTTTTTCCGCATCCACTTTCGCCACTAATTACCAAAAAACGGCTATCTGGAATTTCCAAATGAAAATTTTTGAACAAAATTTTATCATTATATGCTTTGCATAGATTTTCAATTGTTATCATAAGCAACCTCCTTTTAATGATTTCGGTATGTTTGTTTTTTTTCAACAATTGTGATATTAAAGAAAATAATTGTAAATTCTATTAGTGCCATAAATGAACTAACAAGAATGCTAATTCCTACTTCAGTCTGTACCGATAATAAAGAATAGATAAGCATACCTACTAATATCACAAAATTTTCCACTACAATCATTTTAAGAAGTGTTTTGTGCCGTTCAAATAAACTATATCCAAAGATTTTCATCAAGGAAATTTTCATTGCATTTTCTCGGAACTCTAGTCTACTTACTGTAACAATAATCATAATATTTTAAAAAAAGCAATACAATCGTACAAAGAGAACTTAAAAATCCCACGAGTTTTATTAAAAATGTGTGATTATATAAATACTGTTCATGTACGTTTGTAATTACTAGCTGATAATTTCCAAGCATATCTTCATACTTTTTGCTGATATTTCTTAGCTGTTTTTCATCACATTGAAATAAAACTGCTCCTGCTTTATAGCTTTCAAGATACCCACCATTGACTGCTAAATCTTTGTTTGCCTGATAAATAATTATCGGATTTTTGCTTTTTTCGATACCATTTATTCTACTTGTATCTAAATAGGAAAAGTATTCTGTTTCGCTATACTCTATGTACTGAATATTTAATTGTTGTAAATTATCATGATTTAAAACATGGCTCAAGGAGTCATAGGCTAATTGCTTGTTTTTAGCAAAATATCTATTCTTTGGAATGAAAATAATCAAATCAGAAGATTCATTCTCTACTGCATTTATCTGCTTCGTAAAACCTTGTAACATATCTTTTGCATGATTATTTACATATATCGCATCATTTTTATCATTTAAAATATTCAAGCATATTACAGGCTTTAATCTGTTATATTCATTCTTGTATAGTTTATTCCAAAAAGCTTCTTCTTTTTCAGCATTAAAATCAGTAGTCTTTACGGTAAAATAATTTGCATCATAATATTCTTCTAACAAATGTTCATTTGTAAATAGGTTATTATGAATACTACTAATATTAGTGGTAATTGTAAAAACAGCGGCTACCCCTGCTATAAATTTTAACGAATAAATTAAAAAATCCACTCCTCTTTTTGTGTGTTGCATTTGCGAATGCCTTTCTAATATCAAAAAGCAAAAAAGAACAATATGGAATAGTGGAAAGAATAATTCCAATGGAATATAAAATTGTGACGAGTCTATTCTCATATGCTCCCCGATATATAATTTGACAGCAATATTTTTTTGCAACAATAAATAATGCAATGTCAAAAGTTACATCGAATAAAAAGCCCATTAAATGCTATGAAACCAGCACTTTCTCCTAAGGAAACTCGTACAACAACCTCTTTTTTTTTCGCCTAACCACTTCAATTACATTTAGAACAATCATCAATGCAATAATCATACCCCATATAATAAAAATCATGTCCTTTTCCGTAGAATTCCAATATTCTGGATAAGTTAAGCTATATTTTTCTGATAATTTCTGATATGCAGAGATAATATTGTCCTCATTTCCTATGTATGAGATAAAGTTTTCATAACCCACAGAGGTACTTTGCAATTCTGAGAGATTATGAAATTTTACTTTCGTAATTCCGGAAACTAAAGCGGTATATTCTGATTCTTCTATGTTTGCAGTATTTTTTAATGTTTGTCTGATTACTTTATCATCGCCATAAATATGAAGTGTTGAAAGGTATTTATTATTGATTTCATTGTACTGAGAAAAAATATGTACATCATTCTCTCCGTTGCAGTTTCTGATACATCTTTCAGAAACTGCGACATATCTTCACTAGCAACTTCATAGCGTGATGACGTAAAATATGCTGTAGAAAAGTTCCAAAGCTGATCTTGAAATATTTCAGATTGCATAAGTATTCCAAAAATCAGGAAACAAAACAAACATAAGTTTTTAATTGCTTTCATTTATTTCAACCCCAGATTCCATACTTTATTTGCTTTTTCAAATATCGTAGTCAATATTGTGCTATTTTCATCAACAATCCATTGATCTTCTTGATCTTCAGCTTTTTTGCTACTTGACAACATAATTTGAGTATTCAAATCCTTATAGTCATTAAATAGCACGCCTTGACTTATTCCTTGGTGAAATGGTTTTATCCAAATAATTAGTGCATATCGAACATCTGACTCAGCTATCGCAAGATTTCCATTCCAAAGCAAATAATCAGGGACAGACACACTATACTGGAATCCATCTTTATCTGTGTAAATTTTTACTCCAGATTCTTCTATTTCAGGGAAGTCTTTCTGAAATTCGTTATATGGTTTATAACTCCCGAAGTACCAAAATAAATTATAGCAACAGAACAAAATAACCAAAACAATTCCTATATATTTTATTTTTTTTTTTCATTTATATACACTCCACAAAAATTGGTTGGAATATGAAAGAAGAAAACCGAAATAGAAAAAGCGATTCCTACGGTATTGCAATCAATAACCGATACACAATTTCTGAATCTTTTTGAATACATCATTGGATATTTCATTGTCTTCTCTTTTTTCTTTGAGTGGAAAACCGTTATCTTTGCACACCAAAATGCGCTCATAACAAAAAGAGATACATATATCACAATGGAAAAGAAATTCAAACGCACTACCGTTACGTCGGCATTGCCCTACGCTAACGGACCCGTTCATATCGGACACTTGGCAGGAGTTTATGTACCCGCTGATATCTACGTTCGCTATCTGAGACTGAAAAAAGAAGATGTAATCTTTATCGGAGGCTCGGACGAGCACGGAGTACCCATCACCATACGCGCCAAGAAAGAAGGCGTGACGCCGCAGGATATAGTAGACCGTTACCATACACTTATCAAAGAATCATTCAAAGAGTTCGGCATTTCATTTGATGTATACAGTCGTACGACTTCAAAAACTCACCACGACACTGCTTCGGAATTCTTCCGCAAGCTGTATGACAAAGGTGAATTCATCGAGAAAACCAGTATGCAGTATTACGACGAGGAAGCCAAAACTTTCCTTGCCGACCGCTATATTACGGGCGAATGCCCCCACTGCCATGCAGAAGGTGCCTATGGCGACCAATGCGAGAAGTGCGGTACAAGCCTCAGCCCCACAGAGCTGATTAATCCGAAAAGTGCCATCAGCGGAAGTAAGCCTGTAATGCGTGAAACAAAGCATTGGTACCTGCCGCTCGACCAACACGAAAGCTGGTTGCGCCAATGGATTTTGGAAGACCATAAAGAGTGGCGCCCCAACGTATACGGTCAATGCAAAAGCTGGCTTGACATGGGTTTGCAACCGCGTGCAGTAAGCCGTGACCTCGACTGGGGTATTCCGGTGCCTGTAGAAGGTGCAGAAGGAAAAGTGTTATATGTATGGTTCGATGCCCCTATCGGTTACATCAGCAATACAAAAGAATTGTTGCCCGACACTTGGGAAACCTGGTGGAAAGACCCCGAAACACGTCTGATCCACTTTATCGGTAAAGATAATATCGTATTCCACTGCATCGTATTCCCTGCCATGCTTAAAGCAGAAGGCAGTTTCATCTTACCGGACAATGTACCGAGTAATGAATTCCTGAATCTGGAAGGTGATAAGATTTCTACTTCACGCAACTGGGCTGTATGGTTGCACGAATATCTGGCAGACTTCCCGGGCAAGCAAGATGTGCTTCGCTATGTACTGACTGCCAATGCACCTGAGACAAAAGACAATGACTTCACCTGGAAAGACTTCCAGGCACGCAATAACAATGAGTTAGTGGCAGTTTATGGTAACTTCGTGAATCGTGCCCTGCAACTCACCAAGAAGTATTTCGATGGTGTAGTGCCTGCTGCCGGTGAACTTACGGATTACGACCGCGAAACATTGAAAGAATTCTCTGACGTAAAAGCAGAAGTAGAAAAGTTACTGGATGTATTCAAGTTCCGCGATGCACAGAAGGAAGCCATGAACCTGGCCCGCATCGGAAACAAATACCTGGCAGATACCGAACCCTGGAAGATTGCCAAGACGGATATGGACCGCGTAGCCACTATCTTGAATATCTCCCTGCAACTGGTTGCCAATCTGGCCATTGCATTCGAACCGTTCCTGCCGTTCAGCAGCGAGAAATTGCGTAACATGCTGAACATGGACAGTTTTGACTGGGCTACTCTGGGCAGCACTGATCTATTGCCGGCCGGTCACCAATTAGCGACACCTGAACTACTGTTCGAAAAGATAGAGGACAGCGTTATCGAAGCACAGGTACAGAAATTGCTCGATACAAAGAAGGCCAATGAGGAAGCCAGCTACAAAGCCAACCCCATCCGCCCGAACATTGAGTTCGATGACTTCATGAAACTGGATATTCGCGTAGGTACCGTATTGGAATGTCAGAAAGTTCCTAAAGCCGATAAATTGCTGCAATTCAAGATTGCCGATGGATTGGAGAACCGTACCATTGTCAGCGGTATTGCACAGCATTACAATCCGGAAGAATTAGTAGGCAAGCAAGTATGCTTCGTGGCCAACCTTGCTCCGCGTAAGCTGAAAGGGATTGTCAGCGAGGGTATGATTCTTTCTGCCGAGAACTTTGACGGTTCACTCTCCGTGGTTACTACCATGAAAGAAGTGAAACCCGGTAGCGAAGTGAAGTAAACAATAATCTTAATGCCGAATGACAACTCAAGAACTCATCAAACTTCTGGAAGATTTCATCCACTTACCGGGAGAAAATGAAGTCGTAGAATTCAAAAAGGCTCAGAATGGATTCGACACACAAAAGTTAGGAGAATACTTCTCTGCGCTCAGCAACGAAGCCAATCTTGGACAGGAAGAATTTGCGTGGTTGTTATTCGGCATTCATGATAAGACTCACGCTGTTTTAGGCAGCTCATATAAACCGACACGCCCCTCACTCGATGCCTTGAAAAGAGAAATAGCCGAAGGGACCAACTGTGGCATCACTTTTACGGAAATACATGAAATCATGTATCAAGGGAAAAGAGTTATCATGTTTCAAATTCCGGCAGCCCCTAAAGGAATACCGACTTCTTACAAAGGACACTATTATGGACGCGATGGCGAATCATTAGTTGCCTTGAACCTTCACGAGTTAGAATCTATCCGCAATCAAAGTCAGCAGTCCGATTGGAGTGCCCAGATTATAAAAGAAGCGACTCTTGACGATTTAGACCCCAAAGCCATTTCCATTGCACGCTCACTGTACATTACTAAAAACAAAAAGAATGCTGCTGAAATTGCAGAATGGGATGACATAACCTTTCTCGACAAGGCAAAGCTGACAGTAAAGGCAAAATAACCAATGCTGCCATTGTTTTATTGGGAAAAGAAGAAAGTGAAGTACTTATTTCACCGGCAGTAGCCAAAATACGCTGGATACTCAAAGACTCACAAGGAACGGAACGAGATTACGAGATTAAAAGTTGTCCGTTTATCATCTCCATCGAAGAAATCTACCAAAAGATACGTAATTTGAAATATCGGTATATCAACCCGGAGTTCCGTACACTATTCCCCGAAGAAGTGGACACCTATGAACCGTACGTCATTCGAGAAGCTATTAATAACGCTGTCGCACATCAAAACTATACATTAGGAGGACAAATCAATGTAGTAGAATACGAAGACAGGCTTGTATTTACCAATAAAGGGAGTTTCATTCCCCGTACAATCAGCAACGTATTGAAAGACAATGCACCGGAAGAAGTTTACAGAAATCCTTTCTTGGCTCGTGCAATGGTAGGACTACAGATGGTAGACACGATAGGAAGCGGCATCAGGAAGATGTTCAACTTTCAGAGGCAACGGCTTTTTCCTTTACCCGACTATACCATTGAGAGAGACAGAGTACAAGTAACCATTATCGGAAAGATTCTGAATATGGAATATGCCAATATATTAGCAAAGAAGCAAGATTTATCTTTGGTGGAAATTGAAGCACTCAATCGTATACAACTGAACCGTTCGATATCAGATGAAAAGGTATCGCATCTTAGGAAGAAAAAGCTTATTGAAGGAAGAAAGCCGAATCTATTTATAGCAAAACCGGTTGCTCAGCAATTAGATCAGAAAACAGCCTATTCCAACAACAAAGGATTTGAGGACAGTTATTATTGTGATTTAATTTTAAAAGCACCCACCGAGCATGGTACGCTTACAAAAAAAGGAAATAACAGAATTACTTTGGAATAAGTTTCCAGATGTGCTGAGCAATGAGCAAAGGTACTACAAGATAGGAAATTTGCTTGCAAAACTCAAGAAACAAAATAAAATAGGAAATATATCCAAAGGTATCCACTCTGACTGGTTTCCCCAAAAGGAATAATTTACGAACAATTTAGACGATATTTACGAGCAACTTATCCAAGATTTAAACGAATTTAAAATGTAATACATTAATAATAAGCAATATATGCATTAAGATTTACGAGCAACTTATCCGAGAATTAAAATAGTATCCTAATCATAAACCAGACAAGTAATGGCAGAATCGTCACTAAAAGAAAAAACAGCCAAAGGAATATTTTGGGGAGGAATAGGCAGTGGGTCACTACAACTGCTTAATCTTATCTTTGGGATATTCCTTTCACGTCTATTATCGCCATCAGATTATGGTATGATAGGTGCGCTGACTGTATTCGCCGCAATGGCAGGCACTTTTGCCGAAAGCGGATTTATACTAACTATTGTCAACAAGAAAGAGGCAAGGCACGAGGATTACAATGCTGTTTTTTGGTTCAATATATGCATGGGAGCACTTCTCTATCTCATTCTGTTTGCTTGTGCTCCGTTCATTGCTGATTTCTATCACACTCCTGAACTTACTAATCTGGCACGTTTCCTATTCCTGAGCTTCTTCATAGGAAGTACCAGTGTAGCACCCGTAGCCTATTTCTTTCGTAATCTAATGGTGAAAGAGCGTAGTCAAATACAGATTATTGCCATCATCATCTCGGGAGCAGCTGGCCTCACTTGTGCTTATCATGGTTGGGGAGCATGGGGGGTATCGCCCTGCAAACCGTGCTATATTCCAGTATCAATACTTTGCTAAATTGGTACTTTTCACCTTGGCGACCTACCTTTTCATTTCATCTGCAACCATTACGACAGATGTTGCCTTTCAGCAGTAAGTTATTGTTTACTTCCATGTTTACGCAGATCAACAATAACATCTTTTCTGTATTATTAGGTCGCTTCTACACCATATTGCAAGTGGGCTTCTATACCCAAGGAAACAAATGGACTACTATGGGTTACTCCACTATATTAGGAATGATAAATAATGTGGGACAACCCGTTTTCCGCGAAGCATCGGAAGACCAGCAACGCCTACAGAATATTTTCCATAAACTTCTGCGTTTCATCGCTTTTGTTTGCTTTCCCCGCTATGTTCGGACTAGCAATTGTCGCACAGGAACTTATTGTATTAAGTATCACGGACAAATGGCTCCCCTGCGTACCAATTATGCAAATTCTATGTGTGTGGGGAGCATTTATGCCTATTTCCACCTTGTATTCCAATCTTATGAATAGCTTGGGACGACCCAATATTTATATGTGGAATACCATTGGTTTAGGAGTATTTCAGTTGATCTGCCTGTGGTTCAGTTATTCCCACGGACTACAAATCATGTTGATCATTTATACCACGGCCAACATTCTCTGGCTATTGGTGTGGCAATATTTTGCTCATAAGTATGCAGGTATTCTACTATTCGATGTATTGAAAGATATTGCTCCTTACCTGGTATTATCCATTATAGCAGTCGGAACAGCCTATATAGCTGCCAGTCGTATAGAAAATCTATACCTTTCTCTTATGCTGAAAATAGTTCTGGCAGCTGCTATTTACCTCTTCTGCATGTGGAGATTGAAATCGCAAGTATTCCGTGAAAGCCTGCAATATCTATTTAAAAAGAAAAAGATACAACAATGATTTCAGCAGTTCACAACCGTTCCAAGACATTTTTTCTGGCAGGTATACTGATTACATTAGGATATTACATCCCCTATTTTATCAATGGGGAGAATTCCTACATTCAAATACTAGACAATCTGGACAGCACAATAGCCTATTTGAATGTACTGAAAGAAAATGGCACTTTATTCAATACAGAAGCTCCATTTCCAGCCATGGAAGGACTGAAACTAACATTTTGTTTTTCTGAAGTCTGAAACTGGTCGATAGTTTCGATGATTAGTACTTACCCTATTGTAACTTTATTGCGCTTATCGATTTTTCGCTGGTTCCCTCCGGCATCTACTGAAGCATAGGACTATTGTATCTTTCCCTGACCGCCTTTCTAGACGAACACCCAGATTACAGCACTGCACGTGATGGGACATTACCTGACCTTCACTCCCCAAACCTGAAAGGGAAAATAAAAATTCCACCTATCTGCTAATATCCGCTACTTCGATTCTTCAAGTTGGTACGGGCGATATTCATCCCCGTTTGAATACTATCTTTTAAAAGAGAAGAAAAAAACATATAAATGCCTCATTAACAGGGTTCTCCGTCATCCGCTGTCCTACATCATCAGCAATTCAGAGGATGTATGCAGCTTGTTTCAACCCGGACGGAAGCCTGCGTTTCATCGCAACCTTTTCCTGGCTGAAGAGTTCTTTAACCATGCTGCGCTTATCTTCGGCAAATTGCTATACTACCCTAATTTACAGTGCCCGACAAACAAATCGACAGAAAAAGGGTTCCTGCCAAAGTAAACCACCGTACCTGTTTCAGTTATCTTCAATCTCATCAAAATATGTTTCCCAAGGAATATCAAGGTTTCCTGTCTGGCGTTATTCAGAATTACTGGCAGCCCTTATTCGAGGAAGGTGATACAATCGAATATAACAAAATTTCAGCTTTCAAATTACCCGCTGGCAAATACATGACGCTTCTGTTACTTACCGCAGATGCTTTTATGTGGAATCTTACCTTTATTTGCAGCATCAGCGATATGCCTAAAGACACTGCCGAAATCTTTCTGGCAAAAAACGAAGATTATGGATACTTCAAATTATAAGGCATCCCCTGTTACGTTGGGTAAACAGGCTGGCTGATCATTGGAGATATACTTCCTCCGAGAAAGGATTGAAAAAGATAAACAAGGTATCAACACGGTAAATGACCACCCCTGAAAAGTTACCCTATTTTCGGCTGTACATTCTCCACAGGAACTCGGAAATACAAGAAATTATCACAAGCAATTGAACAATCTTAAAAACACACAAAAATGACAAATAAAACAGTTTCCATTGTAATGTGTACTTACAATGGGGAGACCGACACCTATTTAAAAGCAGCAAAATTAATGTCTCTCCTAAACCAAACCTATTCTCCTATAGAAATCATTATCCAGGATGACTTATCTACTGATAACACCCTTGAAATTATTCATGATTATCAGGAAAGATACCCCCATAACATCATTCATTCGTTCCAGAATTCAAGGCGATTGGGATATATAATCAGAACTTCCTGACAGCCTACCAAAAGGCAAATGGATACTATATAGCCAGTGCCGATCAGGACGATATATGGGAAACGAACAAAATAGAAATCCTAGTCAGAGAGATCGGAGATTCCATGCTTATCTTTCACAATTCAGTGTTGTTTAATCAAAAGAATCCGAATATGGGACTACTGCACAAAAAGGATTGGGGAGAACATCCGCATCCCCTTAGTGTACTTGTCAACCCTAAAGCATACGGGCATCAGATTCTTTTTCGTCGGGAAGTGCTTCCGCTTATCCATCAGTTCGAAACATACAATGTATCATACGATAGTCTCGTTTACACACTATGCAGCAGTATGGGAGATGTAAAATACATCAACCAAGTACTTGTACACTGGCGCAGGCACGAAAACGCAAGCACCTTTACGAGCAGACAGGCAAACAAGAATAAGTTGTATGGTTATTATACTGCATTATGTGCTTTGCACGACCACACGAAGCGTCAAATCAGCCGCGAGTATTTTCGTCTGTATCAACGAATTCAATTTAAATTTGAACCGGACCGCCAGGTAATTGCATGCATGAAAGCAGGAACCCTGTATGAGATAATCAGAGCCGGATTGATTTGTGTCCATTACAGAAACGAACTATTCCCGCAGAAAAACAAAGGAGTTCTCTGTATCTTAAAAAGTTTCTTCTTGCCCTTATTCTTTATTCGCGATTACGGATTAGGAATTATTCGTCCTTCCAAAGTACAACTCAACGCTCCAGGCAAGATGCAATAACCGACTGCAATGCTCCATTGTCTTGCAATATCTTTTCTACGAACTCACGGAAAGCACCATGCCCACCGTGAGCAACCGTTACGTATTTTACTTCCTGTTTCACATAGTCAGGAGTATTGCAAGGAGAGGCACTAAAGCCTACTTTCCGCAGTAAAGGCAAGTCATTCAAATCATCACCGATAAAGGCAACCTCATCCAGTGTGATAAACCCAGTTCCCGACAGATTTCTTCGGCCTTGGGCGACTTTATCTTTCACGCCTATATAGCAATGGCTGATTTTCAATTTATCCGCACGCTTCTGAACGATTTGTGAATTTTCTCCGGTCATAATGGCAACAGGTATGTTCAATTTATGCAGGAATATCACCCCCCAACCATCTTTTACTGAAAAACGTTTCATAACATCTCCCTCAGCAGTATAATACATTCCGCCGTCGGTCCACACACCATCAATATCGGTAATTACTAATTTCGGCAACATAATTCAATAACAGTTAAATGATAGAACTCGGATAAATGATCTCATTACGGGGAATTTCTTTCAATGCCTTATGCCCTACTACCTTCTCACGGTCTGCCCACTTAAAGCCATCACCGGGACTTAACAAATGGATATCATCTTCAGTAATAATGTCTCCGGGATGCAAGGTTTTATTTGTTGCAATAGAACGTTCCAGCTTCACTTTTGCCGAAGTCACCGAGGAGTCGATATACAATTCTTCTTTTTCCCAACCAGCGTTCGGCAATACGGATATCACGGATCATGCGATTCACACCATCAGGTCCGAGCGAACCTTGCTGATCGGTTCCTTTCATGCGACGGTCGATAGTGACATGCTTTTCAATGATCTCCGCACCCATACCCACAGCAACGATAGGAGCAGCAATACCAATGGTATGGTCTGAAAAACCAATACAATATTGACCATAATGCTGTTTCAGATAAGAAATCGTCTTTAAATTCAGATTATCGGGCTGAGTGGGGTATTGGGATACACAATGCAAGATAGAAATGTTATCATGATAGCGAGTGATGACTTCCAAAGCATCATCTAGTTCCTTCTTGCCTGCCATACCAGTAGACAGGATAATAGGTATCTTAGTTTCGGCCATTACTTCCAGCAACGGCAAGTTGGTAAGGTCACGGCTTGCCACTTTCAGGCGGTCGGGAATGAAGAGCTTCAACAAGGAGAGACAGCCTTTGGAACAAAGCGTTTCCACAAAATCGAGGCCTAAAGCCTTGGCATGCTTATAGACTTCCAGATGCTCTTCGTCCGTCAGTTCCAGGAAAGCGCGATGCTCGCCATAGGTACGTCCGAAAGAATGAGGAGAATCATACGGACGGTTCATCTGCGAGTCCGTCAATTCCTCATTCAGATCACGCTTGGTCAGTTTCACCGCATCCATCGGGCGGAGTTCTATATTGAACACTTCTTCACGAACAGGGCGGGACACCAAGTCTACGATCAACTTGGCTATGTCGACGGAACCGTTATGATTCTGTCCGATTTCTCCTATTATATAAGTACTATTCATTGTTCTATCAAAATTAAGAGGGATGTAACAGAGTGATCTGTTATTTTTCGTTTTGGGCTATATTCTCCAACATCTTGGCACGGTATTCAGGGTGTGATGCTACTAATTGCAGCAGGGCATGAACACTACGATCAGTCTTTTCATAGAAAGTAGCATAAAGCTCTTGTAGCAGAGTAAAGTCTTCCATCGTATCGAGGGTGAAACGAAGATCGAAACGGCCCTCCAACTCGGCAGGCAAAGGGAGCAGACGCACCTTGAACTTTTCGGGATGCGTATAAAGATAAATGGTGACATGCTCGATGTAAAGTTTCTCTTGCGTAGAAACGGCGGCACGACGCAGAGCGTCAATCGTTGTCAGCTCGGAATATAAACCCAAGTGAGATTTAATGGTAGGACGTCCATCGGCAAAGCCATAGGCAATATAATCTGCCGGACAAAAGGCATGTTCAGCAAAGAAAGTATTGAAAGTTTCGGGACGCAGAAAAGGGTTATCCGAACAAACACGGATAAAGCGATCCACACCGAAGACTTCGGCAGCACGGATAAAGCGGTCGAGCACATTGTCCTCATCACCACGGAAACTGAGGATGCCTGCCTGATGAGCTACTTCGGCAAGTATATCATCCTGCGGACGGTTGGTTGTGGCAAGTATGATACACTTATCCGGACAAGCCTGTTTGATATTGGCTATCAGAATGTCGATAATCCGCTGTTCGCCATAGAAAGGGAGCAGTATCTTATTGTACAACCGGGTGGAACCGGTACGTGCCTGAATGATTATTCCATCTTTCATAGTTTCATCCGTTTAAAAGCATCGATATAAGAGCCGGGGGTAACGTTGATTACTTCCTTACCCAATTTGCGGGCGTAGGCTTCAAGAATAAAGTAGGACTTGAAGGCTACATGCATGTGATAAAGAACCGTATAAAGTCGTGCGCTGTTCAGATTCTCCTGCTTCACGGTGTCGGCCTGCGATTTATTCTGGTCGTAGAAGTGCTTCTGATGCATCAATACGACGTTGTCATCCGTTACTGTAATTTCCGGCAACCAGGAATGGTCGGCACCTGCCAGATAGATCTTCCGGAATGGCAGACGCAACCCCATAGCAATAGAAGGTATCAGCACATTGTGCGGACGAGGAACACCCCATCCTTTACGGAAAATCCAGTTACAGAAACTCTGGAAGCCTTCAATGGGCGTTGTGTTATAAATATAGAGTTTGATATGAGGATTGCCAGCCAATAAGGGTTGCCATTCTTTATCCTTCAAAGCACGGGCAGGAACAAAAAAATTCATGTCCCAGGTAGTTTTCTCGGCCATTGTCTTGAAAAGCTGCACGCGCTTCTCAGGAACAATCCAGAACAACGGATCGGCAATCAGATAAAGTTCAGGGCGGAGACGCTCAAACATAGGTGAGCTTACACAAAAGTTCACAGCCAGTAAAGTTTTTCCTTGTATGAAGTCTGCGGATTCTTCTACGGTACGGTTCAGCGAAGGGCCGTTAGCCAATATCAGCAACTCATCCGGATTGCTGAAAGAAGACGGCAAACGTGTACCCCACTTGGACTGCAACAGAATCTTCACTATACTGAGAAAGCACTGCCAGAGCTGTTCCAACCATTTCAAACCTTTTTCTACCATATTATTATAAAGTTACGAGCTACAGGCGACAAGCAACGAATACGATTCGGTATGGCAGCGTAACCACTCGTAGCTCGTAACCTGTAACTTGTAGCTAATTTGTTCCTCCGCAAAGATAGATACTTTCGCCTTTATTGGCTAAAAAAAACGCGAATTTGTGGATATAAAGCTGTAAAAGCTGTACTTTTGCCAAAACATTCCACAACATGAGAGTACTTATTATCAATACATCCGAACGTATAGGCGGTGCAGCCGTCGCCGCAAGCCGACTCATGGAATCCCTCAAGAACAACGGCATCAAGGCAAAAATGCTGGTGCGCAACAAGCAGACCGACCAAATCAGCGTAGTGGCCCTCAAGCAAAGCTGGAGCTTGGTATGGCAATTCGTGTGGGAACGCATCGTCATCTGGAAAGCCAACCACTTCAAGAAAAACGACCTGTTTGCCGTCGATATCGCCAATACCGGCACGGACATCACCACTCTGCCGGAGTTCCAGCAAGCCGACGTCATCCACCTCCACTGGATAAACCAAGGTATGCTTTCTTTGAAAAACATCAAGAAGATCCTTGCCTCTGGCAAACCCGTGGTATGGACTATGCACGATATGTGGCCTTGTACCGGTATCTGCCACCACGCCCGCCAGTGCACCCGCTACGAACAGGAATGCCACCATTGCCCCTTCCTCTACGGCGGCAGCGGAAAGCGAGACCTCTCATACCGCGTCTTCCTCAAAAAGAAAGAACTCTACCAGAGCCATCCCATCACCTTCGTAGCCTGTAGCCACTGGCTTGAAAATCTCGCCCGGAAAAGCGCCCTGCTCAAAGGGCACACCGTCACAAGCATCCCCAATCCCATCAACACCAACCTCTTCAAGCCCCATAGCGCCGAAGAGGCCCGCCGCAAATGCGCGCTTCCGCAGCAAGGCAAACTCCTGCTGTTCGGTTCGGTGAAGATTACGGACAAACGAAAAGGTATCGACTATATGATTGAGGCCTGCAAGTTACTGGCAGAGAAGCATCCCGAGCTGAAAAGCGAGTTGGGTGTTGTCGTCTTCGGCAACCAGTCCGAACAAATGGAACACCTGCTACCCTTCAAAGTATATCCGTTCAACTTCGTCAGCAACGAACACCAACTGGTAGACATCTACAATGCCGTCGACCTCTTCGTCACCCCCTCACTCGAAGAAAATCTCCCCAACACCATCATGGAAGCCATGTCCTGCGGCACCCCCTGCGTAGGTTTCAACGTAGGTGGCATACCGGAAATGATAGACCACCTGCACAACGGCTATGTGGCACAATATAAATCGGTTGAAGACTTCGCCAACGGCATCTACTGGATACTCACCGAACCAGAATACGCCACCCTCGCCGAACAAGCCTGCCGGAAAGCTGTTTCCAATTATTCGGAACGCGCCATTGCCAAGAGATACATTGACGTCTACAACAAAATAACCGGAAGACATGCATAATCGCCTTACGCCCAAGTTCAGCATCATCACCGTGACCTACAATGCCGAAGCCGTATTGGAAGACACGATACTAAGTGTGATCTCCCAAACCTACCACCACATAGAGTACATCATTATAGACGGTGCTTCCAAAGACCGCACCCTCGCCATTGCCGAAAAGTATCGCGACCGCATTACGCAGATCGTCAGCGAACCGGACAAGGGACTGTACGACGCCATGAACAAAGGCATCAACCTGGCAACCGGCGACTACCTCTGTTTCCTCAATGCCGGAGACAGTTTCCACGAAGATGACACTTTGCAACAGATGGTACATACCCTGGGAATTGGCGAACTACCGGACGTAATTTATGGTGAAACGGCTCTGGTTAATAAAGAAAGGCACTTCCTCCGTATGCGCCGCCTCTCCGCACCCGAAGTGCTGACGTGGAAGAGTTTCAAGCAAGGGATGCTCGTTTGTCATCAGGCTTTCTTCGCTAAACGAAGTCTGACCATACCCTACGATATGCAATACCGCTTCTCGGCCGACTTCGACTGGTGCATCCGCATCATGAAAAAAGCGCGGACGCTGCATAACACGCATCTCACGCTTATCGATTATCTGGAAGAAGGTATGACGACGCAGAATCAGAGAGCCTCTTTACGGGAACGCTTCCGCATCATGGCGAAACATTACGGGCTGGTAAGTACCGTAGCACATCATGCATGGTTTGTATTGCGGATGATATTAAAGAAGTAAAACTCAAAGTAAGCCTCACACTTTCCACCTAATACAGTGCCAGAGTTGTGCCACAGCCTTGGCACAGTTTTGCCATCGCCTTGGCAAGACTATGCCATGCCTATGGCACAACTGTGCCAAAACGATGGCAAGATATGGCAAAAGTTTCAGTCTGTAGACAACACAGGGAGTTAGTGAAGAATCTCTGCCTTCAGTTCTTTCACTCCTTCCGAAGCTCCCTTCTGAATGACATGTATCTGCCTCATCGAGTGCGTATCCACCGGTTTCGGGTCAATCAGATACACCTCTGCCGTCCGCGGTACATAATTCAGCAAACCTGCTGCCGGATACACATTCATCGAAGTACCTATGATTACAAAGATATCCGCCTTTTCCACATAGCCGATAGCCGTTTCTATCTCCGGCACAGCTTCACCAAACCAGACTATAAACGGGCGCAACTGAGAACCATCACCTGCCTTGTCGCCCATCTTCACTTCATACTCTTCCGGTTTCAGCTCTCTCACATAACGGGGATTATAAGGATCACGGCTCGAACAAACCTTCGTCAGCTCACCATGCAGATGAATGACGTGCGTACTTCCCGCACGCTCGTGCAGATTGTCCACATTCTGCGTAACCACCGTCACATTAAAGTCTTTCTCCAACTCAGCAAGCCCTGTGTGTCCTGCATTCGGTTCCACATCAAGCAATTGTTTACGACGCTCGTTATAAAAGTTAATCACCAGCTCCGGGTCACGTACATACCCTTCGGCACTGGCAACCTGCATCACCGGATATTTATCCCACAGTCCGCCTGCATCACGAAACGTACTAATGCCACTCTCGGCACTCATTCCGGCACCGGACAAAATCACTAAATTCTTCTTCATTGCCAAATCTCCTTTCTATTTATCGCAGTTTCTTTCCTACAAAAATACAGAAGATTGCCGAAGTTGGCACAGATATAAGAAAATTTAAATCCTAAAAGCATAAATCATTCAAATAAAACCCTTACTTTTGCAACTTGTAATTTTGCAACTGATTGAAAGATACATCACTTTCAGTCGCAACCCAAAATATATATGGATAAATTCAGTTACGCTATCGGCCTCGGAATAGGTCAAAATTTATTAAGCATGGGTGCAAAAGGCATCGAAGTAAATGACTTTGCGCAAGCTATCAAAGACGTATTAGAAGGAAACAAAACCGCTATTTCGCACGCAGAAGCCCGTGATATAGTGAACAAATACTTCGCCGAACTGGAAGAGAAAATGAATGCCGCCAGCATAGAACAAGGCAAACAATTCTTGGAAGAAAACAAGCAACGTCCGGGTGTTGTCACCCTGCCAAGCGGTTTGCAGTATGAAGTCATCAACGAAGGCAACGTAGGCAAATATGCAAAAGCTACCGACCAGGTGAAATGTCACTACGAAGGTACACTGGTTGACGGAACACTGTTCGACAGTTCTATCAAGCGCGGACAACCTGCCGTGTTCGGTGTAAACCAGGTAATCCCCGGTTGGGTAGAAGCTTTGCAGCTCATGCCCGAAGGCGCCAAATGGAAACTCTACATTCCTTCCGACCTGGCATACGGTGCACAAGGTGCAGGCGAAATGATACCGCCTCACAGCACATTGATCTTCGAAGTAGAATTACTTGAAATATTATCCTAAAAATAAAATAAACAGTAAAAAGCAAAATGAAAAAAGTAACATTGATCATGGCTCTTGCAGTAGGCGCAGGTTTAGCTTCCTGTACTGCACAAAGCCCGAAAGCAAATCTGAAAACAGAAGTTGACTCATTGTCTTATGCCATCGGTATGGCTCGTACAGAAGGTTTAACTCAGTATCTGATGCAACAAGGTGTTGATACGACTCAGATGGCTGAATTCATCAAAGGTTTCAACGAAGGTGCTGCTAAGACCAGCGAAAAAGACCTCGCTTATATGACTGGTATGCAAATCGGTCAAATGGTAGGCAAACAATGGGTAGAAGGTTTCAACCAACAAATCTTCGGAAGCGACTCTACTCAGACTATCAGCCGCGAAAACATGCTGGCAGGTTTCATTGCAGGTATCACAGGCAAGACTGGCGTTATGACTAAAGAAGCTGCAACAACTTACATGCGCGAAGGTATGGAAAGCATCAAAGAGAAAGCTTTGGCAGTTAAGTATGCTGATAACAAAGCTGAAGGTGAAAAATTCCTCGCTGACAACAAAGGTAAAGAAGGTGTTGTAACTACTCCGAGCGGTCTGCAATACAAAATCATCACCAAAGGTACAGGCGCAATCCCTGCTGACACCAGCAAAGTGAAAGTAAACTACAAGGGTACTTTGATTGACGGTACTGAATTCGACAGTTCTTACAAACGCAACGAACCTGCTACTTTCCGTGCTAATCAAGTTATCAAAGGTTGGACAGAAGCTCTCACTATGATGCCTGTAGGTTCTAAGTGGGAACTTTATATCCCTCAGGACCTGGCTTATGGTGGCAGAGAAACCGGCGGTCAGATCAAACCGTTCTCTACTCTGATATTCGAAGTAGAGCTCGTTGGTATCGAAAAATAAATATCAGCTGAAGATTTCTTCTTCACCTGCATAAACTTAGCGGACGAAACGGATGTAAACAAAAACATCTGCTTCGTCCGCTTCTTTTTTACTCTTTCCCTATTTTTTCCTCCATTTTTATAGAGAAATTAAAATAAAGTCCTATATTTGCTTACTATTTGATAAAAACAAGAACTTACATAAATTGATATTATGGAAAAAATAGACAATCTTGACCGGCAGATTCTGGAAATCATCTCTCAGAATGCCCGCATTCCTTTCAAAGATGTAGCTGCTGAGTGTGGCGTATCACGTGCTGCCATTCATCAACGTGTACAACGTTTGATTGATTTAGGCGTTATTGTCGGCTCCGGTTATCATGTGAATCCTAAATCTCTGGGATACAGAACCTGCACATATGTAGGTATCAAGCTTGAGAAAGGTTCCATGTATAAATCAGTGGTTGCCGAAATGGAAAAGATACCGGAAATCGTGGAATGCCACTTTACCACAGGTCCTTATACAATGCTGACGAAGGTTTATGCACGTGATAATGAGCACCTGATGGACTTGCTAAATAACAAAATGCAGGAAATTCCGGGCGTAACCGCTACTGAAACATTGATTTCACTGGAGCAAAGCATCAAAAAGGAAATTCCCATTTGCCCGGAGAAATAACAGATAGTTTATGGAATTCTTAAACGAATATCATCTTTCGGGACTGTTCATCGGCATTTGTACTTTTCTTATCATCCGGGTTGTTTCACCCTGTGGTAGTAAAGGCCGAGTACTATTGGGGTACCAAGTGCTGGTGGATTTTTCTTGTACTGGGCATCGGAGGCGTCGCAGCTTCACTTTGTGTAGAAAATATCCTGATTGCTTCCCTCTTAGGCGTATTTGCTTTTTCCTCGTTCTGGACGATCAAAGAAGTCTTTGAACAGGAAGACCGCGTAAAGAAAGGATGGTTCCCCAAGAACCCCAAACGTACGTATAAGTTCTAAAAACAAAGCAGCAAACAGCATATTTTACCCGAAAGGTTTGCATATTTCAACTGAATATACTATTTTTGTGCCCGCTATCCGATGAGGATAACACCGGACTTGTAGCTCAGTTGGTTAGAGCAACAGACTCATAATCTGGAGGTCCCTGGTTCAAGCCCAGGCTGGTCCACGAAGGAAAAGGCTGATTTCTAAGGAAATACAGCCTTTTCCTTGTAATACTCCTCTAGTTATAGGCCAGTTGTTTTAGTCGGTTTAACCTTAAATCAGCACAGTTGTTTCACTATTGTTGACCCCAATTAAGTAAATTAGAATTTACTCCTAAAAAGGATAATAAGAGAAAAAACTCATTTTATGAGTTGCTTATCATTCTAAACTTATTATATTTGCTCCCGTAATCTAAAAAATGAAAGGTGATACTAGAGAAACAACATATTGATTTTGAACAGATTTATCTTTCTTATTTCTCAAAAATGAAACGTTTTGCCCGAGAATATGTCTTGTCGGATGAAGATGCGGAGAATATAGTGCAAGATGTTTTCCTCGATTTCTGGGAGAAAAAAGAACTATTGCCATTACCTATCAATATCCTGGCTTATTTATTTACTTCTATAAAAAACCGATGCATCGACTTTCTCCGACATAAAATAGTGCAGAAAGAAATCGAAGATAAAATGCAAGAAGAGTATAGATTGACCCTACAAATAAAATATTATTCTTTAGGAGAATTAGATGAAGGGATTTTTGAACAGAAAAAAAAAGACGATGTAGAACAATTGCTTTCTAAAGCAATGAATTCACTCCCTGAAAGATGTAGGGAGATATTCCTGAAAAGTAAGCTGGAAGGCAAAAAACAAAAAGAAATAGCAGAAGAGATGAATATTTCAATTAATACAGTTGAAACTCAGATGGGGATTGCCTATAAAAAACTACGAAATGAATTAAAAGACTACTTTCCACTCTTTATCTTCCTGTATTATTTGTAAGCAGAATAAAAAAATATTTTCTCTTAGCGGATTCTTTTTCTACATCCGTCTATATTGTGAATTAAGTCATAAAAAAGATGGATGAACGTATACTAAAATATTTCCAAAATGGTCTGGAAGCCAATGAGAGATTGCTACTTCTTCGTGAGATAGAAAAAAACGAGGAATTGAAAAAGCAGTTTGCCGAGTATCAGAATATCCAGGCATTACTGAATTTATCTTCTCACACGGAAGATAAGGAAGAAGGAAAAACAGGCTATCAACATTTTCTGAAACGGATAAGAAGCAAAAAAATTGCATATTTGGTTAGTGAAAACGATGAAATATGCAGCAGCAATACTCATCCTAATTATAAGTACATATCAGTTATCCGTTTGGCACATGTCACATCAGCTGCAAGATGACCTCCAAGCGCAAACCAATACTTTATATGTACCGGCGGGGCAACGTGCTTGCATAACTCTACAAGATGGTACTATTGTCTGGCTAAATGCCCAGTCCACCCTGATTTATCCCTCACATTTTTATGGAAAAGAGAGAATTGTTTCCATTACGGGTGAAGCTTTCTTTGAAGTATCCAAAGACAAAGAAAAACCTTTCATTGTGACTGCTCAAGATGCGAAAATACGAGTATTAGGAACAAAGTTCAACGTGTACAGCTATCCGGATACAAAACAAATAAAGACAAGCCTAATTGAAGGTGCTGTTCAAGTATTCTACAAGAGTAAACAAGTGATATTAAGACCTAATGAAGAAAGCATCACGCACAAGATGGGAAGTTGACAGTCAGTAATATAAAAAATCCTGATATGCTGTTGTGGCGAAACGGCATTTACAGTTTTAACAATGAACGCTTGGTCGAGATTGTTCGCAAATTGGAATTATATTATGATGTCACAATCAATATCGCAAATCCCAAATTACAAGATATTTGCTATACGTGTAAGTTCCGTCAAAGGGATGGAATAGAAAAGATCTTATATACCATTCAGAAAATACATCATTTTAAGATTGAAATAAGTAAAGAGAAGAACGTGATCACCTTGAAATAATACGATTGTTTAACCTTTAATATATTATCCATATGAAGACATAGAATTATATTAAAAAAGGCGACAAGTACACCACCACCTGTCGCCCGGAGAAAGTAAACACCAGAAAACATTTTTTTTAGTATTCACTCTAAATACAAAGATATGAAAATAAATCCTTTGTTATCACTCTTTATTGTCCAAAATCAAAGCTTTAAAGATTATTTTAGAATTATGAGAATCTCTTTATTCTTGCTATTCGCTTGTGCATTCCAATTACTGGCAGTAAATACGGAAGCACAAAATTCAATCATTTCCTTTCCTTCTAATTCTATATCTGTAGGTCAGTTAATAGAAGAAATAGAAAAAGCAAACAGATTATTTAGTTGTATATAGCAATCGCGAAATAGATACCAATCGTCAGGTTACTATACAAAACAAATCTGCTAAGGTATCTTCGTATTTGAAAGAAACGTTGGCAGAAGTAGGAATTGGCTATAAATTCGAGAACGATTATATCATTTTATCGAAAAATAATAGTCTGTTGGACCGGATGCAGCAACAGGAAAAAGTAACAGGAATAGTGACTGACGTAAAAGGAGAACCGATTATAGGCGCAAATGTCAGTGTAGTAGGTAAATCAATAGGTACGATTACAGATATAGATGGCAAATTTGCCATTCAGGCTTCACAAGGAAACACTCTTCAGATTTCATTCATCGGT
>VOFJ01003129.1_pt1 | contig 23228 bp, 41 predicted proteins | sample 5384081 | NCBI WGS metagenome assembly VOFJ01 (sample SAMN12384729, study PRJNA508395) | human gut metagenome | isolation source: healthy gut I | host: Homo sapiens | reverse complement strand
TGCCACATGTATTGCTCACTTGGTTATACGCAGAAAGAGGTGTTGAACTGGTTTGGAATGTCCACAAAAAGCACTGAAAAAGAAGCCTGTTGGATATGGTTGTTGCAAACACATTTCTGCAAAGGAAATTTTAAAGGGAATCCGTTATTTTCTGGATTTTATGATGCAGAAATTCAGTCATTGCAAGATTCTGCATGATGCAATTTTTGTAGAGTATGTGACGATGCGCGCTCAGTTCTTGAAACCTGAAAGTAAGCAAAGATAAGGGACGCCTCTCTTTGTGGCAGTCGATTTCCACAAAGCAATCCTGTTCTGGAAGCCTCACGCATTGAAATTAAGAACGTTATGAGGAAAGCCAAAGCGGTGGAAGTGGGAGAGCAGATCGGCACTTCCCCGCAGTGTGGATTTGTCGCCGTGGAAGAAGGAAAACTGTATTGACGAAGAGCGGAAAGAAATAATCTTGTATCCCGCAAAGACTTCCTAGCAAGAAATCTTAAGAAATTTGTTTGCCAGAGCAGACTGAAAATTCACATTGAGGATTTGAATGCATCTTGAAAATTAAAAAGCTGACTAAAATGAGAAAACCCGCCTCTATTTAGTCGGCTTTTTAACGTGTGTATATGACAAAAAGGGTCGGAAAGCTTAGCAGAGTGCCGAAACTCCATGCTTCTAAGGGAAACTCATAAATTTTATTGCAAGAGCAGTTCAAAGTGCGCGTTGTTATGCCTTTATTTCGCGTATAAATAGGTGCAGTATTGTTGAACAAAACAAGGGTGAGAGAAAAATGTAAAAGAGAAAAAAAAGAAATCTTAAGAATTTTATTGCCACCAGATATTTACATTTTTGTTGAATTCTGTGGTATACTGGGTGCAACCCTAATCAAAAACAGGAATTGTGGCACAATCTGTCGAGTTCTGTTGACAGGATTGTTCCATTTATGCCGCAATTCATCATAATTTAGTTTTGATGCTATATTTCTGGGTTGTGAATTATCTTTACCATTGCGGCGCAGAAAGAGGAACACAGGTATCAATTTTTTACTGCTGACTTTATGCGCGGCTGATCTGTTTTGTCTGTTTTGTATTTTTCCCAACTACAAATACAAGACCGGAACTTACAGGCAGTGACATCTTTACTGGTGCAGTTCGTTTCCTGTACCAGATTGACAAGCCGATAAATTTGTTTCCGTCCATTCACTGTATGGCGAGCTGGTTTTGCTGTATAGGACTTAGAAAATGTGAAAATGTTCCAAAGTGGTACCAGAATTTGTCTGAGATTATCGCAGTTCTGGTATTTATTTCTACCCTTGCGCTCAGACAGCATGTACTGGTTGATGTATTTAGTGGAATTTTGGTGGCAGAAGTAACATGGCAGATCAGCAGACGTACGAATGGATATCGGATTTATCAGAGAATCATTGAAAATATGTCAGATTGGCTGCAACATATCATTAACCGGCTGAAACATGTATGGAAGGATTTGTTTTTCGAAATAAAAGGAAACAACTGACAGGGGAAGGAAGAATGGCAGATAAGAAAAAAATGATATTTAATATAGTATTCCTGATCCTTGTATTTGCCGGAACACTGTATGGCGTCTTTCACGGGGGGAGGATCTGGGAAAAAATCGTCCACATTGTGAAAACAGTGGATCCGCTTTGGCTGATTCCGGGTGTGATCTGTGTCGTGATTTTTATCTGGGGTGAATCCATCATCATTTTTATATGATGCATACGCTTGGAATCAAACTGAGAAAAATGGGGCCTGTTTTTTTATTTTCCTCGGTCGGTTTTTTCTTTAGCTGTATTACTCCGTCAGCGACAGGCGGACAGCCGGCTCAGATATATTATATGAAAAAAAAGAGAAGATTCCGATTCCGGTGTCTACGCTTGTTCTTATGATCGTGACTATTACATATAAGCTGGTACTTGTGGTAATCGGAGTTACACCTGACAATTTTTTGGTCAGGGCTTTATTAAGGCACACCCCTTTACCGGGTTCGTCACATTTTTTATCTGGGGACGGCACTCAATGTATTCTGTGTGTGTCAGAATGCTGGTACTTGTATTTCATCCGATGCTTGCAAGATCAATTCTTGTAAAAGGACTTGACCTTCTGAAAAAATGCATTTGATGAAGAAAAAGAGTTCAAGACTTGAAAAGTTGAATGCTTTATGGATCAGTACCGTGCGACGGCGGGTGTATCTGCAGGAGCATGTATGGGTGCTTGTGGAAGTGTTTGCAATTACAGTATTCCAGAGATTTGCATTATTCGCGCAACCTGGTTTGTATATAAAGCATTTGGACTCTCCGGAAGTTCTGCATTTGTCATAATTATATTGCAGGGAACCATCTCTGTGGCTGTGGATATGTTGCCACTGCCAGGAGGAATGGGAATCAGCGAACAGTTATTTTTAAGAATATTTTTACCAATATTTGGAAGTAAGTTATTGCTTCCGGGAATGCTCTTAAGCCGTGGCCTGGGATATTACACCGAGCTGCTCTTAAGTGCACTGCTTACAATTTTTTTGCGAATTTTACAATAGGAAGAAATGTTAAAAAGGGATAAGAAAGTTGAGGAAAAATGAATGATGTTAGGTGTATATGATTACACAGTAGTGCTGACTTATGTAAGTGTATTGATTTCGATGGGAGGAATGCTGTTTTCTATGAATGGTTATCCGAGAATGGCGATTGTCTGTCTGGCACTGTCAGGATTTTGTGATATGTTTGATGGGAAGATTGCCCGGACGAAAAAAAATCGTACTGAAGTGGAGAAAAAAGTTTGAAATTCAGATTGATTCGTTGGCAGATATTATCTGTTTTGGTGTGGGTTCGACATTGATCGCATATCGTATGGGAATGAACCATGGTATCGGAGTTACGATTCTGATGTTCTATGTGCTGGCAGGACTGATCCGTCTGGCATGGTATAATGTGTCTGAAGAAATCCGTCAGGAAGAGACCACGGAAAACAGGGAATGTTATCAAGGACTTCCGATTACTTCTATGGCAGTTGCACTTCCTATTTTATATGTGTTCCGTCCGATACTTGGCAAAGATTTTATCATTGCCTTGCATGCGCTTGTACTGATCATCGGACTTTTGTTTATCACAAATTTCAGACTCCGCAAGCCGAAGAAGCTGGGACAGACTGTCATGGTTGTCATTGTCGCACTGGCAGTGCTGCATGGGCTGCATATCTGGTAGAGAATTCCTGCAAAGTCAGGTGGAATCGTGAAAGAATATATGAGAGATTGAACATTAAGTGAGGGAAAAGACATGGCTGTGACATATATCACTCGTGATGGAATGAAAATAGACGGAACGACTGGACAGGATCACCTGTTAGAAGTTATTTATGGTCATGCGCTGACCAGAATGCTGCTCCACCCATTTTTGTCTCCGGCAGTTTCTGATATTTGTGGAAAGTTTTTAAGTACAAGACTTTCTAGGAGGATAATCCCTTCCTTTGTAAAAAGAATCACATTGATCTTGGCATTTATGAAAAGCAGGAATTTGATTCCTATAATGCATTTTTTTACAAGGAAGATCAAGGCGGAGCAAAGACCGATCAATGAACAGAAAAATATTCTGATCAGCCCAAGCGACGGAAAAAGTCACTGCATATCCAATCACGCAGAAAGGGAGATTCTGGATCAAACACACACAGTACTCGGCAGCGCAGCTTTTAAAAGATGAGCGTTTGGCAGAACGTTATATGGGCGGCTGGATTTATGTGATCCGTCTGACAGTGGATGATTATCACCGGTACTGCTATGTGGCAGATGGACGAAAGTCAAGGCAGCGGAAGATTCGCGGCGTACTTCATACAGTGAACCCAGTGGCAAATGATTACTATCCAATTTACAAAATGAATTCGAGGGAATACTGTCTTCTAAAGACAAAGGAGTTAGGAACAATCCTTCTTATGGAAGTAGGAGCTTTGATGGTTGGAAAAATCAATAATCATGAAGAAGATTCTGCTCAGGTAAAACGTGGTGACGAAAAAGGAATGTTCGAATTCGGTGGTTCTACGATTGTGGTGATGACAGAGCCTGGCATGGCAGAACCGGACAAGGATATTATCCACAATACAAAAAGCACAGGCAGAGACATTGGTAAAAATGGGCGAGCCTATTGGTTGTAAATATGAATAATTCCGGGCGTTAAAAAAATATAATCTTATGTTTGACATTATAAAAAATGAGTGTTATATTACAAGTAGAACAAAAAGAGAGTTCTGAAGTAATCGAGAAATTATGTTTTATGGCAGATATGATTACCCCACAGGTAAATTCCTGTGGGGTAATTTAAGATATCAGAGGGTATCAGAATACAATCTGCAGACATTCTTGAATATGAAAAAAACAGCAAACTAAGGGAGGAACAGATTATGTCAGCAAAAAAGAGATTATTATGAAGTCCTAGGAGTTAGCCGGGATGCAGACAAGAACACAATAAAAAGGCATATCGCAAACTGGCAAAAAATACCACCCGGATACAAATCAGGGAAATGCACAGGCGGCAGAGCGCTTCAAAGGAAGCAACAGAAGCCTACAATATATTAAGTGACCCGGAAAAGAAAAAAATGTACGACCAGTTTGGTCATGCTGCATTCGATGGAAGCGGTGCAGCAGGTGGTGCTTATGGTGGCGCTTATAGCAGAAATGGAGGCGGTACTTACCAGTATGCAGGACCGGACGGTACATTCCATGAATATCATTTTGAAGGAAATGGCGATATGGACGATTTCCTGAAGAACATTTTTGGAGGAAGCTTTGGTGGCTTTGGCGGCGCTACAAGAAGTTCTTCGAAAGGATCAAGGAGTGGCTTTAGTGGAAGTGGCTTTGGAAGAAGTGGCTTTGGCGGCACTGGTTTTAGTGGAAGTGGCTTTGGAAGAAGCGGCTTTAGTGGAAGTGGCTTTGGCGAAAGTGGATCGTATGGAAATTACAGCCAGGGCGGAGCAGATGTTACAGCAGAAATTACAGTAGGATTTGACGAAGCTGCCTTTGGTTGTGAGAAAGTCATACATTTGACGGAAAATAATGGAAAAGCAATAGGCAAAGCATTGAAGGTAAAGATTCCGGCCGGCATTGATACGGGTAAGAGTATTCGGCTTCGCGGAAAAGGAAAATCGGGAATCAATGGCGGGAAAGCAGGAGATCTTCTTCTGAAAGTGAAAGTCGCATCAAAACCAGGATATGAACGGAAGGGCATGGATGTTTACACAACAGTCAGAGTTCCATTCACAACAGCAGTACTTGGTGGTGAGGCGAAGGTTGAGACACTTCACGGAAATGTATTGTGCAAGATTAATCCGGGAACTCAGTCCGGAACAAAGATTCGTTTGAGAGGCAAAAAAGGAATTGTTTCTATGAAAGATAAGAATCAGCATGGAGATCAATATGTGACGGTCAGATTGATGTGCCGGGAAATTTGAGTGAAGAAGCAAAAAAAAAAAATTAAGAGAATTCGAAGTAGCATGTAAGAAAGGACAACAAGGTGTAGCATAATAATAAAAAGAATAGATTTATAATATAGATTTACAGGATAAACCTAAACCTACAGTTTAACGAATTACTGTGTTCGTGTATTGACGCTTTCTTAAGAAAAGCTTATAATGAACAAAGATATTGCCTGCGTAGATATTGCTTGCGTAGATATTGCTTGCTTTGAATCTACGCTTTAAGCATAGATAATATAAGGAAAGCAGGCAGATGATAAAGACATGTAATTTTATATGGATACAGATTATGTAAAATATATGCTAAGGAGAACAAAAAAATGAAGAAAATTATCTTAACCGGTGACAGACCAACAGGACGACTGCATGTTGGACATTACGTAGGATCACTGCAGGAGCGTGTGAAATTGCAGAATTCCGGTAAATTTGACGAGATTTATATAATGATTGCTGATGCGCAGGCATTAACAGATAACGCAGAGCATCCAGAGAAAGTAAGACAGAATCTTATGAATGTGCCACTGGATTATCTTGCTTGCGGAATCGACCCGGCAAAATCTAATATTTTCATTCAAGTCTATGGTTCCGGAACTGACAGAGAATTACATTTTATTATATGAATCTGGTTACAGTGTCCAGGGTACAGAGGAACCCTACAGTAAAAGCCGAGATTCAGCAGAGAAATTTTGAGGCAAGCATTCCGGTCGGATTTTTTCTGCTATCCGATCAGTCAGGCAGCAGATATCACGGCGTTTCGTGCAACAACTGTACCGGTAGGAGAGGATCAGCTGCCGATGCTGGAGCAGTGTAAAGAAATCGTACACAAATTTCAACAGCGTGTATGGTGAGACACTTTGACAGAGCCAGATATTATTCTTCCATCTAACAAAGCATGCCTGAGACTGCCGGGAATCGACGGTAAGGCAAAGATGAGTAAATCACTTGGAAATTGTATTTACCTGTCAGATGAAGCAGAAGACATTAAGAAAAAAGTAATGTCCATGTTCACAGATCCAAACCACCTGCGCGTGGAAGATCCTGGAAAGGTAGAAGGCAATCCGGTATTCATTTATCTGGATGCATTCTGCAAGCAGGAATATGTAGACGAATTTCTTCCAGATTATGCAAACCTGGAGGAACTGAAAGAACATTACAAACGCGGTGGACTTGGAGATGTAAAAAGTAAAAAATTCCTGAACAATGTAATGCAGGCAGAACTTGCACCAATCCGCGAGAGAAGAAAATCATGGGAGAAGAGACTTCCGGATGTATACGACATTCTCAAAGAAAGGAAGCAAGGTTGCAGAGGCAAAAAGCTGCAGAAACACTTCGAGATGTAAAAAATTCTATGAAGATAAACTATTTTGAAGATCCAGACTTTTTTGAAATAATTGGAATTGTTTTGACGATTACAAAAAGGGACAGGTTAAAGTTTAATTGGGGACGGGGTTTTTTTGAAAAAACCCCGTCCCCAATTATATATTTTCAAAATTGTATATATAATATTACTAGCGATTTTGGGTAGAAAGAGGTTTTTAAATGCATACGTTAAAGAGATTTATTCAATATTATGCGCCGTACAAAGCTGTTTTTTTTCTTAGATCTTGTCTGTGCAGCGATAATCAGTCTGGTGGATCTGGCTTTTCCTCAGATTTTACGGACACTTACGAGGACGTTGTTTGTGGAAAATGCGTCTTCAATTATGCGTAATCTTGTACCGATTGGGATTGTGTTGTTCTTGATTTATGTTCTTCAGGCATGTTGTAAATATTATGTCAGCTATCAGGGGCATATGATGGGAGCGCACATGGAGCGCGATATGCGCCAACAATTATTTGATCATTATGAAAAATTATCGTTTTCTTATTATGATCAGAACAATTCCGGACAGATGATGAGTAAACTGGTATCGGATCTGTTTGATATTGCGGAGTTTGCGCATCACGACCGGAGAATTTATTTATCTCGCTGATTAAAATTATCGGCCCTTTTTTATTTTTATTCCTGATTAATTGGAAGCTTGCGGTCCCGCTTCTTGTAATGGTTGTATTTATGATTTTCTTTTCGGGCAGACCAGAACCGGAAGATGCAGACAACATTTATGGATAACAGGCAGAAAATCGGGAATGTGAATTCCAGTTTGCAGGATACGCTTGCCGGAATCCGTGTTGTACAGTCTTTTGCAAATGAAGAGATTGAGCGGGAGAAGTTCATGGAGAGCAATCATGGATTTCTTTTTATCTAAGAAAGCGAACTATCAGTGTATGGGAAGCTTTATGAGCTCTAATCTGTTCTTTCAGGGAATGATGTATCTGATTACGCTTGTATTTGGAGGCTGGCTCATAGCCCATGGTCAGATGGAAGTAGCTGATCTTGCCATGTATGCACTTTATATCGGAATCTTTATCAGTCCGATCCAGATTCTTGTGGAGCTGACTGAGATGATGCAGAAAGGTCTGTCCGGATTTCGGAGATTTCTGGACGTGGTCGAGACAGAGCCTGAGATTACGAATGCACCGGATGCAGAGCTGCTTGATGACGTGAAGGGAGATGTGAATTATGAAAATGTTTTCTTTCTTTCATTATAGTGATGATGATACGCCGGTTCTGGAAAATGTATCGTTCCATATTCCGGCTGGAAAATCAATTGCGTTGGTTGAATTATTCTGGAAGTGGCAAGACAACAATTTGTTCCCTGCTTCCAAGATTTTACGATGTAACAGGTGGAAAGATTACGGTTGACGGAAAAGATGTGAGAAAGCTGACCCTTGAGAGTCTGCGTAATCAGATTGGTCTTGTGCAGCAGGATGCTTATCTTTTCTGTGGAAGTATCCGTGAAAATATTGCATATGGTAAGCCTGACGCGACGATGGAAGAGATTGAAGATGCGGCAAAGAAAGCCAATATCCATGACTTTATTATGGAACTTCCGGATGGATATGAAACATTTGTCGGAGAAAGAGGAACCCGGCTTTCCGGTGGACAGAAGCAGAGAATTTCTATTGCCAGAGTTTTCCTTAAGAATCCGCCAATCCTGATTCTGGATGAGGCGACCAGTGCATTGGACAATGAAAGTGAACGTTGGATCCAGCAGAGTCTTGAAGAGTTGGCAAAGAATCGTACAACCATTACAATTGCACATCGTTTGTCCACAATCCGTAATGCAGATGAGATTCTGGTCGTTGCTGATAATGGAATAGCAGAGCGTGGAACACACGATGAGTTAATCGCACGTGGTGGTATTTATGCACATTATTATGAAATGTCATAGTTTTTTTACAAAATGTAGATAAAATTGGCACATAGATTTAGATAATATGGAAATTGATGTGTCACTTAGAAAATGTTATTATAATAACAATCTTTGCGATTTAAAGTATTTAGAGAATGAGGTACGTACTATGAGTTCATTAGACAAACAGATAGATTTTACAGAAAACTCATGCAAGGATTTTATTGATGTCCTTGCAAGCAGTGCCCCCGATTCCGGGAGGCGGCGGAGCGTCTGCTTTAGTTGAGCAATCGGGTGGCACTCGGTAATATGGTGGGAAGTCTTACTGTCGGTAAGAAGCGTTATGCAGATGTAGAAGAAGATATTATCCGTTGTAAAAAAAGAAGCAGATGAAATTACAAAGCGGCTTCTTGAACTTGTGGCAAAAAGATGCCGAGGTCTTTGAACCATTAAGCAAAGCGTACAGTCTGCCAAAGAGTACGCCGGAAGAACTTGCAAAAAGGAAGAAGTTATGGCAGTTGTTTTAAAAGATGCATGTGAAGTACCGCTTGAAATTTATGAAAACCTGTGCAAGAGGATTAGACCTGATGAAAGAGTTTGCTGAAAAAGGAAGCCGGATTGCACTTAGTGATGCAGGAGTCGGAGCAACACTTTTGAAGTCTGCACTGCAGGGCGCGTCATTGAACATTTATATTAACACAAAATCTATGAAAGATCGTGTATTAGCTCAACAGTTGAATGATGAGACAGACAGTCTCAGAAAAACTTATGAGAAGAAGGCAGATGAAATATTTGAAAACGTATGCAATGAGATTCGTTAAGTCACGGTAATGAAAAAAGGGAGAATCGCAAAATGGCACAGATACTGTTAGGTAAAGAAGTAACTGCTTCATTGAATGAGGAGATTGAAGAAAAAGTAAAAACATTAAAAGAGCATCAAGTGATGCCGAAACTTGGAATTATCCGAATTGGTGAAAAACAGGATGATATTGCATACGAGCGCAATGCTGTAAAGCGTTGCGAAAAATTATCTGTGGCATATGAAAAGTTTCTGCTTCCGGAAGATGTAACGGAAGAAATAGTGATTGATACGATCCAGAAACTAAACAAGGCGGAAGATATTCACGGAGTATTGGTTTTCCGCCCGTTGCCATCTCATCTGGACGAAGAGAAAATCTTAAATACATTGGCTGTAGAAAAGGATGTAGACGGAATTACCGATCTTTCCATGGCAGGTATATTTGCCGGAAAAGAGATGGGCTATGCGCCGTGTACCGCAAGTGCATGTATCAGGATCCTGGATCATTATGGAATTGACTGTACCGGGAAAAAGCAGTGATCGTGTAGGACGAAGCCTTGTAGTTGGAAAGCCGGTATCTATGATGCTTCTGAAGAAAAATGCAACAATTACAGTCTGTCATACAAAGACTAAGAATATAAAGCAGGAAGTACAGGCTGCAGATATCGTAGTTGCGGCAGCAGGAAGTGCAGGATTTATAAAGAAAGAACATTTAAGAACGGGACAGGTTGTTATTGACGTGGGAATCAATGTGAACGAAGAAGGCAATCTGTGCGGAGACGTAGCATTTGATGAGGCAGAACCGATTGTAGATGCAATTACACCGGTTCCAGGAGGAGTTGGCGGAGTCACGACTTCAATTTTGGTGGAGCATGTGGTAAATGCAGCACTTTTGAAAATGAAAGCCAGTGAGAAATAGTATTACAAATATGTGAAAAGGTTAAAAAAACATCAAGAAAAAGGTTAAAATTACTTCTTGAAATTTCTGCTCATAAGTATATAATATCAATTTGTAAATAAATATTAGTTCACCAAAATTCGTTGATGAGAACAATGCCATATCAATTGTTATTTCACAGAGAGCCTGTGTGTTGGTGGAAGCAGGCAGTAGCAAGATAAGGATATCCTCTCTAAGAAGCGGGTTGAAAGTTATATCAAGTAGACCTCGCCGGTATCCTCCGTTACAGGGAAAGCGTATGTTAGTACGTGACAAAGTGTCGTAAAATAAATATTACATTTTACGGAATCAGGGTGGTAACGCGGAATTTATTCGTCCCTTTTCAGACTATGGTCTGGGAAGGGGCTTTTTGCATTAGTGAAAATATGTAATCCCGGAATGTGTCAGAGTGATTTTTTTACTATGCAAATATGCAGGGAATGAGAGTAGTTTTGGTGGACATGTAAAGGAGGAGGAAACTTGAAAATGAAAGCATTACAAAAAGTAAGTAAATTTTTATCAGACTACACGTCAATTGTTGTAATCGCAATCGCAGTGGTTACATTTTTCCTTCCGTCTATGATGGGCTGGGTAAATCTGGCACTGTTCACAGACATGGTATCGAACAAGTTCACATGTCAGTCTATTATCATTGGTATTATCATGTTCAGTATGGGACTGACACTTACAACGGAAGATTTTAGGATTCTTGCACAGCGTCCGTTTGATATTTGTGTTGGTGCGGTTGCGCAGTATCTTATTATGCCGTTCCTTGCATTTGCACTGACGAAGTCATTACATCTTCCTGACGGAATCGCACTTGGACTGATTCTTAGTAGGCTGCTGCCCAGGAGGCGTATCTTCCAACATCATGTCTTATCTGTGCGGCGGGGATGTGGCCTTTTCCGTAGGAATGACAACAGTTTCCACATTGCTCTCACCATTTATGACACCGCTCCTGGTATCATTTCTTGCAAGCGGAACTCAGATTACGATCAAAGGACTTCCAATGTTTGTGTCAATCATTGAGACTGTAATCTTTCCTGTAGCGGTTGGATTTTTACTGAATTATCTGTATGGTAAGAAGAAAATGTTCCATGAGATCCAGCAGATGATGCCAGGGGTTGCAGTTCTTGGACTTGCATGTGTTGTCGGTGGTGTTGTATCTTCACAGGGATCAAAATTCTTCCAGTCAGGTGTTGTGATTTTCGTAGCAGTATTACTGCATAACGGACTTGGATATCTGCTTGGATATGGAGCAGGAAAGCTGGTAGGTATGAACACATCCAAAAAAGAGAACGATAGCGATCGAAGTCGGAATGCAGAACGCAGGACTCGCCACAAATCTTGCTACAACGACAGCGCAGTTCGCGTCCACACCGGAGTCAGCAATCATCTGTGCAGTCTCCTGTACATGGCATTCTATCTCAGGAACATTACTTGCAGGAATGTTTGCAATGTATGATAAAAAGAAAGAAAAAGCTGCTGGAAAAGTAGTTACAGAACAGTAAAAATATTAAAAAAAAGCTGCCGGGAAACAGTCGGAAAGACTCGAAACAAAGGCAGCTTTTGTGTAGTCAGAGAGCCCTGAAAAAAACGTGCTTTGCGCAAAAGAAAGGTTGTTCTTTTTTGAAAAAATAGTATATAATGTCTTAGTGTTAACCCCAAAACAAACAAGAAAAGGATTACATTTATGAACATGCATAAGAAACGGATCGCAAGACGCGGGGGCAGCCTTTGTCTGTGCGTTCGGTGTCGCACTGTCAGCAATGCCGGTGCATGCAGCGGAGGTCAAAAGCCTCGAAGATAAGACCAGTAATCTTCAAAGTCAACTGGAAGGGATTAATCAGGATTTGGTTACGCTCAGCAATAAGATTGCTGAGACAGAAGCGGAAAAATTGAAGAGTCGAACAATGAAGTATACCGCCTGGAGGCATCACTTCAGATTTCTCGTAATAACGAGGAAAAGCAGTATGAAACGATGAAGACTCGTATTAAGTACATGTATGAAAATGGTTCAGAGACAATGCTCACTATGCTGTTTACTGCAGACAGTATGGGAGACTTCCTCAACAAAGCCGAGTTCATTCAGAACATTACCGATTATGATAAGGAAATGTTGGAGAACATGATGGAGATACGTCAAGGTATCGAGACGACGCAGGAAGAAGGATCTTAAGAGCCAGCAGCAGGAACTGACAGATTTACAGAGTCAGTTAAATACTGAGCAGCAGAATCTTCAGGCGAAAGCAGCAGCAACTTCCACAGATCTTGCGACTGTGAATGCGCAGCTTCAGGCAGCGCGTGAGGCACAGGCAAAGCAGGAGGAAGAAGCGCAGAAGAAAGCACAGGAAGAAGCGGCAAAGCAGGCATCAGCTTCCACTGGAAATAATACTTCCGGAAGCAGTTCAATAATAACAGCTCTTCCAAACCTTCTAATTCCGGAAGTAATAATAACTCGGGAGCAGTTCCAGTAATGGAAAGTATAATATTCCTTCCGGTGGTCTGACCCCATCAAAGGGAGAATCTGGTTTAACGGACATACTGAAACCTATTATTCACAGAAGGTACTTCCGGGAGCAGGACTTAACATTCCGGGACGTCATATTGCGAGTGACGGAACAATCCGTGACAAAGATGGGCTTTTATTGTAATTTAAGCAGTGATGACTATCCAGCAACCGTGGTCGAGACATCTCTTGGAGCTGGAAAGTCTGCTATGGATAGTGGAAGTGGAAAAGGTAATGATTTTAGTGGCGCAAAGAGTGAGAACTCTTCTTCTTTCTGGGTGATGATGCAGACGCGCCGTTTTCATATCTTGATTGAAGATAAAGTGATCCAGTACGATTCCGTTAAAATAAGTACCGAGGACACTTAAAACTACAGTTTTTCTTATCGTACACAAGTGCTGCGGAAAGAGCCACACACATACCGGAAAGAGACATTGCTTTTCCCAGTTCCATGTGGAGATATTTGTTCATGATCTTTGCCACAATATCCAGTCCGCCAGAAGAGGCATTTCGATTGAACAAAATTGCAAGTCCGACGCTACGACCAGTATATAACAGAGTACATCCAGTTCCTGGCTGTCGGTCATGGAGTAAAAAAATCCGGGAAAATCTTTTTCAAAAGCCCCAGAAACAGTGGAAGCATAATGCTTGTATAGACAGTTTTTTGCTCCGAATTCCCGACCGCATGTAAAGAATCCGATAATCAGAAGCACTACATTTAAAATCATAGTGATTGCTGACAATGGAAGCGGTACAAAGTTTGACAGAATGATTCCAAGACCAGAGATACTGCTGACAGAAGCGTGGCTTGGTACAAGGAAGAAGTAGACTGCGCTGGCAATAATTGCCACAGCAAAGCGTCAGAATCAACGTTTCCTTTTACAGAGTCTGCGTATTGATTTTTCTTATTCATATATAACAATCCCCACAAATAACATTTGCAACATTCATTTGCAAAGTATATTTTAACTGGTTCTGTGTGGAATAACAAGGTGTCTGTTGTATAAAAATTGACAGAGATTTATAAAGAGCAGTATAATTAAAAAAAGTAATAGCAAATGAGGGGATGGATTGGGAGGAGATGTATGGGAAAAAAAGAAAAAGCCGTTTATTGATCCTTCTTGTTTTGATAATGGTCACAGTGACAGGTTGTGGCTATACGTTGGAAGAAAAAAAGAGAGAAATGAAGCGTTATGAAAAGCAAGGACGGGAAAATGCGAAAAATTATATAAGAGAAAAATATGGAATCGATGCAAAGATTACAGAGATAAACTGTGAGAAATACAGTTCAAGTCCGGTGCCGGATTTTTTCCCTTCTCCCCACCGGAAATGTATTCGTGAAAATGAAGTACAAGGGGGGCAGATTTTTTTAGTTGCGATATCAGGGCAGAAAAAAGAATACGGACGGGCTTGATAATTATCAGTTTCAGGAGATTGCCACAGCATTTGCACAAGAAATGTATAACATCACAGGACTTCACGCAGAGAGTGCCTATGTATGTTATGGTGAGTATGGAACGGTAAAAAGACGAAAAAAAATGGAATGATCCACACATTTTATGATGGGGGAAAATCTGGCAGAAGTCTTGCAGAAGGAATCTGCAAAAGAGCTGTTGTATCTTATGCCAATCAGGACGTAGAGCAGATTCCTGTATCGCAGATAAGCCAGAAGACAGGCGTTGATACAATATTGCTTACGGATTACGAGAGAGCCGGGAAGCATATCAGACGGTTCGGTGTCCATATTATAATCTGGCTGGCTGGCCGATTGAAAATGGAATAGAGAATCAACTGTATCTGATGAATGGATATCGTGTTGTGGGTGCGGGTGAAGATACCTATGTAAAATGTGAGAAAAAAAATTCAGATGATATTATCCTGATTACAGAAAATCCAAAGGATCAGATCATACTTGAAAAAACCAGTCTGGATTCACAGGAGAATTGGAATGGAAATGGATTTATTGATGCGAAGCAGGTAGCCAGTGCCTATGCATTTGACACAAATTCTGAAAAAAGTATATGTGTATTTTCCGGTGGAAAAACTGGACACGAAAGAAGTGAAAGAAGCTCAGTTAGTCAAGCAGTATCAGTATAAAGGAGAAACATGTTATGACAATATCATCAGCAAAGTGACTGATGATGGCAAGTATATTCATGGCATTGTCATATACAAGAGACGAGACGGAGATAAAAATATCCGTGTTTATAGATCAGTAGGTGAAGAAAGCAACGAAGAAATTACCAGTGCTCTTGACACAAAATAAAAAATCGATTTATACTAGGCATTGTAAATAAAAAAGGGAGCTTTGTGATAGCAGGCTGAGAGGAAAGTCATCAACTTCGACCCTTAACCTGATTTGGATAATGCCAACGTAGGAACGTATAAGATAATGTTACGGGAGATACATTGGTGTATCTCCTTTATTATACATAGGAAACCACGTCTTTTCTTCTAAGCCAGGTGCGAATCATAGAATATAGGAAATTTTTGAGAGTGAACAGAGTTCATGAAGGGGTGCACCACCGCGGGTGTATTTCTTTGTGAACTCTGTTTTATATAATAGGAAATTACATTTCCTTTTTATATAAAAAGCCTCCGGCAGGATGCGCACTCGCATTTCCGGAAAGGAGCAGCCATGATTACAGTCAATGGAGAGAACAGAACATTGGAAAACCCAGTGTCAGTAACGGAATACTTGAAAGCATGTAATTATATTCCGGTGCAGGTAGTAGTTGAACTGAATGAAGAGATCATCAAGAGAGAGACAATTACGATACAACAGTGCTGAAAGACGGCGATGTTGTGGAGATTCTGCAGTTTATGGGCGGCGGAAGCTTCTAAGCTTCACGATATGCGAATAGCAGGTATCATAATTTATGAGTAAACAAAGAAAGGTGGATAAAAAAATGACAACAACAAACACAAATGAAGACAAATTAATCCTGGGAGGACATGAATTTACTTCCCGTTTTATTATGGGATCTGGAAAATTTTCATTGAGCTTATGAAAGCATGTATCGAAAAAGCAGGAACACAGATCGTAACACTTGCCCTGCGCCGTGCAAATGAAGGCGGACTTGCCAACATTCTGGACTACGTGCCGAAAGGACGTAACACTTCTTCCGAATACATCCGGTGCCAGAAATGCGCAGGAAGCAGTTCGTATTGCAAGACTTTCCAGAGAGCTGGGTTGTGGAGATTTTTTGTAAAGCTTGAAGTTATTCACGATTCGAAATACCTTCTTCCGGATAATTACGAGACAATCAAGGCAACAGAGATCCTTGCAAAAAAAGAAGGGTTTGTTGTTATGCCATACATGTATCCGGATTTGAATGCAGCCAGAGATCTGGTAAATGCAGGGGCAGCCTGTGTGATGCCTCTTGGTTCTCCAATTGGTTCAAATAAGGGAATCTGTACAAAAGAGTTTATCCAGATTCTTATTGATGAGATTGATCTTCCAATTATCGTTGATGCAGGAATCGGTCGTCCGTCACAGGCATGTGAAGCTATGGAAATGGTGCGTCAGCAGTGATGGCCAATACTGCTATTGCGACAGCAGGAGATGTCCGGGTTATGGCTGAAGCGTTTAAAAAGGCAATTGAAGCAGGAAGAAGTGCTTATCTTTCCGGATTAGGAAGAATACTGGATAAAGGAGCAAGTGCGTCTTCACCATTAACAGGATTTTTGCATGAGTAAATTGCACTGATAACAGAATACAAGTATAAAGATATACAAGAAAAGATATACGAGAGGATCAATGTAACAGCGATGGTAGAAACAATGCAGACCAGTAAAAAGATGGTCATTTTAATGAAAGTATCGTAAATGAAGAAATTCTGGAAGATATGAAAAAGAACCGTATCGATCACATGAAGTACCTTCCGGATATGGAACAGCTGGAAGAATCTGATGTAATGGATCAGGTTATTTCCGCAATGAACGCATATGATTATGATAAGTACACAGAAGCGGATGTACGGAGAGCGCTTGCTCATGACAACCGTACACCGGAGGATTTTAAAGCACTGCTTTCGCCGGCAGCACTTCCGCTTTTTAGAGGAGATTGCGCAGCAAGCACAGATTGAAACAAGAAAAACATTTTGGAAACAGTGTGTATATGTTCACGCCAATTTATATTGCAAACTACTGTGAAAATTACTGTATTTACTGTGGATTCAACTGTCATAATAAGATTCGCCGTGCACAGCTTAATGAAGAAGAGATTGAAAAAAGAGATGGCGGCTATTGCCAAGACCGGACTTCAGGAAATATTGATTCTTACAGGTGAGAGTAAGACAAAATCTAATGTGGAGTATATTGGAAAGGCATGCGAGATTGCACGAAAATATTTTAAAGTGGTAGGTCTTGAAGTTTATCCGATGAATTCGGATGAGTATGCATATCTTCATAAATGCGGCGCAGATTATGTGACGGTTTTCCAGGAGACTTATAATTCTGACAAGTATGAAACTCTGCATCTGGCAGGACATAAGAGGATTTTCCCATACAGACTGAATACCCAGGAGCGTGCACTTTAAAAGGTGGCATGCGAGGTGTTGGTTTTGCGGCTCTTCTGGGACTGGATGATTTCCGCAAGGATGCTTTTTTTTGCGACAGGATACCACGCATATCTTCTGCAGAGAAAATATCCACATGCAGAGATCGCTTTTTCCTGTCCAGATTGTGTCCGATCATCAACAATGATCGCATTAACCCGATGGATGTTCATGAGCCGCAGTTACTTCAGGTAGTCTGTGCATATCGTCTGTTCATGCCATTTGCAAGCATTACGGTGTCTACAAGAGAATGTGCCCGTGTTCGTGATAATCTGGTAAATATTGCAGCGACCAAGATATCCGCAGGAGTCAGCACAGGAATTGGAAGTCATGTGGAAGATATCGAAGATAAAGGTGACGACCAGTTTGAGATTTCAGACGGAAGAACGGTGGATGAAGTGTTCGATGCGCTGAAAAAAGAATGGTTTACAGCCAGTTATGAATGATTATATATATTTGTAGATGCGAAATGTCAGACTACAAATAAATATTTTTTTATGATTGCAGGGAACGGAGGTTTTTAGTATGAGAACGCGAGAAGAAGTTTTGCAGTATGCGCTATCTTTCCCGAATGTGTATGAAGAAAGACCATTTCGCGATCAGGGCTGGCAGCTGGTAAGAGTAAAAGGAAGTAAGAAAACATTTTTATGGATTTATGAAAGAAATGGATATGTTAATTTAAATGTTAAAGTTGATCCGCAGTGGAGAGATTTCTGGCGCAGTACTTATGCCTCTGTTATTGCAGGGTATCATCAGAATAAAGAACATTGGAATACCATCATTTTAGATGGTTCTATTCCTGAAAATGAGATTCAAAAAGAATGATTTCGAGAGCTATGATCTGATTACGGATGGCCGACGAAAAAGAATCTATGAGGGCAGTGAAAAAGATTCCAAAAAGGTCATGTTGCGACTTATGGTAAAGTTGCAGAGCTGGCAGGAGATGCAAAGATGGCAAGAGCAGTTGGAAATGCGCTTCATAAGAATCCGGATCCGAACATATTCCTTGCTTTCGTGTGGTCAATGCGAAAGGAGAATTAGCCGGTGCATTTGCCTTTGAGGAGAAAGTGTGCAGGCACAATTGTTGGGAAACGAAGACGGGATTGAGGTAATGATGGAAAAGTAGATTTAAAAAAAATATGGGATATAACAAAAATAAAAAGTAAAAGAACCCAACGTGCCGTTTAAGATGTGGAATGTATTGGGTTTATTTTTTTTTTCGCTTTAAAACAGAAAAGAAACCGTTGTGAAATTACAGTTATGTTTCACACGGCTTTTTTAGAATATACAGTTAACTAAAACTAATAATCCTTTTTATTCCATAATGTTTCCATCAATACTTATCGTTACAACCTGCCAGGGAATAAATTTTCCGCTGTTTTGAAGAGCCTTTTGCGCCTATTTCCAGACCGTCGCAAAGATAGTTACGGTATTGCTGCAGAGAATGGAAGTTCCATGCTGCGGCGGTCTGGAAATGGCTGCCAAAAAGGCTCTTCAAAACAGCGGAAAATTTATTCCCTGGCAGGTTGTAACGATAAGTATTGATGGAAACATTATGGAATAAAAAAGGATTATTAGTTAGTTTTAGTTAACTGTATATTCTAAAAAGCCGTGTGAAACATAACTGTAATTTCACACGGTTTCTTTTTTTTTAAAAAGCGAAAAAATAAAAAGAACCCAATGCATTCCACATCTTAAACGGCACGTTGGGTTCTTTTTACTTTTTATTTTTGTTATATCCCATATTTTTTTAAATCTACTTTTCCATCGATTACCTCCATCCCGTCTGCTTCCAGCAATTGTGCCTGCACACTTTCTCCTCAAAGGCAAATGCCCCGGCCAGTTCACCTTTCGCATTGACCACTCTGAAGCACGGAATATGTTCCGGATCCGGATTCTTATGCAGTGCATTGCCCACGGCTCTTGCCATCTTTGCATCTCCTGCCAGCTCTGCAACTTTACCATAAGTCGCAACATGACCTTTTGGAATCTTTTTTCACTGCCTCATAGATTCTTTTCGTCGGGCTATCCGTAATCAGATCATAGCTCTCGGAAATCATTCTTTGAATCTCATTTTCAGGAATAGAACCATCTAAAATGATGGTATTCCAATGTTCTTTATTCTGATGATACCCTGCAATAACAGAGGCATAAGTACTGCGCCAGAAATCTCTCCACTGCGGATCAACTTTAACATTTAAATTAACATATCCATTTCTTTCATAAATCCATAAAAATGTTTTTCTTACTTCCTTTTACTCTTACCAGCTGCCAGCCCTGATCGCGAAATGGTCTTTCTTCATACACATTCGGGAAAGATAGCGCATACTGCAAAACTTCTTCTCGCGTTCTCATACTAAAAACCTCCGTTCCCTGCAATCATAAAAAAAAATATTTATTTTGTAGTCTGACATTTCGCATCTACAAATATATATAATCATTCATAACTGGCTGTAAACCATTCTTTTTCAGCGCATCGAACACTTCATCCACCGTTCTTCCGTCTGAAATCTCAAACTGGTCATCTCCTTTATCTTCGATATCCTCCACATGACTTCCGATTCCTGTGCTGACTCCTGCGGATATCTTTGGTCGCTGCAATATTTACCAGATTATCACGAACACGCGCACATTCTCTTGTGGATACCGTAATGCTTGCAAATGGCATGAACAAACGATAGGCGCAGACCACCTGAAGCAGCTGTGGCTTCATGTACATCCATAGGATTAATACGGTCATTGTTGATGATCGGCCGAAGTCTCGGACAGGAAAATGCAATCTCTGCATGAGGATATTTTCTTTGAAGCAAATATGCATGATAACCTGTCGCGAAAAGCATCTTTGCGAAAATCATCCAGTCCAAGAAGTGCAGCAAATCCTACTCCTCGCATACCACCCTTTAAAGCACGTTCCTGTGCGTTCAGACGATAAGGAAATATACGCTTGTGCCCTGCAAGATGCAGAGTCTCATATTTATCTGAATTGTAGGTTTCCTGAAATACCGTTACATAATCAGCTCCGCATTCATGGAGATGTGCATACTCATCTGAATTCATAGGATAAACTTCAAGTCCGATTACTTTGAAATATTTCTCGGGCAATCTTACATGCTTCTCCGATATACTTTACATTAGATTTTGTCTTGCTCTCACCTGTAAGAATCAGGATTTCCTGCAGTCCTGTCTTTGCGATAGCAGCCATTTCTTTTTCAATCTCTTCTTCATTCAGCTGTGCACGGCGGATCTTATTATGACAGTTAAATCCGCAGTAAATACAGTAATTTTCACAGTAATTTGCAATATAAATTGGTGTGAACATATACACACTGTTTCCAAAATGTTTCCTTGTTTCTTCTGTGCAGCCTGCGCGATTTCCTCCAGAAAGAGGCAATGCAGCCGGAGACAGCAGTGCCTGAAAATCCTCTGGTGTACGGTTATCATGCGCAAGTGCCCTTTTACATCTGCTTCTGTATATTTATCATAATCATATGCATTCATGGCAGAAATAACCTGATCCATCACGTCAGATTCTTCCAGTACTTCCATTCCCGGAAGATATTTCATATGATCGATCCTGTTCTTTTTTCCATATCTTCCAGAATTTCTTCATTGACAATACTTTCATTAAAATGTTCCCCCATGTTCCATATTTTTTCTGTTGTTTCCATTGATGTTTTCTCCTCTTTATTACCATTTGGCAACTTTCGTTTTCCTATCGTTAATACTCTTCCTTCTTGTCTGTAAAATAATTTCCATCTGTATTCCAGCCCATGAGTGTGAAATCCTGCGTCAGATATTTTGCCGTGCGTCAGCACGCCTTGCAGATATCTTCCTTGTCTTTCGCACGCTGCTGAACTGTCAAATGCATTATTTACGAGGATTGCTAAAATCAGAATGATTTTTTATTTATTACTTCATCCTGCCAGTCAGTGGAGAGGATGCGCTTTTTTAAACCTTTTTCCAGGGTTCATTCCCAGTCCGGCAAGGTATGCACTGTCCTGTTGCAATAGCTTTTTAAATTTGCCATCACTGCACATCACCGCTGTGGCATTTCCATAACTGCAGATGCCTCCATGGCATGCCTGAGAAGGACGTCCGATTCCTGCATCTACAATGATCGGGAGCTCAATTTCGCATCAATCAAAATCTGGATAAATTCCTTAGTGCACAGACCTTTTATTAGAGCCGATCGGAGAACCCAGCGGCATGATGCATGGCATTGCTCCGGCATTTACCAGATCTCTGGCTGCATTCAGATCCGGGTACATATAAGGCATAACCACAAATCCTTCTTTTTGCAAGAATTTCTGTAGCTTTGATCGTCTCATAATTATCCGGAAGGAGATATTTCGAATCTCTTACCACTTCGACTTTGACGAAATTGCCGCATCCGACTTCTCTGGAAAGTCTTGCAATACGTACTGCTTCTTCTGCATTTCTGGCTCCTGATGTATTCGGAAGAAGTGTTACATCTTCCGGAATATAATCCAAAATATTCGCAAGACCTCCTTCATTTGCACGACGGAGTGCAAGTGTAATAATCTGCACTCCTGCTTTTTCTACACATGCTTTCACAAGATCAAGCGAAAATTTTCCTGATCCCAGAATAAAACGTGAACTAAATTCATGGCCTCCCAGAATCAGTTTGTCTTCATTATTTGTACTCATAATTTAAGTCCTTCTTTCGTATATTATAATGTGATATCAGGATATTCCTGTTTATCTTCCGCCTCCCATGAAGCTGACTATTTCCAGTATGTCATTTTCATGTAAAACAGTAGTGCTGTACTCGGCTTTTGACAGAATTCTTTCATTTAATTCTACTGCGATCTGGCTGGGCACATAGCTGTTTTTCCTCCAGATATTGCCCTATTGTAAGAGTATTCTGCAATTCTTTTGTTTTTCCATTAACAGTAATAAGCATACTTTCTCCTTTCCGGGAAAAGAAGGTCCGGCCTCTACAACATAAAAAAGAGTCCACAAAAAGAATACACCCGCGGTGGTGCACCCTTCATGAACTCTGTTCACTCTCATCTTTCCCAATATTCATCTGTTATAATGTAAATTTCCCCTGTAAGCCCCGGTTTTCTCTCGCTTATTACAGATTGATTACCGGACAGCTGAATTTCTTCAAATGCGTGAGATAAATAAAAAAGGAGATGCCAAGCATCTCCCTTTAAAATCATATCTTATAGGTTCCTACGTTGGCATTATCCAAATCAGGTTCTGGGTCGAAGTTACTGTATTTGAATTAGAAATGTCAGTCTTGTTGCCGGTAGGGAACAGCCCTTTGATACCGTCGATAATCTGGGAGACCAAGTTTTTGTCACGGCCTTCCGGTTCCGGCTTCCCCTCCGAATCGATAGCCGGCAACGGTAGACCAAGCGCGGTGAAGCAGTCGGTCATTTCATTGGTCACCTGCGGCTTTTTATGGGTACCGGGAATGATCTTGTCTATGAATCCCCATTCCTTGGCTTCGGCGGCAGGCATCCAGCGTTCCTCTTCCATCAGGGTGATAATCTCCTTCAGGCTTTTGCCGCTACGGTTGATGTACTTCTGTGCAATCATCAGGTCAATGGCTTCCGCGCTCTTCTTCTTGTTCTGCAGTTCCTTGATGGTATCCTCCAACTGGTCAGCATTGAGCTGGCCCCAGATGTCCACTCCCAGGCTGCATTTATGCGCCAGCCACATGCCGTCCTCGTGCATCTCGATGGAGCAATACGTAAT
>VOFJ01001355.1_pt1 | contig 23274 bp, 27 predicted proteins | sample 5384081 | NCBI WGS metagenome assembly VOFJ01 (sample SAMN12384729, study PRJNA508395) | human gut metagenome | isolation source: healthy gut I | host: Homo sapiens | reverse complement strand
TATTACGTATTGCCAATACCATCCAGCAAATCTTCTTCTTTCAGCTTTTTGTCCACTTCTACCAACTGCTTTTGGACAATAGCAATAAGCGACATATATCCACCAAATGCCGTAGCTCCTAATTTAAGGAACGTAAGAAATATATAGAGAAGTGAAGCCTGCCCCATTTTACTTAATTTCTTTAAAATATTTATCCCAGGTTTCCATTGGTACGTATATCGCTCGATAAGGTGCATAATACATGACACTTTCCCAAAAGGACCTTACCTTCTTTGTCGGTTACCATGATCGAACCTGAGTCTTCGAACTGGTCTGTAGCAAATTCCCATTCGGCAACAAATAAGGCATTTCCCATGCGGGAAGTATATTTGTCAGGAGGTAAAACGGCATTTATAACCGTTTCTGCTGTCATGTTCTTTTTTCATCCAATTTAAAGGATTTTGCTCCAGAACGTTTTGTTATATAAACCGTTATCAAAAAAGCATCAAGTCTCCATGTTCGGTTATATATGGAGAATGCTGGAAAGAGAAATATGCGGTAGTATCCATTTCAAAGTCTCCGTTCCGACCGAATTTCCAAAGTAATTCGCCACTTTGGCGGTCGATCTTCCAGATCTGATCTTCAATCGGATTGGATAACAGATAATTTCCATCCTCATCAAAACATAAGCCATTCATATGAAAACGATCGTACCGGTATTCATCAATATAAGGATCATTAGCAACATTCCAGACATCCCATGCCGACCAAGTTTCCAAAACGTTGCCGAGGGTGTCTATGACCATGATTCCGTCTCCCACCTAGCGTATCTGTCACCATTTTTTTTCCATTCACAGGTATTTCTGCCACTTTTTTAGGACGGTATAAAGTATGGATATGATGATTTTCATCCATTAATATATCATGATGAATTACTTGATAATCTTTTTCTTCGCGCATTTTATTAAGATCAACACGCCACATGGTTTCACCGGTTAACGAAACCTCTGCCAAAGCAGTCCCTCCGGCAAATCCAATTGATCCCCGGCGCATCGGTTTCTTATGTTCATCCTTCTGCACTTGTTCGGGAGTCATTGTATAATCATCAATAAAGTCTTTGACAAACGGTCGTAACATTGCCAGGAATGTACCTCTCGGCGTAATAGAAGCTGCACGTACTCCAATATCATCCACCTGCCAAACCCAACGTACTTCACCCTCATTATCGATCAATGCCATGTAGCCTGGCAAGCGGCCAAAACAAATTAATATCATTCCATCCCCCAAAGCCGTTGTGTCATGCGGATGCTGCTCATTAAAACCAATGATTAACCAACCAAGAAGACTGCTCACGGGTTTTAAAAGTCAGTTCTTTTGATTTTTGTTTAAACAAGTTATCGATAACCACTCGATAAGTATATTCGGTATTAGCCTTCAAAAGTAACAAATCAAATGATGAAGCGTATCCGCCGGAGAAGTTCGGGTCCGATAAGACTTCCCGGTCTTTTTTTCCGTATATTCAATATATACCGGAGCCGATTTTGCCAACAAAATATCGACCTTATTATACATTGCTGTGTTATGGGAGGTGAAGTTAAAGTAATAGATCTCAATGTATTCTTATCAATCCATATAAAAATAGCTGACAACAAACAGATGGCAACAACAATTCCTATCAAACGCTTCATATCGATCTTATGTATTAATTAAATGTAAGGGGGGCATGTCAAAAGTCGGAATTAACTGGAATACAGCCCCCTTGAAGATTATTTATTTCGGCAACCGTGAAGGATTCTCAGCTGCCAAATTCGGATTCAATTGTGCATCGTTCAATGGATACGGGAAATGCCGCAAATCTAGAAGTTACATTTGTCGGTTGGGCGATACCCAACTTCTTTAAATGTGCATTTACGACTTCCTCATATTTTCCAAAACGAATCAAGTCTGCGCGACGCTGGAATTCAAACACAAGTTCATAACCACGTTCTTTAAGAATAGCATCATTCATCGCTTCTTTTTGTCGAAGGAGCCGGGAAACGATTATGCTTTCCATATTCCGGAGCACCGGCACGAGCACGAATTTGATTCAAGTAAGGAAGAGCTGCAGCCGGACCGTTCAAGTTATTCTCAATTTCCGCCTTACAAAGGATTACATCCGACAAGCGGAAAATACAAATCGTACGTCCGTCATAATAAGCGTCCGAAATCATATCGTACGTATATTTCATGGTAGCTACATTCTGCATATACTTGGTCGTATCATTCGGAACAACCGTTACCCCCTCTTCCGGAACCATGTAATGGAAACCGTAATCAGATTGATCATCACGTTTTGCATCTCCCGTATAATCATAATAAAAAGAACTCACGGCGTGGATCTTCTTTGTCATAACTACGCCAAAACGGAAGGGATACGCCATAATATTGCCAACGCCCCGGTACTTCCGGATGATCCGAAGGACCAAAGTGACAGGCAATCTCGGCAGCATTATTTCCCGTTTCATGCAATAAAGCAAAAATCATTTCCTTTCCATATTTGTTGTTTTCCGACCATACATATTTGAAATCACTTTCCAATTCATACTGGCCACTGTTCAACACCATGTCGATATATGTTTTCGCATTCGCATAATCATGATTACGCAAGTAGATCTTTCCCAGTAACGTAGCGGCGGCTCCACTCGTGGCACGAGCCAGATCCTGGCCACTCCAGCTAGCAGGTAAAAGGTTGATACATTCTTTCAAATCAGAAATCAATGTCGCTTCAATTTCGGCTACCGGAGTCAATGCCGCATCATTCATGGTAAAAGGATTCTTCACCAACGATGTGATAAAAGGAACTGCTCCCCATGCATCTGTCAAATCACGATAAGCCATCGCCCGCAAAAATTTAGCCTGCCCCTTCACCAGATTCTTCTTTTCTTCCGACATATTGACAGCATCCACATTATCTAAAATCGTATTGGCATTCGATACCACATTATACATATCCCTCCAGTTGTTACTGAAATAGCGGTTGCTGGCATCATACGTCATATTACTTAGTTTAGTCGGGTCGCCAGCCGCTGTAGAATAACCTATATCGGTAGCATAATCGGTAATCATAATCATATACCCCCCGTAATATAACCAAGCATCTCCCGGATAAGGATTCATATCCGAATATAAACCCACGACGGCTGCTTCAATATCCGACTCCGTACTATAAGCATTCGTTGTCGTCAAATTACTATATATTTCAGGATCCAGATCGGTACAAGCCGTAACCAACCCCATCGTAACCAGACCTAATAAATATTTCTTACAATTCATTTTCAAAATTCTCCTTTCCATTAGAACGTAATATTCAAACCTACCGTATAAGTACGCATAGCAGGATAAGCATTGAAATCCATACCTGCACCAGCATTTGCCGTTTGTTGGCTTCCACCTGACTGGGCAGCCTCGTTAGCTTTTGTATCCACTTCCGGATCCCAACCGGAATAACCTGTGATTGTAAACAAGTTCTCGGCTGAGAAATAAACCCGGCAAGAACTTACTATCTTTTTAAACGGAATCGTATAACCCAATGTCAGATTCTTCAGACGAAGGAATGAAGCGTCTTCGATAAAATGATCATTCACATATCCACCATACTGCGAATAGTAGAAACCGTTACGCGGGATATCTGTATTCTTGTTTGAAGGTGTCCAACGATTCAATGCGTCTGTAGTACGTTTCCACTCCAAGTTCATACGTGTCATGTTTAACAGATCATTGCCAATAGATCCTTGGAAGAAAATTGACAAGTCAAATCCTTTCCAGGCAAAGTTATTGGTCAAACCAAAAATCAAATCAGGATTGGCATTGCCTATAATTGTACGGTCATCTGCATCGATTTTACCATCATTATTCACATCCTCGAATTTCGGATCACCTGGTTTTGAATTCGGTTGAGCAGCATACGATTCACCTTCTTGCAATACACCTATATACTTCCATCCATACAAAGAGCCCAATGGTTCTCCCTCGCGTACAATCGCGTAAGCATTTTCCGATACAGTACCAACCGGTTTAGAAGAAGTGATACGTATGTCACCACTACTACCCAAGTCCAATACCTTATTCCGGTTGAGTGCTAAATTAAACTTTGTGTCCCAAACGAAATCACCAGTCAAATTATGAGAAGTAATATCCAATTCAAAACCGCGATTCGATATCTCACCAACATTCTGCTGACCGGAAGTAAAACCGGTATAATAAGGTAAGGAAACTTTCAGTAACAAATCTTTTGTTTTTTTCCAGTAACCATCCAACGTAACAGACAAACGATTATTAAAAAAGCCCATATCAAACCGACATTATACTGAGTAGTCGTTTCCCACTTCAAACTGGCATTCTCAGGACTGCTTTGGTTAAGATGCGTACCCGGTATATTGCTTGAACCGTCCAATGTGACATGATTGGTAGAAACCAACGCATACGAAGCATAATCTCCAATACGTTCGTTCCCAGTAACACCATAGCCGGCACGTACTTTCAAGTTGCTGAAAACACCCCAATTCTTCACAAAATCTTCTTCGCTGGCACGCCAAGCCAAAGAACCTGACGGAAATGTTCCCCAATGGTTGTTCGCTCCAAATCGGGAAGAACCATCCCGACGAACCGTTACCGTTGCCAAATACTTATCATTGAACGTATAATTTACACGACCGAAGAATGAGGCCAACAAATTCTCTGTCTTAGAAGAAGAGACCCTTTAATCGAAGCTGCCCCCAAATTGTTCCATTCGAACAAGTCGGTAGAGAAACCTTTTCCGTTTGCCGAACGAGACTCCCTGCACTGTACTTCTCATACGAATACCCCAACATTACATTCAAGTCGTGTATATTGTTGAAAGTCTTCATATAATTTAAAATACCTTCAAATACCTGCCGAGGTTGCCCTGAAATCATACGTAGAAGCAATACCACCTTCTATTTCTCCTGCATAAGTAGTAGATTTCGGCAAATAAGATCCTTTGAAATTATGCAACAATTCGACACCGGCTGTAGCTTTGGCTGTAAATCCCTCAAACGGATTGACTTCAAGGAAAACTGTTCCGTTGAACTTGTCATTTACCACCTCTTTTTTACGCTCCAGCAAATTGGCCAACGGATTATCCCCACGACCTCCCGGAACGCGCCCATACGTGCCATCTTCATTGTAAGGCTTTACTGTCGGATCATACCCATCACGCTCAACATGACGTTCTCACCCAAAATATTTCCGCTATAGGTTTGAGCATTCGAACGTTCGCGGTGGGCATACATCGTAGCACCGGCTTTAATGAAATCGTTAATGGTTTGATCTACATTCACACGTCCTGAAATACGGTTAAAATCCGTATTCTTCAAAACACCCTCTTGCTTATAATATCCTAAACTGGTCAATACCTTTGTCTTTTCAGAACCTCCACGGAACTGGATATTATGATCTTGTACCAAAGCTAGGCGTGTACAGACATCCAACCAATCGGTATCTACGGTAGACTGTAATTGAGAGGGCGTATAAACTCCGTTAGGGTTGCCTTCTTGGCCATCAATTTCCTGATACAATGCATTTTGCAAGTTCATATAATCCTTTGCATTGAGAAACTCAAACGGATTATCCACCTTCTGAGTTCCCAAGTAACCACTGTAAGAAATCTTGTTTTCTCCTGCTTTTCCTCGTTTCGTCGTAATCAATACGACCCCATTCGCACCACGTGCTCCATAAATAGCCGTGGCCGACGCATCCTTTAAGATTTGCATGGATTCAATATCATTCGGATTCAGATTCAAGCCTTCAGAAGAAGGGAAACCATCCACCACATAAAGCGGTTCGTTAGTAGACGAGATTGAGTTATTGCCACGAACACGTACCGCAATAGTACCACCCGGTGCTTTTGAACTTTGCGATACCTGCACACCGGCCGTTTTACCTTGCAATGCCTGGGCTGCGTTACTCACCGTACCACCCAGCACCATGTCATCTGCCGATACAGTCGAAACAGCACCGGTCAGGTCTTTCTTCTTTACATAACCATAACCAATGGCAACCACCTCATTCAGACCGATTGCCTCTTCTACTAAACTGACATTCAACACAGACTGGCTACCTACTTTAACTTCTTTCGTAGTATAACCAATAAAAGAAATAACCAAAGTTGCATTGTTAGGTACATCCAAGGTATACTTACCGTTCATATCGGTAACTGTACCATTTGTGGTTTCTTTCTGCACGACATTAGCACCAGGTATAGGTTCTCCGGCACTATCCGTTACAACCCCCGACACCCTTTTAGCCTGTTGAGTGATCATAACACTTTCATTCTTTGCTTTCGTTGCATCCACTCCACCTGGAATAGCATACGAAGAAACGAGGGAAGATAAACATAATCCAGCTATAAGACCGGACCTTGAAAACACCTTCCGCGTCTGAGAATCCACTGCTCTTTGCAGCAAGATTGTCTTTCAGTAAAGCGTTGTTCATAAATTTGAATTATTAGATTTATATCTGCATTACAATAACATCACTCTTTACAGCAAACTTGTCAGAATACCAACAATTAACCTGAGTTCGATAAGAACTCTTTCAAAACAGAGAAAACTTAAAAAGAGAAATATGTAAAAAAGGCTTTTAGAAGACTCCTGTTCATAAAGATTTGAGTGAAAAGAGTGTTAAATTCTTATTTTTTTAATATAAGAAACCTGCGTTAGCGTATTTTTTATATATTTGGCAAAAAAATGAAAGAGTTCTTATCGGACTAAATCAGTTGCTTAAGAAAGGTTATAACGAGTTCCTAGCCTAATATATTCAAATAACAGATTGAAATAAAGTACGTTTTACACAAATAGAATATTTGCCTACTTAACCTTAAAAATACGTTTATTGATCTATTTTGCATAAAACAGGACATTCCTAATTAAGACGAACCATCCTTCTCCTAAAATTCAAGACACTAACATCTTTCGTACAAACAAAACCATTCATTGTATACATTATAAATGAGCATCAGAAACTATCAAACACAGAATATTTTCTTTATAGTACTCTATATTTTTTGCCCAGCTATACTTACTTTTTTCACGCAAACAACTAATACATCCTCTTCAGCCCCCCATTTTATACCCTTTTTTACACCTGGGTTTGAACGATGCTAAGACCCGAGTCTCAACACACTTTACACCCGAATTTCTAAAAAAGGGAACTGGCTACTCTATTGATAATAAGCCCTATAGCCAGGCTCTTTTTGTCTGACTGTTTTGTGGTAGTATGATAATAAAAAAGAACTATCACACTAACTATCACAGCCTGCATATATTGAAATTCAATATATATAAACCATGAATGATAGTATGACAGTTCTATTAAATAATGTGGAAGTAAAAAGTTCTTTTTTATTTTTCTACCACCAGCCATGTATTTCCGCGGGCAGGAATAGTCACCTTTATATCTACCGTATAGTCTCTGTTCAGCTTATAGGTAACCGTAGCGTTCTCTTTTTCTCCCTGATCTTCGCTACATCGGAGATACCGGTGTAATAAAGCGGAAGCCGGATCATACGAGTAATAGCCTTGTCGGTCGGGTTAAACAACAGGGCAAAGCCTTTCTCCTTGCCGTCCGGATCGACATGCATGAAACCGTCCCAGTCGCGTCCGTCGGCACGGCGCAGATGGATCAGTTCGCTGTTCAGGATAGTCCGGTATTTCTTGTACCAGTCGATCACCTCTACTACGGCCGCTTTCGTTTCCGGTGTATCATACAGACGCGGACCACGGTAACAAGCCTGTACTCCTGCACCGTAATTCTGGATCATGTGCGCTTTATAATCAGGGATATGATCTTTCAAAGGTTCGAGCGTAGCGGCAGCCCCACCGCCATGATATTGGGTAAGCGGAACGAATGTCCAGCACATACCCGGCAGGCGTTCCCACAAGCCATCGTACATCACCTGGCGTCCCAGCACCAACTGCCGTTCGCGGGGAAGCGACCAGTTTACTTCACGGTAACCAATACCGACTTTCGTACCACCATTCAACATATAACCGAAATCGGGTATATTGGTATAAATGCCATTCTCACAATATCCATTGATACAGGTTCACAATCTGCTGGCGTTGTTTCCACTGGGAGTCTTTCAAACCCTTATGATGGGCATGGCTGGTCGAAGCACAGACATTGCCGGATACGAACCGTCGTTCTCAAAGACTGTCACTCCTGTCTTCTCGTAGAAAGAACGTATCTTGCGGAAATAATCGTATCCCCATTCACTGGAGAGGCAGGGAGAACTGCCGAAGATCATACCGCCGCGCTTTCCTGTTTCGGGATTGATCACGTCGACCTCATCGCTAATCCAACGGCTGGACAACAGGGAATAACCGCCCAGTTCGATGCCTTTGGAGTTGGCATATTCGGTGAACTCCTTGAATTTAGCTATATTCGCTTCACTCTCATCCTCCATATTCAGTCCCGAACCGAAGCTGAGGATCACCATCTCATAACCGGTTTCAGCACACTGATCGATAGCCGTCTTCACCACCTTCGGATCGGAAGATACACAATGCAGGAAGATCGGGTTTTCAGTCGTCCACGGGGCGATCTTACGGTACATCCGCTTCAGGAAAAGCCCTTTCCGGTCACGGTCATCGCTGTCGAAAGGCATCAGCCAGGTACGGAAGCTATTGAATTTAGCACCGTCGGGGATATCTTCGTCCGGCCCCATCGGCAGTTTTACCTCCAGCAGGCAAGGGGTAAGCAGCGGATAATTACACTGTGAAGTATAGCGGGGGTCGGTATTCCAGAATTCCGTGCGGTCGGCCTCCCGTTCGGTAAAGCCGAGAAACGCCCAGTCGCTCTCGACATGAATATTCGGTTTCAGGAACTGCTCCGGCCTTTTGGCTTCCACCGGTGATTCCGGTTCTGCCATCGCCAGTTGCTCCAGGGTAAATTCATCCAGTGTGATTCCCATACCACTCTTATTCTCGATCTCCATCCATTTACTGATACAGGGAATACCATCATAGAGGGCATAATTCAGTTTCACCTTCACACCTTTCAGGTAATCCGGTCCTTCCAGATAGAAAGAAAGTACCTTCCCTGTCGTTTCGCCCGGCTTCACCAGCGACCAGCGTTTGTTCGCCCAGTCGATACGGGGAGCCAGTTCAGTAATATTGAACCCGGTCACACGAAACGAATTCGGAAGGATCGTCAGGCTGTCGACCCATTTATATTGTGTATAGCCATACTCAAACTGCCCGTCGAGGCCGCCAAGCGTATACACTTTATCATCGATTTTCAGAACACCTTCGTTACTGACGGCACGCAGCATACTTTCCCCTGTCATCTGGTTAACCAGGTCGACGGTCGCCAGGTTCGGATAGATACGGAAGATACGGCTTACCAGTCCATTGGAAAGGACAATATCTTTGCCGTTATGCGTCTGATACACGCCGGCCTTCACCCCTTTGGCATCGAGCAACCAGTCCGACTCCGGACGCGCCACCGGCAAATCGATGGCAGGCAGAGCAGCGACCTTACTGCGCAACGCCCTTTCCACCTCAGCAGGCATTGTCTCGATAGTCCCTTTATAATCGGCATTCACCAGCGAAGGCTTAATCTCGTTATAAGAAAAAACAGGCTCGATCCAATCGGCATGGTCACCGCTTACGCCGTCGCCTCCATCTTCAACGACCAGTTCCAGTACATCGACCCCTGAAACATCGAGCGACACCTCACGAGCTTTCTCGCCTCCACGGACCATGCCGCTGTTATACAACTCCTTTCCGTCACCCACCAGGCGAAAGACAACGCTTCCCTTATCAAAGGAACCATCACCGGCACCTACTCCGACAAACTGCTTCTTTCCTCCGGTACCGTCGGTCCGATAAAAACAACATCGTTCCGTCCGTCATCGGTATCTTACTGAAATCTTCTTTTTTTATAATCCAGCGAACGGTCGTTCACACCCACCTTGCAGGTAAACAGCCCTGTATTCTTCCGCAGGCTCAGTTTGATCTTGCTGTTTGCCTGTACGCCTACCCCCCTTGTCCGAAATGCTCACCGCCCACCGTCAGTTTCTCACCGGTAACAGCTGCATTCTTCATCGGCGAACCATACTGCTGGTAGGCCAGGGGATAAATCCATATCCGGCAGGGATATTTTATTCTGGGCACTGATAGCCCAGCTTGAAAAGAAAAAATCCTCCCATAAGGAGAAATAAAGAGATCGTCTTTTTCATGTTAGTCAGAAGTTAGAATATATAAGTCCCCAAAGATACTTAAAATATCTCCGGAGACTGCATTAGTAATATACAACATCAAATCATCGCCTATTTTCCCCAGGCCTTATTCGGGGTATCCCCCCCATCCATAACTCCCAACAAGCCTCCGTCCGAAAAAGACTGCATGAGGTATCCGGAAAGAGTTGTACTCTTTTCCGTTAAGCCGTGCACGTTGGATATAACAATTGGCTGCCGAATTATTGTAAGTCTTTATTTTAAAGGTTTTCCCCTTATAATAATCAGTATCCAGCGAAATAGTCACCTCGTCGAACACCGGACTTGTTATATCGTATTGCGGATCACGGGAAGAACCGCCGTCCAAGGCAAACAACCCGATCGCCATCAATGAGCTCACGCCGCCCATCTGCCCCTGGTCCTCATCATGTCCCGCCATATCCCCTGTCGGGAGTAACCGCCCCGTAAGCCTGTTCCTTCACACGGCGCACCCAGTATTGAGTCAGCCAGGGTTTCCCGTTAAGCATGCGAAAAGACATGTGCATTCGAACAACCCGGCTGGTTCGCATAACTGACATAACCACTGCCGTATCCATAGACAAAATCTGTTGACTCCGACTGCTTGAAAGCAAAATCCAACTTACTGCAAAGACTGTCATTTCCTCCCATCAACCTTGCCAACACAGGGATATCGTGCGAAAGTCCGAACGTCGCCTGCCAAGCGTTGGCCTCTACATATCCGTTACCGCTCAAAGGGTCGGTATGCAACCATTCACCGTTTGCCCTCTTCGGCAAGATCAGTCCCAGTTCTTTATTAAAAGAAGCAGGCCAGCCTGTAGCCCGTTTATGGAAATAGTTATAATCGCTTTTCTTTCCCATTTTAGCAGCCATTTCAGCCAAAGCCCAATCTTCAAACGCCCACTGGATGGTCAGACCGGCATTACCGGGACAATATCCGTTACGAACATAAAAATCTAACTCCTTATCCATTCCCAATGCCAGCATTCCTCCTTTGGAATGATTCCGTTTCATCGCCTTGAACGCTTTTTGCTGATCCCCTTCCTGGTCCAGCCCTTTTGGAAAGCACTCGTGATAAGAGAGGTAGCAGGACATCCGGACATGATATATGAATATCCACCGGCGCAAGGCCCGCGGGGAAGCAGATTCCCATTCACATCGTATTCCAGCAAAGAAGCCGCAAAATCATCCAATACCGAAGGATAAGCCAATCCCCAAAGCGTATTCAGGTTCCATTGTGTCAACCAAAAACGCATCAGAGTTATACATGTGATGTTTCACCTTCCCTTCCCGGTCCTTAGCCAGTTGCCTTACATGGAAACGGATATTTTTCGTTTTAGAACCTTCCCGGGTACCATCCGTATAATCCGGATATTCACCGTTATAATCATCCAGTTTATGCCTTCCCAGTAAAGAATGCCACAAATCGGTATAGAACTTCATTTGTTGGTCATGGCTTCCTCCTTTCACATCGATTCGTCCCAACCATTCATTCCATTCCTGCTGTGACTCCTGCCGTACCCGATTAAAATCCCAGTGGCTGCAATCCTGCTCCAGATTCTCCCAGGCATTGTCCGTACTGACATAGGAGATAGCCACCTTCATCTGTACCTGTTCGCCCGGTTGTACCTGATAATTCGCTTTCACACCCGAAGTGGGAGCATCATGGTAACTCATTCCCTGGTTTCTCGGAGTACTCTCTCCGGCACCCTGCAACTCGCTGATATCTTTGAACTGCTCCGATCCGACCCAGCCGTCCAGCGACCTGAAAGGAGTATCGAATGTAACGGCAAAATAAATCCTGACCACATCGGGACCGCCCCACAAGCGTCCGGTCGTATCGAAATAGCCTTCCACACCTTCATTTCCCTTTTTTATAAACATGGGCATTGACCATTGTCGAAGTGCCGACATAACCTCCCAAGTTCAGCAAGATATCAGCCGGATTTTCCTCCGTATACGTAAACCGGTAGAAGCTGACGCGATCGGTAGCTGTCTGCTCCACCCACATTTTATAAGTATCCAGAAACAACCTGTGATAACCCGGTTGTACAATCTCTCCCTGATGCAGGAAAGAAGATTTCCAGGACTGTTCTCCTCCCGTCGGGTCCACCTCGCCCGTCACCGGCATCACCGTCAACCCGGACAGCATCCAGCAATGGATCTGCGGGAACCCCAGCACTTCCGTCGAATTATAATTATACCCGCCTCCATACTGATTCTTGTTTCTTGTCAGAGGCGCCGCCCCTATCATCCCATAAGGTTGGTTCCCTGTGATAAAGAAAAAAATACCGTCCGCGGGCAGTCTCGATATAAGGATTTACCCAGGATACATGATCCGTATAATCATCGGGAGAAGGAAAACACCTCGATCTCCGAAAGCCCCACCTGCGTACCGGCGGCATCGGTCACCTCGAACCGTATCCACTCGACCTTCCGCGACTCAAACTCAATCTCTTTGGGAGTCCCGTCATTAGCCATTCCCCAGACATTGATCTTACTGCCGTCACTGAAATGCAATACGCCTCCGGCTACATGTGCCTCCCTGGCCGGACGGTCATACAGAATAATTTTATTGATATTCACGGGGCGTTCCCAATCTAACTGTATCCAGGGATAATCGATCTGTCCCCAGAAAGTCTCCGTACTTTTAGATACCCATTCCCCTTTTCCCGGTACCCGTATCAGGCCATCGATCACCTTTGCCGCATCGTGACCGGCATCAATCGAAGAGGAAGCCGATACACGGGCTTGCGAGGCAATATTATAAGGCGTAGCCCAACTAATAACCGGATAACTCCCCAGCAACACCAACAAAAAAAGGAGAATAAATTTATTATTTTCTTCATATGGAAGCACTTTATAATTCAATACAAATATAAGTCGTTATCATCTTAAAATCAACAAAATACACGTTTATTTTCGAAGAGAATTATTGTCCTATAAGGCTTGGGACACCCTGTGGGACAACAAACTAAACAATAAGCTTATTTCTCTATCTCTTATGAATAAGCCTATTAACTCATCCTTCAAAACAACTCCGATAACATCACTGGGACAACCGCAGGGACACTCTCTTAATATATAAAAATATATATATAATAAAACTGTTTTTTAATTTGAAAAAAGCAACACTACTGTGCCAACCAACTTGACACTATAGTGCTACTTACCATAGCACTATAGTCATACAACCAATAGGACTATAGTTTGACCAAAAACCCCCATTTCATCGAGGATTTTTCTTATTTTATGACGAAATCCGTACCTGTTGACACCTGTATTTTTTTTCACTTTATCCCCATAACGGACATTCACCTTTTGCGGTTTGTCGGCAGAAATCTTAGCAGAAACCAGTTTACTGTCTTCCCATTTCATATCGACCGTATAGCCACCCCGTGCACGCAATCCCCGTATCTCTCCCGTTTTCCAAAAGGGAGGTAACGCAGGAAGCAAATGAATTTCTCCATTATGGCTTTTTGCAACAACATTTCGGCAATACCTGCTGTACCTCCGAAATTACCGTCTATCTGGAAAGGAGGATGGATAATTAAACAAATTGCTTTGGGTTGTTTTTAGCCAGTAACATCTGTACATTGTTGCCAGCCTCTTCCCCATCTTGCAAACGGGCATAAAAATTAATCATCATCCAGGCACGGCTCCAACCGGTGTACGAACCTTGTCGGTTCGATTCATTCTCATTGTAGAAACGACGACGTTCAATGGTTTTACGGGCAGCTTCAAACAAATCCTTCTTGGTTGAGTTGATCGAAGTACCGGATAAAGCCCAAAGAGATGAGAGATATGCCGGTGCCCCGGTTCGACCTCTTCATAATCTTCAATCCATTCCTGAATTGTCTGATAACGTTTGCTTATCCGTATAGGCGGTAATTTACGCAAGGTTTCAGACAACTTATTATTATTCTTAGAGTCTGCACCAACAATCTTACCGGCATCCAGGCAAGCATGAAGCAACTCGTATATAATCTCAACATCCATCGTTGCACCATATGTCAACATATACGTCTTACCATTCGGTAACTTATACCTGTTTTCCGGTGAATTGGAAGGAGCTGTCACCAGATACCCGTTTTTATCTTCCACCAAATAAGACATGATAAACTCGGCAGCTTCCATCATAGCTGGATACGCCTCGTTCTTCAAATACTCCTTATCGCCATTAAACAGGAAATGTTCCCATTGATGTAAGACCAACCAAGCACTCGCAATCGGGAAAGTACCCCATCCCACTCCATCGGCAATGGCTGTACGACCGAAAGGATCTGTCAGGTGATTCATCGTCCACCCTTTGGCATTGTAAGTTTTACTTGCTGTTACCCGACCTGGTACCCGGAGCGCATTGATGAAATTGGAAAAAGGCACTACCGTCTCCGACAAATTACAAACCTCTGCCGGCCAGTAGTTCATCTGGATATTGATATTCGTATGGAAGTCGGAACTCCAAGCCGCATACATATCTTCATTCCATAACCCTTGCAAATTAGCCGGAAGTACACCGGGAGCACGGGAAGAATTCATCAATAGATAACGCCCGTATTGGAAATAAAAGCGTAATCAAAGAAAGATCGGTTTCTCCGTTTTTCACCCGTTCCAATCGACGGTCGGTGGGTAATATGGAAGACTCGCCCATATTGAACGTCACACGGTTGAACAGACTACTATGATCTGCCACATGCGCCTGCTTTACTTTTTCATACGAATCCTTACCCAGCCGGGCAAGAATTTGTTGGCACGTTTTCAACGGATCGATTTCCCTGTCGACATCCAACTTAGCAAAATTATAATCTGTAGCAGCTGTCAAATAAAAAATCAACTTCGTCTGCCTTTTTCTACATAAAACGCATTGTTCAACGCCATCAACTGCCCACCTTTATGAAACCCGGCAATCCGGCCAGCAAAACGCATGTGAGGACCGATCGCACCCATTTCCGCTTCCGGCAAATCTATAATCTGCCCCTTTATCTCCAACTCATTGGCCGATACCGGACAGGCTGTAGCATCCTGTTCCCTGTCATAATGTAACCGGAACGTCAGAGCGCCAGCCAGGCGTATCGGCCGACAAACGAATGACGACGACATCATTTTCAGCAGAGACGAACACTTCACGTTTATAAGTCACCTGATTTAACGTATAAGAGACAGAGGCAATGCCAGTCTCCAGATCCAGTTCCCGCCGGTAATCGGAAACAGCCGAATTAACGCTCCGGCCGGTCAATAAGTCTATATAAATATTTCCAAACGGCTGATAAGAACGAATACGCAAGGGATCGCTTTTCATGTATTTTTCCGATAACTCCACCGCCTTTCCGATCTCTCCATTTAGCAACAATTGTTGTATTTCAGGCAGTTTGTCGGCAGATGCCGCATTGGCATCGTTTTTGGCTCCGGCCCACAGACTTTCTTCATTCAACTGAATGGTTTCGCGTCGATAGTCACCGTACACCATCGCTCCCAAACGGCCGTTCCCCACCGGAAGAGCCTCGTTCCAATCTTTTGCCGGCTTGTCATACCATAACCGGCAATCCTGTTGTTGCGCCGATAGCGCGATCGAAACTATACAACAAAGTGTGATAAATAGATTCCGTTTCATAAATATAATATTTTAATACCTGCTAATACGAGCCACGAAGCCACCGCCCGACATCAATTCTTCTTTAAGCCGCTGGCCGGAACGTACTTTACTTTTCTTCACCACAAGCTGTTTCCGGTTGCCGGGGGCATCCGTAGCTATTTCCATCTGATATTTCCCTTTCGGCAAGAAATCCAGCTTCGCATCAAACGTACGGGCATCCTCTCCGTTAAGGACGGTCAGATACCAAACATCCCCTTTTCTGCGTGCCAAAGCAGCCAACCTGCCGATCTCGCTTTCCGGCAATACAACCGTTTCATCCCAAATCACCGGTACACTTTCTATAAACGAGCGTCCGGGGCAGGACAACATTTCATCCACATCTGCCGCAAAGATCAACATCGGGGGAGGTAAACATATAAATGGATGATAACTGGCATCCAAAGGTGACAGAGGGAGAGCATTGCGTAGTGAAACTCATCGGCGTATAATCGGCAGCTCCTACCAACCAACGGGTAAAGGGCAATACCGTATTGTGATAAGGCCAAGCCGGTCCCGGAGCCCAGCTATCCTCTCCACCTACACATTCCAAACCTCTCACCGCCTCTTTCGCCAACAAGTTCGGATAAGTATAGGAGTCGCCGGTCGGTTTATTCACACCGTGGAAGATAACCATCAACTTTTTCTTTGGCGGCATCTTTCAAAAAAATATTCTCCATCAAATTCACCGTAAAGAGGTTTTCGGTATGAAAAAGTCTATCTTCAACCCTTTCACCCCAACTTCCGCGCATTTCTTCATGAAATTGGTGCGTTCTTGCGGATCAACCAGACCAATGTCTGATTTATTTCCAGAACGGGGAGACGAAGAACGCCATACCCAAATATCCACATTCTTGGCTTTGGCATAATCCACCAACTCTTTCAGTATTTCCCATTTAGTCCGTCCGTTTTGCCTCTTTCTCTGTTTGTTGCCACAACTCCCAGCCATCGTCTACCACTACGGATTCAATACCCAGTTCAGCACATCCGTCTACAAACCGTTTTTGCGTAGCTACACTTAGTTTCTCACTACCCTGCACATACCACGTAAAGGTCGCCCTACCCGGTTTTATCCAATCTGTCTTTGCTCCATCCGGGAAAAACGTTTTATTCGGCTGATCAGAAACCTGAGCAATGATCTGGTTATTTACCAAGCCATTCAAATCTTTTGACAACATAAGGATACGCCAGGGAGTTACAATTTCCTGACTTTCCGCTTTCGGGGAAACAATCCACGGGATATTACGCACTTCTTCATGCCAATATTTAGCAGGAGGAAGACCAGTAACTATTCCCGTTTCCACATGTCCCTTATTTTCCACATAACCAAACTGTACCTTTGTTCGGAGCTGTACCCAACAGTACTGCACCATGATAATTGAACAGATTTGCTTCCGTAATTGCTGCATAAAATTCCATTCGGCAGATGAAAAGTCGCAGGCGGAGCCAACAACTCGCCTTCTATACGATCGGTCTCCCGTTCCTGATATTCTTGCAACCAACCGTATTGAAATGGCCCGCTGGCATACCAAACTTTAGTCTGTGACGGGAAAATAAACGATGTTTCCTCTCCATAAATACAAACAGGCCCATCTGCCGGAATGCGGTAACGCAGGGCAATCCCGTCAGGAAATATCCGGGCATCCAAAAGAAACGGCTACCATCGGCTTGTTGGAACTCATAGACCAGGGTATTGTTCTCCTTTTTTCCTTGCTCAACTGTTGAGCATCTTTCCCTAACAAACGGTGATCAACATTCAATCCTAAAGGAGCTTTCCGAATAACTGAATTTTCCTCATAAGAGACATCCAGTACCAATTGTTTATCGGCATTCGCCTCTATTTTCAACTTTACCGGGGTAGCACCGGTAACAGCGTCTATCGCCTCTCCTTTTACTATCTGACTTATATTCAATAAGAACAGAGTTATGGCTAAAAATTTCGTTATACGATTATTCATCTTAAGTTATATTAGGTTTCAAAACATTGAAATGGTAAAAATAGGAAACAAATCCAATAGGTACTTTTATAAAAAATACGGGTATTATTTTGCAAAATCCGGGATTAAAGAAAGAATTAGAAAGTATCGCACCTCTCTTCAAATACAGTCATAAAGAGAAGGTGCGAAACCTTAATTATTTATTCGTCATAAAACGGAAATTATAATCACTGAACGACCAAACTTTTGCTCCTTCAGGTATAACTACATCCCCTGTTTTATTACCATTACCATCCACATCCACTTTCAACGCAATGCGAGAAAAATCTCCCTTCTCATAGTCAAATGTCTTTCCATCATCATCATACAAATTATAAGAAGCGGAAACATTTCCATAATGACGTATTTCCAACGGCAACTTTTCATCTTTCATCTTTGTTATGGCAGGCCATAGAGGAACAATTCCCCCTTCTTTTTCACATATACCGGAATCTTAGATAAACCGGAGAAACTGTTATCACCTCTCCTTCCCCGGCCAATTCACCGGTATAAAAATCATACCACTTGCCTTGTGGCAAAACTACCTTGCGTTCTTTCTCTCCGGCAAACAAAGGAGCGACGAGCAAGCTCGGCCCTACCATAAACTGATCCTTCACTTCTTTCCTCACAGCCATCGCATACGGATTGTCGGTCGCATCCAACACTCCTTTTTTCCGTTTGGGCTTCAGCCTGATACCCTTCTTCCAAATTCATGGCACGAACAGGAGGAATCCCCTCAAACGTATAATCGGCAAAAGCCGTATAAAGATAAGGGATCAGCTGCATACGCAATTGGGCAATCTCATTCACTTCTTTATCCACATCTGGGAACGACCAGGGTTTAGTACCGTCCGCCCAGGCATTCAGCATCGCCAAAGGAGAGAAACAAACCGTCTGCATACGGCGTAGCCACTCTTCTGAGGTTTTGGAGGCACGAACTTCCGGTGTCCAGAGCACACCGATAAACGAACTGTTGATCAGTGCCGTGATAAAATCGCGATGTGCATAATAATCGTTATAAATAACATAAGGATACGAACTTGTTCCTGCATTTCCGGCACGAACCAGTCCATACGTCCGCGTGTTACGTTTACGAAAACATGTCCATGGTAACACTTTGCATCATGGAGCCATATATCTGACGCATTTGTTCGGCAGGTATTCCGGAAGGGAAAGAAGCTATCCGGCCAAAGCCAAGAATCAAAACCATCATTCTCGTCCATCTTATACCCACTGACACCTTTATCCAACTGATGTTTCTCAAAATGCTCCACCATAATCTTCCGGGTTTCCGGCATCGAATAATCAGGCACAATTCCACACCATACCGTGTGTGACCCCGTATAAGGTTCTATCTTATCATACAGCTCACCATCCGGCGACACATAAGGATTAATCCACATTCGTCTTAATACCTTTATTATTCAATCCTTCCAAGAATTTTTCAGGTTCCGGGAAACGGGTCTTATCCCATTCATACGTACATGGATAAGAACGGCTCATCAACCAGGCTCAAACCCGATCACACTTAATGGGAAACCTCTTTTTTCAAATTCTGCCACTTCCGCATTCACTTACTTGTCAGAAAAGAGAGTCCGTACACGATGCCAAAAACCTAATCCCCAACGCGGAGGTAATGCACCGCCACCATTATACAGATTAAAACGGCGGACTACGTCCAGCATAGTAGGTCCGGCGAACAGGACAACTTCAACTCCTTCTGCCGGCACCAGAAACTCCAGATTATCCGAATAAGGTTGGGCTTCCCCAATTCTTATCCGTATTTCGGTCTCTGACTACAGGCGGATTCTTGCTGTCTTTCCTTACACTTGTTCCTACCCATGTATCTATATATCTGGCTGAATTGATAAAGGCACCATATCCCCTAGAAGAAACAAAAAAAGGGAACCGGTGTGTGTGTACGTCCATCATCCTTACCCGTATAATGATCTACATGCAAACGCATGATTCGCCCTCTCTGTTCTACTGTCTTAAAATTCAACCCTAAACCGAATATCTTCTCATCCTTTTCCAGCGGGAAACGGATATAGGTTTTTCCCATCAACAACCTCAAAGGTAATATCATCTTGAGCCACAGGCAACGATGCCTCTCCCATTTTTTGAATCGTTTCCAACTTTGGGGGTTATATGTAACTCACTCAGCAAATTTACCTTTTCAGGTGTCCCTACCGACACGTTCCACACACCAGACACTGTTTCTTTCCACTTGACCGCCCCTTTGTCCTGATGAGAATCAGTACAAGCACCCAACATGCAAAAGTGTACAAATTGTTACTAAATATTTTTTCATATATGCAAAAAATTGAATAAATGGTTTATTTTCCATACGATTACTACTACTATGCAAAAATAAAAAAAAATGTTGCACAAGTTACTTCGTTTCAAGAAACTAAACCGTGCAACATCTTCTTTCTAGATTATTCACCTCGTAGATAAACGATGCCTACCTACTAAGTCGTTGCCTTCTACCAAATAGGTAGGTAGTTTACCTTAGAATAATTGGGGTTCAATTTGGATTACTCGTAAGGGTTAAACTTTCCACCCGGCCAATCCTGCGTCTGTTCCAACTTCGAGTTGGTTTCCAAATGCTTGTTAGAATAGCATAGAAATAATAATTGTCCTTAAAATCAATATCGAATTTCTCATCCAAGATTACCAAAAAGAATCTTTGAAATAAACCGGATAATCCTTTTCCAAATCTATTTGATCCTTGATATTATCGAACTCTTCTTGAGAAAACTCTCAACTTAGGCAATTTGCCATGACGCTTCGTCCCGTTCAACTCTGAAGCAAACAATCTACGACGGCGCAAATCCCAATACCGTTTACCTTCAAATGCAAACTCAATCTTACGTTCCAACATGATTGCAGCCAACATATCTTTTTCGACATATTCTGTTTCAAACCATACATACTGTTTTCTCCCGAATAATACCAGCACGTTCACGAATTTGTTTCAAAATAGCGTATGCTTCATCCAACTTATCAAGCTCTGCCGCACATTCAGCATAGTTCATTAACACCTCCGCATAACGAATTTCAATCCAATCCGTACTACTTCTTTCAGTAAAATAAGGAGTATAACTAACATCAACAGCCTTACGACAATAAAAAACCAGAGGCAGTCGGCATATTTAGCTCAGATCCTACATAAGTCCATTGTTTTCTTCCGCTCTTACCACTCAACTCCCACAAACAACCATTATATGCCACTGTTTGTTTGAAACGCGGATCCCTGTTTTTCCAATAGAACACAGGATCGTACTCTTCGGATTCCGAAATAGGCAGACCATTATACATCGGATAAGATTCGACCATTTCCAATGAAGGACGGTTAGCTCCTGTATAATTCTGGGCTTCCGACAAGGGGCGTGTAGCAGCACCATGTGTTTGTCATACCTGGTTCTTGATATCTTGTAACAAAAACCGCCTCCTCATTCATTTCATCAAACCAAATGTTTTCATAGTTATTATACAATCCGTATCCGTTTTCTGCCAATTGTTCCATAGCTTTCTTATTCTCTTGGTAAGCAGTTTCCCAACGGTTCTTATCTCCATTCGGATTAAATTGCGGACTTGCATAATATAATAAAATACGCCCTTTCAATGCCATCGCCGCAGCTTTTTGTAATACGTCCTTCGTCATCCCCGTCCATTTCCATGGAAGTGTCGCTATAGCCGTATCCAAATCTTTTATCATAATATCAATACATTCCGACGTTTTATTTCTAGAAACATACAAATCATCTGCCACTTCTTGGGGAGTAAGTATCATTGGGACACCACCATATACACGAACCATCTGGAAATAACGCCAAACACGTAATACCAAGGCTTGTGCACTCAACATATCTTGATCTTCTTTTTCCAATCGTTCCCGAAGAAACATTTTTCAGTAAAGATTGATCTTACGTATTTGTTCATAATTCCATACATCAATCGAAGCCGTGGTTAACTGTCCATACATGATACCGCCACCACCACTGGTCTCATCTGAATTACCGGCAACATCAGCATCCCATCCCGGTAGATTATCCCTACACAGTTTATCCAGATACGCTGTCGCATATTTGGCATCATTCAGACCTCGTTATCTGTAACAGCCGACAAATCCTTTTTATCCAAAATATCGGAGCATCGGGTAGCCATCAACATGAACGAACCGAACAATACATATTTTATATTCATATTATTATGCAATTAATGATTAGAAACTAAGATTTACACCAAACGAATAACTTTTCATCAAAGGATACGCCCCTAATACTGGAATTTTCCGGATCATAATATTTCACCTTATTCTGCAATAAACACAAGTTATTTCCTGTTAAGAAGAACTTCAACTGCGAAATACCTATCTTCCCGATGATTGATTGAGGCATCGTATAAGACAAATTTACATTCTTCAAACGCGCAAGAAAGAACCACTACGCATCCAAAATGTTGACTCACGATCGGCTGCATTCCGAGAAGCACGTGGAAATTCCGCATTTACATTTTCCGGTGTCCAATGATCCGTCCAAAAATCAAAGTTTGTTTCCTGGGGACGTGCTTGGCTCCCCCTCATGTCAATCATTACATCATGTCCGGCAACTCCTTGGAAAAACAAATCTAAAGAAAGACCTTTCCAACTGCCCCCAACAGAGAATCCGTAATTAATAGGAGGAACTGTATGATTCATAATCCAATCCTGGTCGTTATCATCAATTACACCATCCGGTTCATCTGAATTAGCCCCACGTAAATCACGATAGTTCATCATTCCCAATTCCGGTTTCTGTCCGAAAATAGTATACCCCTCCGGCAGAGCGTCCAGTTCTTCCTGTGTACGAATAATACCAGTTGCTATATACCCCATCTTACGATCTGTATTATAACCTATTTCCGATTTATATGGACGCAAATTTTCTGCTTCATCTTTCGTCTTCAATTTATTAGTCGCATATCCCAAATTTCCTTTTACATAATATGCAATATCAGAACCGATCTTATCAGAATATCCCAATTCTATTTCAAAACCTTTCGCATCAATTACCGCATAATTCTCTGCAGGCATTTTGGCACCAAATGTTGTAGGCATACTAGCCAAACGATCTCCTAAGATATCATACGTATGACGAAAAAAAAGCATCAAAGTTGAATGTTAATTTATTTTGCAAAAAGAGTAGCATCAAAACCGCCATTATATGTCAATGATTTTTCCCAAGTGATATCAGGGTTCGGAATCACATCAGCCTCTACCCCACTAGTTAAAGAGCCATATTGTGCACCACTGACTAAATTATAGCGTTGCATCCACTGCCATCCTCCGACTGCATCATTACCTAACAAACCAACAGAGGCCCTAATCTTCAGATAATCAACAAAACGAACATTTTTCTTTAAAGAAGTTTTTCTTCAGAAAATACGCCAAG
>VOFJ01003253.1_pt1 | contig 23287 bp, 41 predicted proteins | sample 5384081 | NCBI WGS metagenome assembly VOFJ01 (sample SAMN12384729, study PRJNA508395) | human gut metagenome | isolation source: healthy gut I | host: Homo sapiens | reverse complement strand
AGAATGACAGGAGTAACGAGCTATGAGCGGTATAAAGTGCAGGGTTGATCGCTTAATACGAGATGCACGGAGAATTGTGGAGACCACACATGTTGGTTCTGGCAGGGCATACAGGGGCTTACCAGTTAGACATCCGCGAATGGGATGGGGTACCGGGCAGCGCAAGGGACGGGCTTCACACAAAATCATATACATTCCCTGATAAAACGTCGGCAATGGCCTTTGCAGATGAAATGATGGGTTATTGGAAAGAACGATATTTGCTTGAGCCGTCCGATCTCCTACTGCTCGATTCGACAATTCCGACAGAGGCAGAGCACAAGGCGGCTGTTCAAAAGATGCGCCCTTTGGCACTTGAGGTTATCGCAGAGCACGAGGGCAAAACCTTAGAAGAAAAGCTGCGAGAACTATATGGGAAGGATGCAGATCTTGAGACATTACCTGTTTGGGGAGAAATTCTCAGATGGGTCAGAGAAACAGCGTAGTATAAGAAAAACAGCGCAACAGCGCATAAAAAAGAAAGGAAATTTATTATGGATTTTAAGGCTAACATTGAAACCCGCGAGAGCGTAGAGGCAAAGGCAAAAGCCGCGTTGGGCTTTGATCTCAGCAGCGCCCTTGACCTTGTAAACCGTACCGATTACTCATCGGTAGAGCAGTATCTTGACGCAGCGGCAAAAGCCGAGCTTGAACGCAGCAGCCCTGAATACAGAGCCGCCAGAAAGCGGCTTGAAGCAGAGTATAACGAACGCCTTGCAACGCGCCAGCGCGAAATTGAGGCCGCTGCTTACAAGACCATGCGGCAGAATGTCATCCTTGATAGCGTAGACAAGCGCAATATTGACGAGGAAGCCGCCGCACTTGCCCGCCGCGATCTTTCCGCAAATCGTATTGCCGCGTCCGACCTGGGCGCGACCATTGAGAAGTACGCGGCAGAGCTGACGGAAAAAAGCAAAGGACAGTAAGGCCAGCAATGCGCTTTTTAATGCTATGTTGCGAGGTCAACTGTAAGGAAAGGAGAACACACCATGAGCGAATTTAACATTTATGCCCGAAAGCTCGATACAGCTTTCAAAGAAGCCCGCAGCGAATACAACACCGCTTTCCGCGCACTCCAAGAGGCGCAGCAGGCCAACCGTGACGCTAACGCATGGAAGCCCGGAGACAGCGCCGAGGAAAAGCAGGTTAGAACAACCCGCGCAGCGCTAAAGCTGCATGACGCAGAAGTCATCTTTAACGAGGTGAGCGCCCGCGTTTGGGACAACTTCAAGGCCACGCGCCGCACGATCCGCGCCGAGCTGGAACAGGCAGTGCGCGCCGCCAATATTGCAAACCCTGACGCAATCGACAATAACGCCCTTGAGCTGATGAAAACCGGCGTTCTTTCCTCGGCTGATTACTCCGCGTTCATGGAGAGATTTGACAGCAACCACACCATGTTAAAGTTAGTTGGTCACTACGCAGCCGAAGCCGCAAAGACTACGGACAGCCGCCGAGAGGCCGCAGCCCTTAACGCTATCGCTCTTGACTGCCAGAGCGGGGAGGGCGCAGTCATGCGGGCATGGGACAGCATTTCGGCAATTTCTGACAGTTGCGGCGACGGGGACGGCTACCGGCGCAAATCGCCCGGTGTAATTGTCAGCATGAGCGAAAAATGGGACGATCTCGCGGGCGAGGCCGTGGAGAACTTCTGATTTTCGATAAGCGGCAGAGATCAACATTCTGATACAAAGCTTCCTGAAAACAAATTTAAGGAGAGATAAATATGGAACTTAGTTTTGCGAACGGTGTGCAGGAATACACCGTGCACGGCATTAAGGGTGATGTGATCATTCGATTCAACCCGACTGACGGCACGTTTATCCAGCGTCTTTACAACGCATTTGATACGCTGGACAAGAAACAGGAGAAATACGCAGATGAGGTGCAGAAGTGCGGCGACCGCGTTGAGATTTTCAACATTGCCGACCGCCGCGACAAGGAGATGCGCGAGATCATTGACGGTCTTTTTGAAGAGCCGGTGTGTGACAGCATCTTTGGCAGCATGAACCTTTATGCGCTGGCAGACGGCCTGAACGTATGGGTAAATTTCTTGCTTACGCTGATGGATGAGACAGACAGCGCCTTTGCTCGTGAGCAGAAAGCCACGAATCCGCGCATTCAGAAGTACACGGCAAAGTATCGCCGATGAATTGGGGCTTGCCTGTCTCCGTCGAGATCGGCGGAGTGAGTTATGAGATACGCACAGATTTTCGCGTAATTCTCGATATCTTCGTAATGCTGAGTGATCCTGATTTGAGCGGCACTGACCGCGCAGAGGGCATCTTGCAGATGTTCTATGTCTCGCCTGAGGATATCCCGCCGCAGCATTTGCAGGAAGCTGTAGACCGTTTTACATGGTTTCAGAATGGCGGCAAAGAGCCGGACAAGAAGAAATTGCCGAAGTTGGTCGATTGGGAGCAGGACTATCCGTTGATCCTCCCGCCCATCAACCGGATATTCGGACGGGATATCCGCGGAATCCCTTATGATGCGGAGACCAACACCGGGGGCGTCCATTGGTGGACGTTCCTCGGTGCGTATAACAATCTCGGGGGACTGCACCTTTGCTCAGGTCGTGCGCATCAGAGACAAAAAAGCACGAGGAAAGACGCTCGAAAAGGACGAACGCGAATGGTACCGCCGCAACAGCGACCTCGTGAACATAAAAAATAAGCTCAGCCAGGAAGAAGAGACCACCATTTCGACTTGGTTGAAATTGGGGAAGGAGTGATCAAATGGCAAATGCTGACGGCAGTGTGATTTTCTCTTGTGATTTGGATTCGACCAAAGCACAAAAGAAACTGAGCAAGCTGCGTGACGAGATATCCGAACTGAACAGCAAGCTTGAAAAGGAAACGGGCAATAAGATGAACCTTGAAGCAGCTTGACGCCGCATCTCAGGCAGCGAAAGCTACTGAGGAACGCGTGAAGATGCTGCGAAAGGAAGTCGAACGGCTGAACGACCGCGAATGGATCCAAAAACAGGGCTTTACACAGAACGAGTATCAGACGCAAGTGTTAGACCGCCGCGCCGCTGCGGAGGCGGAGCTCAAACAGCAGGAAGCGCTTTTGCGCACGCAGACGAAGGAGGTCAAAACGCTTTCGGCTGCTTACGAAGAGACGACCGCCAACATCGACAGCATGACGGTAAAGCTCGACAAAGCAAAAGTCGCTGCCGGTGAGTTGATCGCTAATACGGAGCAGGAACGCAGGGAGCGCGAGGCGGAGAATTCCGCGCTTGCCAAAGCGGGCCAGTATGCCGCGCGTTTCAGAGATCAGGTCAAGAGTTTAGCGCGCTCTATGCTTGTATTCTCAGTCATCACGGCGGCGCTCATGGCGCTGCGCAAGCAGATCAAGGCGGCTATTGCGACCAGCGCAGAGGCATCCGACGCTTTTGCCCGCCTCAAAGGTGCGCTGCTGACGCTGGCCGCGCCTTTGATGGACGTACTCATTCCGGCGCTGACGTGGCTAATGAATCTGCTTGCGGCCATTGTGTCGGAGATCGTGACGATCATTTCGATTCTGAGCGGTAAGTCAAAGAAGAGCATGGAGGCATCGGGCAAAAACCTCTACAAAGAGGCCGCCGCCATTGACGCGACCGGCAAGGCGGCAAAGGAAGCGACAGACGCGCTCGCGGCGTTCGATGAGATCAACAAACTCAGCACGACAACGTCCGTTGGCGGCGGTGGCGGCGGAGCATCCGTCATTGCGCCGGACTTTGATTTTAACGAAAGGGCCCATGATGGAAAAAGCTCGACAAGGTGTTCCAGAAGATCAACGATATCTTTAAGACCATCCGCGCGGGGCTTGAAATCGTCGTGGATGACCTCAAATGGAGCTTTGACAAGAAAGTTATCCCCAAGAGCAAGGCAACATGGCTGACCGTTTTAACGGCGCTGCTCGGTGCAACACTCGGCGCGGCGTTCGGCGGCATCACGGGCGGCGTCATCGGTTTATCCCTCGGTGTGCTGCTGGGGCTGTACCTTGTGGGCCTTGACCCCGAAACATGGAAAACCGAGATGGATGCAGAGGATGCGTGGATCGTGGTCATCACGGCTTTGCTCGGTGCGCTGCTTGGCAGCGTGTTTCTTGGCATCACCGGCGGCGTGGCCAGTTTCAGCCTGGGTCGCGATCCTCGGCCTCTATCTCACCGGCTTTGCAGAGGGGGACGAGGAACACGGCGGCAAATCGCAGCTTCTTTCCGAGTTGATTGTCGTGCTGTGCGCGCTGCTTGGTGCAGTCATCGGCTCTATCGTGACGCCGGGCGTCGGTACAGTCGTCGGCATGGGATTAGGCCTGATTCTCGGACTGAGCATTTACAGCGTCCGCAAAGACCCGAAGAAGGGCACGCAGCGGCTTGTCAGCATCGGGCGCAGCGTACTTCTTGGACTGCTGGCCGGTGTTCTTGGCGTTGGCCTTGCAGCGCTGGGCATCGTCAGCGCCGGTACTGCATTTATTATCTCGGCGGCGATCGGCCTTGCGCTGAAATTTTTCGTCGATAGTGTGGACAATTCCAAAGTCAGAAAAGCAACGTCCGGTTTTACCGGTACGCGCGTATCAACAAAGGCACCGGCGCGCAGCCGTCGCGTGGCGGCGCAGAGCTTAGACGGCAATGCGCCTGTGTACAACGATATCCCAGCGCTTGCGAGCGGTGCGGTCATCCCGCCGAACCGAAAGTTTCTTGCCGTGCTAGGCGACCAGAAGAGCGGAACGAACGTCGAAGCGCCGCTTTCGACCATCAAGCAGGCCGTTATGGAGGCGATGGCACAGGGTAGCCGCGAGCCCATCAACGTGAACCTCGTTGTGGATGGTAAGACGCTTGCCCGCGTGGTCGTCCCCAACATCAACAACATGACGCGCGCAGCCGGTAAGCCCGTGCTGCTGTACTAACGGGAAAGGAGACTGCAAATGTTTATCTTCGGCTATGACAAAGTGCTTGACCGTCTGGAACGAGTGATCCACCAGCTTGTGGAGCTGCAGACGGCGGAATAACAGGAAATTGAGGCAGTAGATGAGAACCAAAAGCAATTCTGAACACCCGCTTCGCGAGCTTAGTAAAGAAGAGATCGCGGAACTTTTTGCGAACCTCGAGCCTATTGAACTTCCGGATGGGCCGCTCACAAACGAGGGAGAACCGTGCGTAATCACAACTTGCACATTGACAGTAGAAGAACTTGGACTCAAGAACCATGCAAAGCGAGGAAAGGTTTGCTCAGAGTAAAGAAGAGGACTGCACCGTTTTGTGCAGTCCTCTTTAATTATGTTAGTGCCTTAACAAATTCAAGCATCTCGGTTACATCTTTGTCAGGAAGCATCATAACTTTTCGGATAATCTCTTCTTTCAACTCCCGCAAATCTAATTGCTCAGTTGTGTGTACCTGCTCGCTCATCTGTTTTCACCTTCTTTCCGAAAAGCGCACGTTCGCGCTCGACGGTCATGGTAGCGCCTATGAGCAGCACCTTTCCGACCGGCGTTTGCACGACCGGGTAGAATCTATCATTAGCGTTCATAGCGTGATCTCCATGCTTTGCATCAGCTCTTTGACGGATACGCCAGACAGATCAGCGACAAAGGAAAAGCGCGTGCCGCGCTGACGGTATGCAGCCCCGCAGCACGGGCAAATATGCACCGTGGCTGCGCTCATCAGCGGCGTGGTGCAGCGGGCGCAGTAGAGAAGCTTCATGCGCTTGCCCCCTTACCTGTCAGAAGTTTAATTGCATCTGCATCGTCGAGATCATAAGCCGCTGTTCGCATTTCATTCCGCGCGTGTTCGCTCGCTTTTACAGCATCTATCGTCAGTTGAGCGCGTTTCGCTGTGTCTAAAAAGCACTGCACGCCCGGTGCGTCATAGTGCCCGAGCATCAAGTGATAGTCGCGGATGGCGTTTGCCATTCTATCGTAGACAGAATACAGGATGCGACCAATGAATTCTAAGTCTCTCGATTCGATATTTTTTCGCTCCCTATCAGAAAAATACTGCTCCCAAATATCATAGATCAAGTCTGATCCGTTTTCGAAAGCGGTAAACATGTCGAGCGTTGCATTGTCGACAGTTAGGCGCTCATGTGCGGTAAGCTCAGATAAATAACTCATATTTCCTCCTTGTTTTCTCGGCGGGAGGTCGGTATAATATCGATACCGGTCTCCCTGTGGTGGTTGGTGGTGGCTCCGTGTCTTGCTTTGGTCGGCTGGGACATGGAGCCTTTCTCATGCGATGCTATCTTGATTTTCCGTAGCAGCGGAATGAGAATCAAGCGATTGTTGATCCTTTAATTGCTGACTTAGTAAAGTATCAATCATGTTACAGACTTCCTGTTTTTGCGCATCATTGAGCGTTTTATAAAGTTCTGCTACTAGCTGGGTTTGTGCATCCATTTTGTGGCCTCCTTGTCAATCCTCCTGTGGTGGTTGGTGGCTCTCTGCATTCGGCTTTGGTCGGCGGTGATGCAGAGGGCTTTTTCTTATGCTCGGGTCAGGTTCACTGTCTTGCATGGTTGTATTATAGCATATAGATAGCTATATGCAAGATGGCATTTAGCATAAAGATATCGGTATATGCTTGTGCTATTTGCATATAGATATCTAACGCAATAAAATGTATAATAAACTAACAAGGAGGTGTTGCTATTGGGCGGAAAAAATAGCTACGAAAGCATTAAGCGTTACGAAGATAAGGCCTATGATAAGGTGCTTGTTCGTTTTCCAAAGGGTAAGAAAGATATTATCAAAGCCCACGCAGAAGCCCACAGCGAGAGCGTGAACGGCTTTATCAACCGAGCCATAGACGAAGCCATAGAGCGTGACGAAAGCGCTCCTGCAGCCTCTGAGGGGCATTTATAGGACGTTTGCAAGATGGCATAGCGTATAAACACTATAAAACAACAGACCACAACATAAGCACACTGCTCAAACCATAAATTTCAGGAGGTTTGCTTATGCAGTATTCACTTTCCACATTGAGAAAAAAGGCTAACGAGGCCGGTTATTCATTCCAGAAAGGTTATCAGCGGTATAATCACGATGGTTGGGGCTATGTTCACACTTTGGATGGTGAACGAATCGTTGGATACCAGGTTTTAGACTATCGCTCTAATTGCCTGGTCTATCCGTCAAACAACGATATCCATGATCATGCTATGGGGCTTGACAAAGCGGTAGCACTTTTGAAAGACCTCTGTGCAGAACGCGGAGTTACGTTCTGATTTTTGCCGCTAAAGAATACTGAAAGCTATGCCATTGCAAAATAGAAGATCGGCGTTTTGAGCGGTGGCGTCGATCTAAATAAAAGCGAAGAGCGGAGGGCGATTCCTCCGCTCTTGTTGCATATATTGCGATGAGGCTGTCTGAGATAAAGAAATTTCGTGAATTCTCATTGACAAAATAGGCAGAAGTGCATATACTCTAAGTAGGCAACAACATGATTGTCTGCCGTGACGTTGAAGCAAGTGATGGGGTCAGCATCCGTACACTTGTGGAGTCTTGTATTAGGGTTAAGCGGTTTCCACAGGCTGATGTAGGGGTAAACCCGAAAGAAAACGCTGTTCTGTAGCACTTTGGCTAAAAATGCTTGTACGCTTTTTTTCAAATTCTGTGCAGCCCGCGAATTGCAAACCGCAATATTTAGGCTATAATAATATTAACAGGACCCCCCGCACCTCTCCACGGCAACGTGTGATGTGTCCCAGGGGGGACATTTTATATCTGGGAGGAATCTGCTGTGGAGCTGAAGCCTGCGACGACATACGACGAACAGTTGAAATTGCTTCAAAGAGCGGCATTGCGAGATCGTAGATCCAGCGTTTTGTAAAACAGTTCTACAGCATATAAACTACTATCGTTTTACAGCGTACTTCCTGCCGTTTAGAACTGCTGATGGAATGTATCGAGATGGGACAAGCTTTCACAGAGTATTTAGAATATACGAGTTCGACCGGAAAATGCGGCGGGTTTTGTTCTCAGCGGTCGAGCAGGTAGAGTTATATCTGCGGACACAGTTTGCTTATTTTTACGCACACAAGTACGGCCCTCTCGGCTATATGGATGCGTCAAATTACGGGTCCAAACACGATCATGCACGCTTTCGGAAGCTGTTTGAATCAGAAGTACAACACAACAAAACAGTTCCATTTGTGAAGCACCACTGTGAAAATATGAGGGCAATTTCCCTATATGGGTCGCTACGGAACTTTTTTTTTCGTTTGGGATGCTGTCTTTTCTTTTACCGCGATTTAAAAGACGGCAGATAAAAAGGAGATTGCAAGGGACCTGTATAAAACCACTTATGGCAATCTCGATAGCTGGCTGCGCTGCTGTACAGATCTGCGCAATATCTGCGCGCATTACGGGCGTTTGTACTATCGTGTCTTTTCTCTGCGGTACCGGCCACGCCAAAGGGATTTCCTGTCGTGCTACAACGCAGCCTTTTTTTGATAACATCGTGATGCTGAAATTTTTCTACCCGGACAGAGACAGATGGAACAGTGAGGTTCTGAGCGCCATAATAGCGCTTTTTTAGAAGAGTACGCTGGAGATATTGAGCTGTCTCATATCGGATTCCCTGATAATTGGGAAGAACTTTTTTGAGAGCCAAATAAGGGAAGAATTAAGCCTGATTTTGACCCCTCTAAGTTTACCCCCAAACAGCTTTTACAAGGCTTTACAACATTTTACGCCAAAATCCGAAAAGCCTTGAAAACACAGGGATTTCTTTTACGCGCATTTACAGCATTTTACACCTACCATCGAATTCGAATCCTCTTCCGCGCCATAAGGTGGCAACAATTTGATATTTTAAGCGCAACGCTTAGAATACCAAAGGGTTGCTGCCTTTTTTTATTTCAAATTCCGCACTCAGAAAAAAAGATATTTTCGCGTTATTTTGGTAACCGGGGAGATTCGAACTCCCCCTTTCACAGATTCAAAGGTAAAATCCTGAGAAGCGCCCTTTTTCACGGGCGCAGAATAGAGCGATTTTTCCTCAAAATTTTATACGATCTTTCGGGTGTCTGTTTGTTGGTTTCGTCGAAGCCATCAAATAGGCGCCCTTTTTCATTTCACCGACAAACAATATATCAACCGGCCGGAGCATTTTTAGGATGTTCCGGCCTATTTTTTTGCTTACGAGGAGGACTTCACAATGAACGATCAGAGCGGACCCGCACAGCTCCGTTTCCTGAAGAAACCGCCATTCGGCTGCGGCAGAACGGTTTTACGGTGGAACCGATTGAAGATCACCACCCCGCCCGTCCGCTGGGAAAAAAGGGCGCCTCTGCCGCGTTTCCGGCAAAGGGCAGCGTGCTGTACCGGCAGGAGCGTGTCGATGCCCTCGCAGACACTTCGCAGGCGGTAACGACACCGCTAAATGACTCGTGAATTCCGACGCAATTATCTCGACTTGGCGAGGGCGGTGCCGGTACCTTTTTCGGACGGTAAGCTCACCACCCGCATCGGGGACGAGCTCTGCGGCTTCGTGACCGAAGTGTTTCTCGAGCACGGCGCCCCGACGGAGATCGCCTGGCAGCAGAAGCCCCATGTGGGCACCGACCTGCTCCGGGGTGTTATCACCTCCATCCGCAGGGAGATCGAAGCTCTGGGCGGCGAGGTGCACTTCAATACGGCCCTGACCGGCTTTGAGCAGAAGAATGGTCGGCTGACCGGCATCTTTACCACCGGCGGGACCTTCCCCTGTGAAGCGCTGGTGTTCGCGGTGGGCCACTCGGCCCGCGATACCTTCGGGATACTGATGGACGGCGGCCTGCAGCTGGAGTGCAAGCCGTTCAGTGTCGGCTTCCGCGCCGAGCATCTCCAGAGCGAAATTGAGAAGAGCTTATATCACGAGGCTGCCGGGCATCCGGCTCTGCCGCGGGGCGAGTATCAACTCTCCCAGCATGTGGGAGAGCGGTGCGTTTACACCTTCTGCATGTGCCCGGGCGGGCAGGTGGTGGCTTCGGCCAGCGAGAAAGGCCACGTTGTGACCAATGGCATGAGCTACCACGCCCGCAATGGCAAAAACGCCAACGCGGCGGTGGTGGTCAGCGTGGGTGCTGAGGATTTTGGAGACGATCCGTGCAGGGCCATCGCATTCCAGCGGGAGCTAGAGGCCAGAGCCTACGCCGCCGGACGGTGCAGGGGAGTACGCCGCTCCGGCAGAGAACATCCAGAGCTTCCTTGAGGGCCGGTCAACTGACCATTGGACGGGTGCAGCCTACCTACGACCGGGGCGTTGACAGGCCGCAGACCTCGGTGCACTGCTGCCCGGGGAGCTGGCCGATACGCTGCGGGCAGGCCTGCGCGCCTATGAGCGCAAAATTGCGGGTTATACCGCGCCGGAGGCGATCCTGACCGGTCTTGAGACCCGCACCAGCAGCCCGGTGCGGCTGAAGCGGGAAGAAAATTTTGAATGCCCCAGCTGGCAGGATTGTATCCCTGCGGCGAGGGTGCCGGATATGCGGGCGGCATCATGAGTGCCGCCGTCGATGGCCTGCGGGTGGCCCGCGCCATCATCAGCCGGTATGCACCGGCAGAAGGGTGAGAAGAATTTTGATGAACGATCGTGAAAACGATACAATTAGGAGACCCAGATGGCCGTCAGGTGCAGCAGGAGCTGGAATCCCAGCTGCGCGCCTTTGGCGATACCGTGTCCGGATGCGTTTGCCCATGGCTTTGAGGGCAGAGGCGGGAGGACATTGGCAACCGCGCCTATGGCGTGGGCCGTGCGGCGGTGGATGCCGCAAACTTTGGCCTTGGCAACGAAGCGGCAAAGGCGTTCCCGCGCAGCAGCCGGAATGAATACTACCAGCGGCAGAATGGAACAAAACGAAAAAACAGGGCTTGAATGAGGACTGTATCAACGCGCAGGCCGCAGGTGTTTCCGGCTGGTTCCGGCAGATGTTCGGCAAGGCAGAGACGACCCCGGCAGACGAGATCCGCGCCAGTGCCAAAAAGCGCTACAGCGCAGGCTGCGCATTGCTGGCAGTCGGCATTACGTTTACGGTGATCTTTGGCATCACGGCAGTCTCCTGTCTGGGTGCGGCGGGCCTGTTTACGCCCAATGCGGCGGTTCTGCAGGCTCTTCTGCAGGACAGCTTTATGGCAGAAAATGCTGCAGCCATGGGCAGCTTTGCACTGGGTGCGGTGCGCATCACCGGCTGGTGTTTTGCGGCTGTCACCGCCGTGTTCGTGTGGATGATCACTGCCGGTGCATCCCGCCTGAAGGCCAGCAAGACGCTGCTCCGTCTGGCCGAGGCAGCAGAAGGCTTTGACTGCAAAAAGGGGCCTGCCGCTGGAAGCCGTGGACGAGAAAAAGACCCGGCCCTCAAGTGGGTGCGCAGATTCATCCGCAATGGCTGGCTGAGCGCATGGGTGGACGAAAAAACGGAAAAACTCTATCTGACGGCGGAAGATTACCGTGCCGCGCAGGAGGCCGCTGCGGCCCCCCAGAGAACCGCCGCAGCCGGAGCCGGTAAAGGAAAAAACAGACGATGTGCCGCTTAATCTGGAAACGGCCCGCCGCTTTGCCGTCGTGCTGCAGCAGGAAAAACAGCTGATGCAGGATGCGCAGGGCCGCGAAGAGCTGGACCATATGCAGAAGACCACCGAGGCCATCTGCGACTGGCTGGAAATCCACCCGGAGAGCCTCCCGAAAGCGCGGCGCTTCGCGGAATACTATATCCCTACCACCCTCAAGCTGCTGCACACCTACAACGACGTGCAGGGCCAGCAGGGTGAAAACGCCGAGAACATCCGCCGCGATATCGCGGGCATCCTTCACACGCTGAATCAGGCGTACGACACCCTGTATGATACGCTGCTCTCGGATGTTGCCATGGATGTCTCCTCGGAGATCGCCGCATTGCAGGGTATGCTGGCCAGCGATGGCCTGACGGGAGGGAATTTCCAATGACCTACCGTGCCTGGGACTCTGAAAACGCTGGACCGCGCCGCGCTGCGGGAGCTGACGCAGGCGATTGCGGAGCAGGCCACCGAAGAACTGGAATATAACGCACAGAACGACGAGCCGTGGAGCGAGCAAAAATACAATGCGGCCGCCCTTGCCGCCCAGCAGAAGGAAAAAAATGCCCTGTTGGCGGGCGTTCTGACGGCCCGCGGCATTACCGACCCTACCGAAGCACTGACCCTGCTTGCCGGTGAGGAAGAATTGAGCGACCCTTCGCTGCTCACCGATATGGACAAGGCCTGCAAGCGCATCTGGCGGGCCATTGACGAGGGCGAGACCATTGTGGTGTTCGGCGATTATGACGTGGACGGCGTGACCGCTACGGCCCTTTTGTACCAGCATCTCAAGGGCATGGGGGCGACCGTCAAATGTATGCTGCCCAGCCGCGAGGGCGATGGTTACGGCCTTTCAAAAACGCGATCCGCTCCATCCACGACAAGGGCTGTCAACTGATCGTGACCGTGGACAATGGCATTTCTGCTGTGGACGAAGCGGATTACGCTGCAGAATTGGGCATCGACCTTATCATCACCGACCACCATCTGCCGCCCGATACATTGCCGAAGGCGGCTGCCGTGGTGGACCCCCGCCGGGAGGACGATACCAGCCCGTTCAAAGGGCTGTGCGGCGCAGGCGTGGCCTTTAAGCTGTGCGCCGCGCTGGACGGCTGCCCGCCGGAGGAAATGCTGGATTACTGCGGCGACCTTGCCGCTGTGGGCACGGTGGCGGATGTGATGCCGCTGACCGGCGAGAACCGCACACTGGTAAGATCCGGCCTGCACCAGCTGCAAAACACCGACCGTCCCGGGCTGGAAGCCCTGCTGGAAGAGGTGGGCCTTACGGGCAAGCCTGTCACGGCTGAGAATGTCAGCTATGCCATTGCGCCGCGCATCAACGCGGCGGGCCGCATGGACAGCGCCGTGACCGCCCTGCAGCTGGTGCTCTGCGAGGATCCCGACCGTGCTGAAGAGCTGGCCCGCAAACTGAACGAGATCAACGCCCGGCGTCAGGAGATCGAGCTGCAGATCTTCAATGCGGCGCAGGAGCTTCTGGAACAGGAGCCGGAACGGCTGGAAGACCGCGTGATGCTGCTGTGGGGCCGCGACTGGCATCCCGGCGTCATTGGCATCGTGGCCTCCCGGCTGGTGGAGCGCACCGGCCGGCCTGTGATCGTGGTGACGATCGACGAGCACGGCGAATGCAAGGGTAGCGGACGCAGCGTGCAGGGCTTCAACCTGCACGCCTGCATCGGGGCCTGCGCAGACCTGCTCATCCGCTACGGAGGCCATGCCATGGCTGCGGGCCTTTCGGTGCGGGAAGAAAATCTGCCCGCCTGCGCCGCCGCCTGAACGAGTGGGCAGCACGGAAATGCCCGGTGCTGCATACGACCCCGCTGGAGTGTGACCTGCCCATCCATCTGGACCGTGTGACCGTGGAGAGCGTGCGGAAGCTCGATCCAGCTGGCTCCCTATGGCGCCGAGAATCCGCACCCCGGTGTTCCTTTTGCAGAACGCCGTGCTGGATGGGGTATATCCCGGTATCGGAGGGCAGGCACAGCCGCCTGCGCCTGCGGCAGGGCAATGCCAGCGTGTATGCCGTGTGGTTCGGTATGCCGCCGGAACAGCTGCCCTACACCACGGGAGACGTGGTGGATGCGGCGCTGAATCTTTCGGTCTACGATTCGCCCCGGGGCGCACAGCTTTCGGGCCGCATCCTGGATCTGCACCCGGCGGGCCTTGGCGGCAAGCTGGCGGAACAGGCCGCACTGGTGGCGGCGCTGCGCCGGGGCACGCCGCTGACGGCAGAACTTCAAAAAAGCGCTGATCACGCCCGACCGCAGCCACATCGATCACGGTATATCGTGAGCTGCAGGCACGCCGCTGGCATGCAGAGGATCTGCAGCCGCTGTGTGCGAAGCTGGGCGAGGAAAATACAGGCAAAACACTGGTGGCAGTGACGGCTCTGGAACAGGTGGGCCTGATCGCCGCTGTGGAAAAGGGCGGGGGCAAAATATCTGGAGCTTGTGCCTGCGCAGGGCAAAAAAAGAACCTTGCGGATGCCCCGGTCCTGAAATGTTTGGAGGGAATGTAAAATGCCAGAGGGAAAGAAAGACTGCTGTCCCTGCACCGAAGCCGGTGCGGGAAGAAGATCTCTACTCCGCAAAGACCCACCTGCATCAGCCGATGCCAGGTGCAGGAAACGGCTACCGTTTCTGCAACGGCACAGCTGGCTGATGCCCGGAAGGCGCGCTGCCTTCGGAGGTGCGGCCGGAGATCGTTACATGGGAAAAGCTGTGCGAGGCCATCAAGGCCAGTGGCCGCTCCTATAACATGGAAATGATCGAAAAGGCATATGACCTTGCCAACACTGCCCACAAGGGGGTGTGCCGCCGCAGCGGCGAGCCGTATATCTGCCATCCGCTGGCTGTGGCACGGCTGGTGCTGGATCTTGGCATGGACTCCGAGAGCATTGCTGCGGCCCCTGCTGCACGATGTGGTGGAGGACACTCCCACTACGCTGGCACGACCTGAAAGCCGCCTTTGGCGAGGAAGTGGCCCTGCTGGTGGACGGCGTGACCAAGCTGACCAAGATCCAGTTCTCCAACATCGAAGAGCTGCAGGCTGAAAACCTGCGCAAGATGCTGCTGGCCATGAGCCGCGATGTGCGGGTCGTGATGCTCATCAAGCTGTGCGACCGGCTGCACAACATGCGCACCGGCGATGCATGGCCGGAGCAGAAGCGCCGCGATAAAGCCCGCGAGACCATGGAGGTGTATGCCCCCATCGCCAACCGTCTGGGCATCCTGAACGTGAAGAAGGAAGAGCTGGAAGACCGCAGCCTGCATTACCTTGACCCTGTGGGCTATGAGGAGATCAGCCGGATGCTCAGTGAGCGCGCCGGTGAGGAATTTCTTGCCAGAGTGTCCGGAGTCATTGAGCAGCGTCTGGTGGAAAGCGGCATCGAGGGTGCCACCATCAAGCGCCGTGTCAAGAGCATTTACGGCATCTACCGCAAGACCATCATGCAGAACAAGTCTTTTGACGAGATCTATGATATCTATGCGGTCCGCATCATTCTGGATACCCTGGCCGAGTGCTACAACGCCCTGGGCATCATCCACGATATGTACCATCCGCTGCCTAACCGCTTCAAGGACTATATCGGCACTCCCAAGCCCAACGGCTACCAGTCGCTTCACACCACGGTCATGGGGCACGAGGGCGTCGCCTTTGAGGTGCAGATCCGCACCCGCAAGATGGACGAGATGGCCGAGTACGGCGTTGCTGCCCACTGGAAGTACAAAGGGGACTGGATGGCCACGACAAGCTGGACGAACGTCTGGCGTGGGTGAGCCAGCTGTTGGAAAATCCAGCGCGTCAGCGAGGATTCCGGCAATCTGCTGCACGACCTCAAGAGCGACCTTCTGCCGGAAGAGGTCTTTGTCTTTACGCCCAAGGGCGATGTCATCAACCTGCCCACCGGCGCACCTGCATCGATTTTGCCTATGCGATCCATTCGGCGGTGGGCAACCGCATGGTGGGCTGCAAGGTGAACAACCGCATGGTGCCCATCGACCACATCGTTTCCACCGGCGAGATCATCGAAGTGATCCTTGGCCCGGCGGACAAAGGCCCCAGCCGCGACTGGCTCAAGATCGTGCGCACCAGCGAAGGCGAAGAGTAAGATCCGAAACTGGTTCAAAAAGATGCGCCGCGAGGAAAATATCACGCAGGGACGTGATGCACTGGCCCGTGAGCTGCGCAGGGAAATGATCATCATTCCGGACGACCAGCTGGACGATTTTATCAACAGCTGTTCCCGCCGCCTGCGCCAAACAATGCCGAGGAGCTTTATGCCGCCATCGGTTACGGCGGCATGACCATTGCGAACTGCCTGCCCAAGATCAAGGAGGAGTGGCAGAAGCTGAAAGCTTCCGGAGGAAAAGGCCGGGAAGACCTGCCCAAGGTGGATCTGAGCCGTGTGCACGCTACCGACGGCGTGGTGGTGGAAGGCTTCGATAACACTCCCATCAAGTTTGCCAAGTGCTGCAGCCCGCTGCCGGGCGACCCCATCGTCGGCTTTATCACCCGCGGCTACGGCGTTTCCGTCCACAAGCAGAGCTGCGCCAATGCCATTTCCAGCATGAAGGATCCCACCAACGCCCCCCGCTGGGTCAAGGCGTACTGGGCCGACAGCGTCAGGGACAGCTATAAGGCCGGCATTGAGATCATCGCGCTGAACCGCAACGAGCTGCTGCAGGATGTGCTGGCTGCGCTGGCGGATATCCGGGTGCCCATCTATGCGGTGAACGCCCCCGTCAGGTGGAAAACAACTGCGCCATGGTCAGCCTGACCATCGGCATCAACAATACCGAGCACCTCAACCGTGTGGTCGCAAGACTTTCCAAGGTGAAGGACGTGCTCAAGGTGACAAGGAGCTAAAACATGCGTGCAGTCATTCAGGCGGTGTCTTCCGCCAGTGTGCGGGTAAACGGCGGTGAGCCGCGGGCCATCGGGCCGGGCCTTATGATCCTGCTGGGTGTCAGGGATACCGACAGCCTTGACATCGTGCCCAAGCTTGCCGATAAATGCGCGGGCCTGCGCATCTTTCCGGACGCAGAGGGCAAGCTGAATCTCAGCGCAAAGGACCTTGGCTATTCGGCTCTGGTGGTGAGCCAGTTCACCCTTTACGGCGACACGAAAAAAGGCTACCGGCCCAGCTTTATCAAGGCCGCAAAGCCGCCGCTTTCCGGTGGATGCTTACGAGCTGTTCCTTGCAGAGATGAACAAACAGGGCCTGAAGGACGATGTGCAGCACGGCGAGTTCGGCGCGGACATGCAGGTGGCTCTGGTGAACGAAGGACCCTGCACCATTATCATCGATACCGACGAGTGGAAGAAAAAGGAGTGACCTGCCATGCAGGCTTTTCATATTCCGGGCGCTGCGCCGCTGTATACCAATACCTTCCTGCTCATTTCCGACGCAGGCCATGCCGTGGTCATTGATCCGGCGGCAGATGCACAGACCTACGATAGAATTTTAAAAAAAACAATGCGCAGCTCACCACCATCCTGTGCACCCACGGCCACTACGACCATGTGGGCAGTGCCGAAGCCTTGCGCACCGAGTGGAACGCAAAGCTCTACTGTGAAGCTGCGGACCTTGCAGGCGACCGCATGTATCCGCTTTCTGCAGCAGACTGCGGCTATGCCGAAGGGGAGGCACCGTGACGGTGGATGAACTGGTCTTTACGGCATGGCACACGCCCGGACACACCCCCGGCAGCGTGGTGCTGCTGTGCGGCGAGTATCTGTCTTCTGCGGCGATACCCTGTTTGCAGGCAGCATCGGCCGCACCGATCTGGAGGGCGGTAGCAGTGCACAGATGGCCGAGAGTCTGCGTAAACTGGCAAAGCTGCCCATCCCGCGGGAGACCCAGGTGCTGCCCGGCCACGGCGAGTTTTCCACCTTCGGGGAGGAACTGGACAACAATTACTTCATCCGCAGCGCTGTGCGCGGCAACAATGATTTATTTTAAAGAGTGAACAACATGAAGATTTATATTACCGGCCTGCCTTCCGGCTACGAAGTGGAACATCTGGTGCGTTTGTTTTACCCCATGGCACCGCTCACCCTCACCCCGCCGGAGGACGCCGAGGACTGCGTCTGGGCAGAAAAAAACGCCGGACGGCCTGCATACGCTGGTGCGTCAGGACGGCAGAAGTGCTGAACGACACGCACCGCTGCCTGCGCCTGTGGAACAGGGCGGCGAAACGCCGGAGTTCAGCCTTGCCAGCCTGACTTACGATCTGCTGCGCCATTGGACGGGGCTCCGCCCGCCATGGGGCAAGATGACCGGTGTGCGCCCGGTGCGCCTCATCCATGACAAGCGCGCCGCAGGCTGGACGGAAGCGGAGATCGACCGCTTCTTCCTTGGCCGGTTCGACTGCTCGGAGCAGAAGTATCGGATGGCCAAGGCCATTGCAGATCTACAGGAGCCGATTTTGAAAGTGGGCAATGAACCCGGGACCTACAGCCTGTACATCGGTATCCCGTTCTGTCCGTCCCGGTGCAGCTACTGCAGCTTTGTCAGCTGCAATCTCGACCGTGACCGCAAGATGGTGCAGCCTATGTGGACTGTCTGTGCCGGGAAGTGGAGGAGATCCGCATTCAGGCTGACAAGGCGGGGCTTACCCTTTGCAGCATCTACATTGGCGGCGGCACGCCCACCAGCCTGTCTGCCGACCAGCTGCGGCAGCTGATGGGCACGGTCCGGGCGAATTTTGACCTCTCGAAGGTCGTGGAATATACGGTGGAGGCAGGCCGTCCGGACTGCACGGATGCCGAAAAGCTGGCCGTCATCAAGGAATACGGCGCTACCCGCATCTCCATCAATCCGCAGACCTTCTCGGACGAGGTGCTGGCGGGCATTGGGCGCAAGCACTCGGCGCAGGACATTCTGGACTGCTATGCCGAAGCGCGCAAGGCCGGTCATGATGATATCAACATGGACCTGATCGCCGGCCTGCCCGGCGACACGGTGGAAGGCTTTGAGCGTAGCCTGCGGCAGGCCATTGCGCTGGACCCTGAGAATATCACCGTCCACACCCTGACCCTCAAGCGGGCCTCCCGCATCGTGATGGAGGACCAGAAAGAGAACGACTACGCCGATGTAGCCGCCATGCTGGAAAAGTGCCATCTGCTGGCCGAGGCGGGCTATCGGCCCTACTACCTCTATCGTCAGAAAAATACCCTCCAAAACCTGAAAACGTGGGCTGGTGCAAGCCGGGTCACGAGGGATATTACAACAACATCTATATCATGGAGGAAGTCCAGACCATCCTCTCCGCCGGTGCAGGCGGCAGCACCAAGCTGGTGACCGATGGCGGAAAACGGATGCAGCGCATTTTCAATTTTAAGTATCCGAACGAATATATCCAGCGTTTTGCGGAGGTGCTGGAACGCAAAAAAGGAGTGGCTGATTTTTATGATCACGATTTGGGTACCCAAACGTCTGGTTGAGATCGACCTGTACAATGTGGCAGCCCGCAGCCCGCAGGCACTTGCCGATCTGAGTGAGCAGAGCTATGCCCAAAGGGTAGATTACGCCGCCCAGAAAGTGCAGCTCTCCGGCGCAAAGATCGTCATGCTCACCGGCCCGTCGGCCAGCGGCAAGACCACCAGCGCCCACTGTCTGGCAAAAGCTCTGCAAAAGCGCGGGACTCCGGCGCAGGTGGTCAGTCTGGATAATTTCTTCAAAGGCGCAGAGTTCTATCCGCCGCCTGCCGGACGGCACGCTGGACTATGAGAACCCCGATACGCTGGACCTGCCTCTCATCAAGCAGTGCCTGCGGGAGCTCAGCGAGATGGACAAGACCGTGCTGCCGGTCTACGATTTCTCTGCAGAAAAGCGCTCGGAACAGGTGGAGCCCATCGACCTACAGGGCGGCGTCTGCATCGTGGAGGGCATCCACGCGCTGAACCCTGAGCTGACGGGCCTTGTGAAAGGCGACGACGTCTACCGCGTCTACGCGGGCCTGCGGGAGGAATACTGCATCGACGGCCGTCGTACCATCAACACCCAGGATATCCGCCTGTGCCGCCGTACCCTGCGTGATGCCGCCACCCGCGGCCGCAGCCCGGAAAAAGACCCTGCCATGTGGGACCGCGTGCTGGACGGTGAGACACGCTATATCAAGGGCTTCAAACCACGGCGGACTTTTTTGCTGGATACCTCCTTTACCTACGAGCTGGGCCTGATCTCCAACCTGCTGGGCGGGGTGCGCCGCCAGTTCACGCTGGAAAAGGCCACAATGCCGAGTTGTGGGATGAGACGGCCCGCCGCTTTGAGCATGTGGCCCCGGTGGCGCTGGACCTGCTGCCCGCCGACAGTATGCTGCGGGAATTCTACGGCGGCGCAGCCGACCGCAGGGCACAGAATGCCGATGTGTGAAAATGATCGTGTAAATTTAGTCTGAATGCGAAAAAACATTGTTTCCAAACCGGCACCAAACTGTAAAAAATGCGGCCTGTTCGTTGCAAACGGGCGGCCTGTGCGCTATAATGGAGATAACATCCGCACATGGCCCACGATAAACAGGCCGATAGTAAGAGAGGTGTCTTTTTGGATGGATTTCAACAGGATCAAGGAAATGGGTCTGGAGTATGCCGAGAAAGGCAAGAACGCTGCGCTGGACCTGGCCGAAAAGGGCAAGACTCAGGCTTTGATCGTCAACTGAGCAGGGCAAGCTGCTCAAGGCACAGCGCCAGTTGGGCGCACTGGTGTACAGTCTGGCCAAGGGCAAGGAAGAAAACCAGCCGCTGGTGGATAAGTATATCGAAATGATCGATCACATCGAGCAGGAGATCACCCGCCTGAAGGCATCGCTGACCCCGGCGGAAGCCGCAGAGGTGGACTATGTGGTACACGAGGAGGAGCCCTGCTGACCAACCCTGCCGAAGAGGCTGCGCCTGCAGAGCAAAGAGCTGCCCGCAGTGCGGTGCGCCCGTTTCGGACGATGCACTGTTCTGCAATAAGTGCGGCGCACAGCTGTAATAAAACGGTTCAGGCAACAGGGCGGCGCTCCCCGCAGGGCACCGTCCTGTTTTTGCGAGCAAAATGCAGGCGAAATGCGGGAAATTGCCGGAATTTGCCACTTTGTCTTGCAAAACTGCATGAGATGCGATACAATATACAGTATCTTTTACGAAGGCAGGTGAGCGCTGTGCTGGACTGGCAGCCAAAGGCACCCTATACGGCAGAGCAGCTGCTGGAAATTCTGCGTATCCTGCGGGACCCGGAGAACGGCTGCCCGTGGGACAAGGTACAGACCCATGCCTCCATCCGGAAGAACTTTCTGGAAGAGACCTGCGAAGCGCTGGAGGCCATTGATGCTGACGATCCGCAGTTGATGCAGGAAGAGCTGGGCGATGTGCTGATGCAGGTGGCGTTCCACGCGGTGATCGAAGAAGAGCGCGGGCGCTTTACTTTTGAGGATGTCTGCCGTGAGGTGTGCGAGAAGCTGGTGTTCCGGCATCCGAACATCTTTGCGTCCTCGGCGGCACAAAATGCGGGTATAAACGGCTGGGATGCGCTCAAAAATAAGGAAAAGGGCCGCACCACCCTGGCCGATGAGCTGAGCACGGTGCCGGTTACGCTGCCTGCTTTGATGCGTGCCCAGAAGCTGCAGAAGCGTGCCGACCGCTGCGGGGCAGAGCAGTCTGCGCCGGAAACGGCACGGCAGGCTTTGCGGGCAGCGCTGGACGGCTGGAGCCGGGAACAGGATGCCCAACAGGCGGCGGGGGAGCTGCTGTTTGCTGCAGCCAACGCCATGCGGCTGGCCGGAGTGGACGCAGAGGAGGCACTGACCTTTGCCTCCAAGCGCTTTGTGCAGGAACTGCTGGCGCAGAAAGAACAAAGCGGTACTCAGGTCGAGTGACCTGCTCCGATAGAGAAAGAAAGAACACCAAGTAACAAATCTGGAGGGTATTTTTATGACGAAGACCGATCTGATCGCACAGGTTGCTGCGAACACTGAGATGAGCAAGAAGAGCGCTGAGCAGGCTGTCAATGCCATGTTCGAAGGCACTGGGCAAGGCTATGGCCGAGGGCGAAAAGATCACCATCTCCGGCTTTGGCACCTTTGAGGTGCGTGAGCGCGCCGAGCGTCAGGGCATCAACCCCCGCACCCGTGAGCCCATCACCATCGCTGCTTCCCGCAGCATTGTGTTCAAGCCCGGCAAGTCCCTGAAGGACACCCTGTAAGCTGTTTCTGCTTTGCCGCCGCTGCCTGCAGGAGGTGTGCGGCGGCATTTTTCATCACAGGAGGATAAGACGATGCGTCTGGATAAGTATCTGAAAGTTTCCCGGATCATCAAGCGCCGCACTGTGGCCAACGAAGGTGGCCGATGCAGGCCGCATCCTCATCAACGGCAAGATCGCCAAGGCCAGTCAGGCCGTCAAGGCGGGTGATGTCATTGAGGTGACATTCGGCAACCGTCCCATCAAGGTGCGGGTGCTCTCGGACGTGGAGCCCCGCACCAAGGACGTGGCCCGCGAGATGTACGAGATCATCAGCGAGTAAACGGTATAAAAGCTCTCGTCTGGTGCATAGGATGCACCAGAAAAGGGGAGACGAGCAATGCCGGAAAAAACACCAGAGATCCGCAGCCTGCGCCGCACGATCTGATTTTGGAAAGCCGCGCCCGCCTGACGGTGACCGGTGTGCAGAAGGTACTGCACTGCAATGCAGACAGTGCCGCAATAGAGACCGGCAGGGGCATCCTGCATCTTTGCCGGGGCGCAGCTGAACATGGCGGCGCTGGATCTGGAGACCGGGGAGGCGAAGTTCACCGGCCGCATCGACGCACTGGAATATACGGACAGCGCACCGGCGGGCGGCTTTCTGCGCCGCCTGCTGCGATGATCCCGGTCCTGCCGCCCTGCAGCCATTGGCAGGAGTTCGCCGCCTGCACGGTGTTGGGTGCACCGGTGTGGTGCGGGCCGTGTTCCCGGTCAGGGGCCGGGCGGCGTGGGTGCCCGATCTTCTATGGATGGGTGCTGTGCTGACTCTGTGCAGAGCTAATGCGGCGGAGCAGAGCCCGGCGGGCGTGCTGCGCTGGTATATGGCAGCAGCTGGCTTTGCCGGAGCAGGTGCTGCAGCCTTTGTGCTGGGCGTGCCGCTGCGTACGCAGCAGGGAGGCGTTTTACAGCGGCGGGTGCTCCGGCCGGCAGAGCGGCGGCGCGCCCGGCGGAGAAAGGCGCGCAAACTACGCCGCAGCGCAAAAAGAACCGCAAAAAAGCGCAAAAAGAACTTGCCAAACCAGCGCCGCATGATGTATAATTCATAAGTGACATCAGTAAGAACCAAATTGCAACGGGGGCAGAAGAGATCATGGCAGCACCGGACCGCAGAAAACGCAAGAAGAAAGTGGTCGTTAAAACGCTTGTACGGGTGTTTTTTGTCCTGCTGCTGCTGAGTATGCTGGCAGCATACATTTCCAATCAGGTCACCATCAGCTCCAAACGTGCGGAGCTGGACACGCTGAACGAGCAGATCGCCCAGCAAAAGACTGAAAACGAGGAGATGCAGCGCATCCTCAGCGGCGATTCGGATCAGATCACCGAGTGGGTCGCGCGGGATTCTTACAATTACGCTGCACCCAACGAGCGCATCTTTGTGGATGTGACCGGCAGCTGAATTGCTGCCCATTCTATGGAAAACAAGGAGTATTGAGTTTTGGCAATTGAGGTAGGGAACAGCAATACGTAACTCGAAACGAAGTGGA
>VOFJ01000900.1_pt1 | contig 23350 bp, 39 predicted proteins | sample 5384081 | NCBI WGS metagenome assembly VOFJ01 (sample SAMN12384729, study PRJNA508395) | human gut metagenome | isolation source: healthy gut I | host: Homo sapiens | reverse complement strand
AAGAGCATGGCGCGGTTTGGCGAGACGGTGCAGGTGCTGGTTCAGATGAAGGAGTACAACGGCATCCGCATGACGCTGGAATACACGGTTCTTGACAAGGAAACGGGCGCAATCCGCTGCGTGGGCGAGAGCCGCCATTGTTTCCTGACCCGCGACGGAAAGCCGGTTTCCCTGAAACGCAACTATATCGAGATGGATCGTGCGTTTAGGGAATACAGCGAACAGAGCCAAAAAGAAGAGTAAATGCTGACTGGTTCGAACATGGACTGCCAGAGGAGTCTTGGTGTAACTGTTCACGGGTAGGCACTTTTGGAACCGAAAGTGCCGTAAGAAAACGTGGTGGCAGCAGGAATTTGCCGTATTTAAATGCGTGAAGCCACGGCAAATTCCGTTACTGGGCACGTATGCGTGAACAGTAACGTCCTGGTGCGGAAATGACAGATGCGTTTATAAAGTGCTTGAAAAGCGGGAAAAATTGTGGTATGATGTAAAAGATAAAAAAAGAAACGCAGAGTAGGAATACAGGCGTTAAGTGCCGGTTGAACAGGGAGTTGTCAGCCGGACGAAGAGACCCTCCCGGGGTTTCGCGGTCAGTATTCCGCATCCCGCTGCATCGTTGATACAATCTATCTCCTGATGTGGTTCGAGAGATCTGCAGAAAAGGAGGTATTTTTTTATGAAAAAAATTTGCAGTATGTTATCAGGCATCCTTTCAGGAACTGAAACACGTGAAAACACTCACGACTGCCGCCATGCTGATGGCTGTCTCCGTTGTTCTGGGATACTTCACGATTGAGGCTGGTCCGTATTTGAAAATCGGATTCGGCGGTGTGGTCAACCAGTTTGTCTACTACCTCTTCGGTCCGGTGGCTGGAGCGGTCTATGGCGGAGTCCTGGACCTGGTCAAATATGTCGTAAAGCCGACGGGGGCATTTTTTCCAGGATTTACGCTGAATGCGATGCTGGGCGGCGTGCTGTATGGCACAATTCTGTATCGGAAACCGCTTACCTTCCGCCGGGCGCTCTGGGCGGATCTGGTGGTGGCGCTGATCTGCAACATATTTTTTTGAACACACTCTGGCTTAGCATGATGTCTGGAAAAAGCAATGATGGTGCTTCTGCCGATGCGTGCTGCTTAAGAATCTCATCAAGTGGCCGGTGGATGCAGCACTCTTTTATCTGATTGCAAAACGGATGGAGAGTCTTGGGCTTGTGCGGATGATCCGTAAATTCCAGGCGGAGTGATGCTGGAGGATTCGTTTTTGAGCAAAAAGGAAACATACATGGACAGCGAAAGTTGCAGGGCACGGTGGCTGCATGCCATGAAAGGAACCGTTTATGAAAAAAATGCATCATGCATGATGGAGGAAAACAGATGAGAAAAAAGCAGTTTCGCGGAGCCGGGAACATTCGAAGGATGTGGCGCTTTGCGGTTTGTTTGCGGCGCTGGTCGCCGTGGGGGCATTTATCAAGGTTGTCATTCCGACCGGCGCAGATACCATGAACTTCACCTTGCAGTGGTTTTTCGTGATGCTGGCAGCATTTCTGCTGGGCTCTAGACGGGCATTTACCAGTGTGGGTGTCTATTTGCTGATTGGACTTGCGGGCGTCCCGATCTTTGCACGCGGCGGCGGTCCGGCGTATCTGCTGCGCCCGACCTTTGGTTTTCTGCTGGGATTTCTCCTTGCGGCGTGGGTCATGGGAAAGGTCTGTGAATGTTTGAATTCCTGGAAAATGGGAGCGCTGATGACGGCGGCGACGGCTGGATATGTGGTATATTATGGAATGGGAATGGTTTATTTCTATCTGATTACCCATCTCGTAACCCTGCAGCCGATCGGCTGGAAAGCGATTGTGCTGGTTTACTGCCTGCCGGAGATGCCGGCGGATTATATTCTCTGCATTCTGGCGGCGATCATGGCAAGACGGCTGCGCCCGATGGTACAGGCGTATCTGTAGAGAGAAACGAATAGGATATAAAAAAAAGACAGACAGTCTGAATGCGGTGTAGCAAACGGGCTGTCTGTTTTGTTCATAGAAAACGTTACTGTTCACGCATACGTGCCCAGTAACGGCACATTCTTTTGTAACGCTGCCAGTTGTGTTTGCCTCTATCATTTTTGCAGAAAATATGATAAGATGTACGGAGATTACGACAGGGAAGGTTTGAGCGTTACAGGTTTTGGTTTTGGAAACCGTCTGAGAGGATGCAAAAACGAAAACCAGCGAACTGTCAGAATCCAACCTGATAAAAAAGGAGAAGTATGTATGAGTGAGAATTGCAGTCATAATTGTTCAAGCTGCGGCGAAACGTGTGCCAGCCGGACGATGGAGAGTTTCCGGGTGCCGTTAAATCCGCAGAGTTCAGTTAAAAAAAAGTAATTGGTGTAGTCAGCGGCAAGGGGCGGCGTCGGAAAATCCCTGGTGACATCCCTGATGGCATGTAAGATGCGTGCGAGAAACAACCGCGTTGGCATTCTCGATGCCGATATTACAGGACCGTCGATCCCGAAGGCATTTGGCATTCACGGCATGGTAGGTGTGACAGCGGATCAGCTGATGCTGCCGCGCACGACCTCGACGGGGATAGAGATCCTTTCTTCGAACCTGATTCTGGAGCATGAGACGGATCCGGTAATTTGGCGTGGACCGGTTGTGGGCGGCGTGATTAAGCAGTTCTGGAGCGAGGCACTCTGGAAGGACATTGATTATATGTTTGTCGATATGCCTCCGGGAACCGGCGATGTCGCCGCTGACTGTATTTCAGTCCCTGCCGCTGGCAGGTATTATCATTGTGACTTCCCCGCAGGAGCTGGTTTCGATGATCGTGGCAAAAGCGGTCAACATGGCGAAGAAGATGGATATTCCGATTCTTGGCCTGGTTGAAAACATGAGTTATCTGGAATGCCCGGACTGCGGAAAGAAGATTTCTGTATTCGGTGAGAGCCATATCGAGGAGACGGCAGACGAGTATGAGATTCCGGTGCTTGCGAAGATTCCGATCGATCCGTCGATTGCGTCCAAGGTGGACGAGGGGCTGGTTGAGTATGTGGAATCCCCATGGCTGGATGCGGCGGCTGACGCAGTTGAGAAGGCATAAAAAGAATTATATAGAAGAGGTGGAAGAATACAAATGAATATTGCTCAGAATCCTAACAGCGAGCTGAGCCATTTCAGCGGTCAATACGCCTCAGGTATTTGAGATTCCTGAGACATTCCGGGAGACGGCAAGGCAGTTTCAGGAAGCGATGATGCAGTACAGCTGCGCGATTCGAGAGTTTAAGACGAAGCTGGAAGTGCTCAACGATGAGCTTTCCATGCGGAATGCAAGAAACCCGATCGAGATGATCAAGGCGAGAGTGAAGAAGCCGAAGAGTATTGTAGAAAAACTGCAGCGGCGCGGACTTCCGCTTTCGATCGAATCGATGGAGTCCAACCTGGATGATATAGCGGGTGTCCGTGTGATATGTTCGTTTGTGGACGATATTTACGAGATCAGCCGGATGCTGGAACGCCAGGATGATGTGACCATCATTGCGATCAAGCGATTATATCAAGGCGCCGAAGGAAAACGGCTACCGCAGCTACCACTATGATCGTGGAAGTACCGGTATTCTTTTCAAGCAGTAAGAAAAATATCCGTGTGGAAGTCCAGATCCGCACGATCGCGATGGATTTCTGGGCGAGTCTGGATCACCAGCTCAAGTATAAAAAAGCAGCTGGATGCCCAGGAAGCCGCAGAGATCGGTGCGGAGCTGAAAAAGTGTGCGGATGTCATCGCGGAGACGGATTGCAAGATGTTAAGCATCCGTCAGAAGATTGAGGAAAAACATCCGACGCAGGAAGAATAGTTGTGATGTAAACGAATAGCCTATGTATCAGGGGATTTTTGCCTGCTGGCTCATGTTTTCGTACGGTCAGCGCAGCAAGTGCGCAGACCTGCTGAACAGTTACCTTTAATACATAAAATAGGACAGGGTTTCGGTAATTCGAACCCTGCTTTTTTATAGATCGAGAGTGCCGGATAATTGTCACTGCTGACGTGAAGAACAATTCGGGTGCAGCCGCGCGCGATCAGATCGTTTAAGACCAGATAGAAAGCAGCTTCACCGATTCCCAGCCCGCGGCAGAGGTCATGGACCCGGAAACCATAGAAACAGGTATGAAATGTGCCGGGAACGTCCGGGACGGGCTGCATACGCGCCATGCACACGGCAGCCGGAGAGCACATCGGATCCGGCGGAGTCTCTAAAAATTCATAGGTCAGAATTGTAACGGCCGGATCTGGATCATCGGCGCTGTGGAAGCAGTCCCAGCAACTGTCGGGATCAACACTTTCGTTGACGTCGCCTTCCGGTGCAGAAGTGCAGGTAAAGGTAAGCGGGCGTTTTTCAATCATGGGAGAGTCAAAGCGATCGGTCGCCGGGTCAAAAGTCCCATTTCATCTGATATTCCTGATCGACGCGGTCAGCGTGAATGGCTTTCATCGTGGCAGCCGTATCAGTGGATTCCGGGTCAACCGGAAATAGAATATCGTGCTCACCGGAGATGTCGCAGGCTTTTTCTAAGAGTGCGGAAAAATATCCGCGTCGGCGCAGGGATGGATGGGTGAAGGCGATGCATTCGACAGGTTCCTCGTCCGAAGAGCCATCCGGTGGAAGGATCATTCCCATGACGGCTGCAAGTGTTTCTGATTCATCCAGAAGAAGCAGGGAAACAATTTCCGTCTTCAAATGGAAAAGAAATGTGGATCGGCTGCGTCTTCTGGCATTCATTCAACAGTGCCAGGATCTGTTCTGCCTGTCTGGCAGATAGTGAGTTTGTCTGAATTAAATTCATAACTTCTAATCCTTCCTTTCTTGCGATACAAAGTGTACCAGCCACAAAAAGCAGCTGAGAAGATAAGTCTTTCATAGAGATAAACGTATTTGCGGATAAAAGCTTCACGTTTTTGGATCGAAAATATCTGGATTTTACGAATCGGAAAAAAGCTTACCTGTATCGTATAAAAAGACGCAAAAATTCAAGGAAATTGACAGAATTTATGCTAATTTTCATATTGTCCTATAAATTTGAGAGTGATAGAATAGAGGCATTAATACGAAAGGTGAAGACATCATGAAGTACTTGAAAGAAGTGACAATTATTTTTGGCATCACAATGCTGGGAGAGTTTTTGAACTATCTGCTTCCGTTTCCGGTTCCGTCCGGCGTATATGGATTGTTCATTCTTCTGCTTCTGCTTTGCACAGGAGCATTACATACAGAAGATGTGGCGGAAGTGGGAGATTTCTTCCTGGATACGATGCCGATTATGTTTTATACCGGCAGGTGTGGGTCTGCTTGACAGCGTGCAGGAGGCGGAGTCCATCCTGGTGCCGCTGACAGTGATTACTGTGATTTCGACGGTATTTGTTATGGTTGCGACCGGGTGCGTGGCGCAGAGCATCATCCGCAGAAAGAATAAAGGGAGGCGCGAAAGCATGAATGGACTGATTCATTCTTCTTTTATTTTGAATGCTGGTCAGCGTCGGCGCGCGCGTATATGTTGGGCGTTTGGCTGAAAAAAAGACCGGCTGGGCGATTTTAAATCCGCTTGCTGGTTGCAATTATAGTTGTGATTGCATTTTTATCTGTTTTTCATATAGAATATAAGGAGTACAACCGCGGTGCGGTGTATCTGAGCTATTTCCTGACACCGGCAACGGTCTGTCTGGCGATTCCGCTGTATAAGCAGCTGGAGCTTTTGCGCCAGCACCTGATTGCGGTTGTTTCTGCAATCGTGGCAGGGGTAGCGGGAAGTGTCGGCAGTATCTATGTGATGTGCCGTTTCTTTCAGCTGGAGCATACGCACTATGTGACATTGCTTCCAAAAGTCCATTACGACGGCGATTGGCATGGGCGTCAGCGAGGAAGCGGGAGGTATCGTGACGCTGACGGTTATCAGCATTATAATTACAGGAATTTTGGGAAATATTATAGCCGACTGGCTGTTTCAGATATTTAAAATTGAAGAGCCCATCGCGAAAGGTCTGGCACTTGGAACGGCAGCCCATGCGATTGAACGGCAAAGGCGCTGGAATTAGGCGAGATCGAGGGTGCGATGAGCAGCTTGTCAATTGCGGTCGCCGGTCTTTTTGACCGTAGTGGTAGTACCACTGATGTCGGGACTGATTTAAAGGTGGTGCTGAAACGGTCGGAATTTGCTGCGTGTGACTGTGAAGGTACTGAATTTTTAATGGATTTTGTGTGACTGTGAAGGTACTGAACAGTTACGAAATTGGAATGCACATAGAGAGGCAGAGAAAAAGATACTGCGGGTCATGCGCATGATAACGGCAGCAAAAAGATAGGAGGGGAGCAGGTATGATGAATTTGTATGAGGCGATAGGATGTCGCCATTCAGTTCGAAAATACACCGATCGGGGAGGTCACGGAGAAGCTGCGTGGGCAGATCCTGTCCTATTTTGATAAGACCTCCCGGTTAAATGACCGGATCCGGGTTGAGGCAGTGATATTCGACAATACAAAGAAAAAAGCCGATGTCCACGGACTCTGGAAGGTGGATGCTCCCTACTATCTGGCGATCTATTCGGACCAGGAGGAAGGCTGCGAGCGCAATGCCGGTTATCTGATGGAGCAGATGGTGCTCTATATGACGGCAAAAGGGCTTGGAACCTGCTATTTGGGCAGCGTGCAGCCGGCGCAGAAGGTGCGCGGCGGCAAACGTTGCCTGATGATGGTCGCATTCGGCTACCCGGAGGGCAAGCTCTACCGTGAAAGCCCGCTGGCAAAGCGCCTCCCGCTCAATGAACTCTGTATTTTCAAGGAAGAAGCCGGAGAGCAGATGAAGACGATTCTCCGTGCGGCGCGTCTCGCACCGTCCGCGATGAACACCCAGCCGTGGCGCTTCATCGTCTATTCCGACCGAATCTATGTGTTCGCCCTAAAAAACCCGCTTTCCGGGCAAGAGCTTCCATGCGATGCGCGAATTCAGCATCGGCATCATGCTCTCCCACATTATGCTCGCCGCCGAAGAACTCTGGATGGAACTTCAGACGGAGACGGAGGAACATTTTGCGGCTAAAAGTTACAAAAATGGAGATTATGTGGCGACGTTGACGCTGCATTAGATGCATTGATTCATTGTATTAAATGTTGAAATAGTTTATATTTAAGCAAGAAAAACTAATTTTACAATTTTAAAACCAATTATTCAAAGAAACGATACACTCAAGAAAAAGCGCGCCAGCCGTCCGATGCCGTGACAGCTGGCGCGCTTCTTTCGGGGGCAATCAAAAGGGCATAAGCAAAAACCCTTTTTTTCCTTGCTCCGTGCCCTTGAAAGCGCCCTCTACTTATGATAAAATAAGTTGATTATTTATGAGAGATACTCTGGAGGAGAACGTGATGGTTAGTAAATTGATTGAGAAGATTCAGAAGACAAAGGCACCGATCTGTGTAGGACTGGATCCGATGCTTGGATATATTCCGGAGCACGTGAAGGAAAAAAGCATTTGCGGAGTTCGGAGAGACCCTGGAAGGAGCGGCAGAGGCGATCTGGCAGTTTAACTGTGCGATCGTGGATGCGACGGCTGATCTGATTCCGGCGGTCAAACCGCAGATTGCGATGTATGAGCAGTTTGGCATCGAAGGCCTGAAAGCGTATGACCGGACTGTCAAATACTGCCAGCAGAAGGGCTTAATTGTCATTGGAGACATCAAGCGCGGCGACATCGGTTCCACATCGGCTGCCTACGCAACCGGTCATCTCGGCAGCGTGAAGGTTGGAAATACGACCTGTTCCGCGTTCAATACCGAGTATGTGACGGTCAATCCGTATCTGGGAACCGACGGCGTGAAACCATTTTGTGGACGAGTGCAACGCATCCGACCGCGGTATCTTTGTACTGGTAAAGACTTCTAACCCCTCCAGCGGCGAGTTCCAGGATCGTCTGGTGGACGGTCGCCCGCTTTATGAGCTGGTAGCGGAGAAGGTCGTTGAGTGGGGGGAGGCTTCCATGGACGGCGACTACAGCAACGTAGGCGCGGTGGTAGGCGCCACCTATCCGGAGATGAGCAAGATTCTGCGTAAGCTGATGCCGAAGACTTACTTTCTGGTTCCGGGTTATGGCGCACAGGGCGGTACGGCAGAAGACTTAAAATACTGCTTCAACGAGGATGGACTGGGTGCCATCGTCAATTCTTCCCGCGGCATTATCGCGGCATACAAGAAAGACGCATACGCCAAATTCGGTCCGGAGCATTTTGCGGACGCATCGAGACAGGCTGTCATCGATATGATTGCGGACATCGGACGTGTACTGTAAGGAGGAGCTCATGGCACAGAAGAAAGAGACAGCAGTTGTATATAGTCAGGAAGAACTGGCACCTGGCATTTTCAGTATGTGGATCGTGACGGACACAGCGGACGAGGCAAGACCGGGACAGTTTATCTCGGTCTACAGCCAGGACGGTTCCAGACTTCTTCCGCGCCCGATCAGTATCTGCGAGGCAGATCCGGATGAAGGACGCCTGCGGATCGTATACCGGATTTCCGGTAAAGGAACGGATGAATTTTCCAAATATGTTTCCGGAGACCCGATCGACATCATGGGACCTCTGGGAAATGGTTTCCCGCAGGAGGGCGAAAATGTATTTCTGATCGGCGGCGGTATCGGTGTTCCGCCGATGCTTGAGATGGCGAAACAGTTAAACTGCGAAAAACAGATCATTTTAGGATACCGGGATGAAAATCTCTTCCTCCGGGATGAATTTGAGGCATATGGAGAAGTCTTTGTGGCGACCGAGGACGGAAGCGTCGGCACGAAGGGCAATGTCCTGGACGCGATCCGGGAGCAGAACCTGACGGCGGATGTGATCTACGCCTGCGGACCAACCCCCGATGCTGCGCGCCATCAAGGAGTATGCGGCAGAAAAGGGAATCAAGTGCTATATTTCCCTGGAGGAGAAGATGGCCTGCGGAGTCGGCGCGTGTCTGGCATGTGTCTGCCAGTCGAAGGATGTAGACCACCACAGCAATGTACACAACAAGCGGATCTGCAAGGATGGTCCCGTATTTTTAGCCGAGGAGGTAGAATTATGAGACAGATGGCAGTCAATCTTGCGGGTGTAGAGCTTAAAAACCCGGTCATGACGGCATCCGGAACCTTTGGTTCAGGGGCAGAGTACGGCGAGATGGTTGATCTGAACAAGCTCGGCGCGGTTGTGACCAAGGGCGTGGCAAACGTGCCCTGGCCGGGCAATCCGACCCCGCGTATTGCGGAGGTGTACGGCGGCATGATCAACGCCATCGGCTTACAGAATCCGGGGTATGATTTATTTGCATCGAGGGATATCCCGTTTTTACCGTCAGTATGATACGAAGATTATCGTCAATGTATGTGGAAAAACGACGGAAGATTACGTCGATGTAGTGGAAAAAACTGGCGAGCCAGCCGGTGGATATGCTGGAGATCAACATTTCCTGCCCTAACGTGAAGCACGGCGGCATTGCCTTCGGCCAGGATCCGAAAGCAGTGGAGACGATCACCCGCGAGGTAAAACGCCATGCGAAACAGCCGATTATCATGAAGCTCAGCCCGAATGTTACCGACATCACGGAGATGGCGAAGGCAGCCGAGGCAGGCGGTGCGGATGTGCTGTCCCTGATCAACACACTGACTGGCATGAAGATCGATATCAACCGGAGAACCTTTGCGGTAGCCAACCGTACCGGCGGTATGTCCGGCCCGGCAGTGAAGCCGGTGGCACTGCGCATGGTGTACCAGGTGGCGCAGGCGGTCAAGCTTCCGATCATCGGCATGGGCGGTATCATGAATGCGGACGATGCGATCGAATTTATTCTGGCAGGCGCAAGCGCGGTGGCAGTCGGTACGGCGAATTTCCATAATCCGTATGCGACGGAGGAGATCGTGAAGGGCATCGACGCCTACATGGAAAAAATATGGCATTGAAGATATACATGAACTGATTGGTGCGGTTCGGTAAGATAGGAGAGTATGATGGAACAGTATAAGCAGGAATTTATCAATTTCATGGTAGAGAGCGAAGTGCTCAAGTTTGGCGAATTTACCTTAAAGAGCGGACGTAAATCTCCGTTCTTCATGAACGCGGGTGCATATGTAACCGGTACGCAGCTGCGCCGTCTGGGCGAGTATTACGCCAAGGCGATTCATGACAACTATGGTCTGGATTTCGATGTCCTGTTTGGACCGGCTTATAAGGGAATCCCGCTGGCAGTTGCCACCTCGATGGCGATCAGTGAGCTGTACGGCAAAGAAGTACGTTACTGCTCCAACCGGAAAGAGGTCAAGGATCACGGCGATACCGGCATCCTTCTGGGAAGCAAGTTAAAGGATGGCGACCGCGTCGTTATCATCGAGGATGTAACCACTTCCGGTAAATCCATCGAGGAGACCTTCCCGATCCTCAAATCCCAGGCAGATGTGGAGATCAAAGGCCTGATGGTATCTTTAAAACCGTATGGAGCGCGGCAAGGGAGAAAAGTGTGCGCTGGATGAGATCAAGGAACTGTACGGCTTCCCGACCGCAGCGATCGTATCGATGTCAGATGTCGTAGAGTGCCTGTACAACAAGGAGTGCCAGGGAAAGGTCGTGATCGATGATACACTGAAAGCAGCGATCGACGCATATTATGAGCAGTACGGTGCAAAATAGAGATTTGGTTCACGGAGCGGCATGCTTGAAATGGGAAATGCCATGCGACGGAGTGTAAGAAGGAGCGGATCGATATGGAAAAAGATCTACAAAACGATGCAGGGAACCGGTGTGATTAATATCGTGATTGGAAGTGTGATCATCACGGTAGGGCTGGCAGCCGGTGTGATGGCGATCGTCAGCGGTGCGTTTTTACTGAAACGCAAATCAGATATTACATTCTAAAAATTGGATTTGAAACAGGGCAGATATGCCCAGTCGAAAAGAGAAAACCGTATGACCGGGGACGGTGTACGGTTTTTCTCATTTCTGGCAGTTTATGGGGGGGTTTTATGTGGAAACGGACAAAAACGCATCAGAAGGTGTGCTGGATATTCTTTGTCGCATACCTGGTGCTTCTTATATATTTTATGTTTTTTTCGACGGATTCGGGCGCGCGCCGCATGTGGAGTATGCCTATAATCTCGTTTTATTTAAGGAAATCAAACGGTTTTATATTTATCGTGATATAGTGGGGACGGAAGCGTTCCTGTTAAATACGGCTGGCAACGTGGTGTGCTTCATGCCGTTTGGATTTTTCCTGCCGATCATCAGTCCGAGATTTGGAAAATGGTACCTGATGTTGATTCTGAGCTTCCTTCTGACTTTGAGCATCGAGACGATTCAGCTCGTATTCAAGGTGGGAAGTTTTGATGTGGATGATATGTTTTTAAATACGTTAGGTGGAATTGCTGGCTACCTCTGCCAGTGGATTACACGTGCAATTGGGAGGTGTCTGCATGGGACGTCAAACAGATAACCGGATTTCTTATATCCGCAAGCCGATGGCAGAACACGGCTATCTCTGCCTGGGACTGGCGGGAGTCGGTCTGCTGCTGTGCGTGGCAGGGATGACATTCAGTGTCCGCAGCCAGGGCAATACGCCGGTCGGCGCGCTGTCGATGTGCTTTTCGAGCATATTATTTTCCGTGGCGTCGCTGATGTACGGATGGAAATCTTTTAAAGAAGAAGAAAAAAATTATATATTCGCGAAAAATTGGTACGATTTTGTCGGGGCTTCTGGTCATCTGGTGGATTGTGACGATTTTGATTGGCATCCGGGGCTAAGAATGAATGGTTTTTATGCGTGGCTTGCCTGGAATGCCGGACCAATGGAACGCCGGTAAGAGCCTTTGCGGCGGGCGTGGTTTGAAAGTGAAATTTGGCGATGGCAGAAGGAGGGAAATATCTGAACATGAAATATTGGGAACTTTTGAAAGAAGAAAATGAGGCGGTTGCGGAGCGCCATGAACTCGCGATGGAGCGCATCGGCCATATGAAAGAAGAAGCGACGGTTGGTGAGCCATACCGGGCATTTTTTGAGCGCACCGTCCAGTTTATCGAGCTGATAGAAGAAACCTTCCAGAAACAGATGGATGGGACGCTGGCGGCAATGAGCCAGAAAGAGGCAGCAGAATTTAACCGGACGCTTTATGCGGATATACTTCAGGGGCGTATGGGAAGAGCTTTGCGAACCCGGACTATGCGGCAAAAGAGCTGGGAGAGAACTATGGTCCGTGGCTGTCATTTCTCTATACGGAGATCCGCAGCGCGATCGTTTACGCCTATGAGAGCCGTCTGGTGGATGTGACGGTGTTGGAGGAACTGTTTATTGAGGTTTACAACCTGTTTGAGGGCGGTACTCCGGAGGTGGCGGAGCTTCGCGAGCCGCTCTACTATTTTGTCAGTGATTATTGTGACAGGATGCTTCCGTGGAGGGTGCGTGAGACGCTGGATCCGTCGCTGGATTTTGGAAAATCGATCATCATGGACAGTGATTTAAACGATCTGCGTTATCTGTACCGGTATGGCGAATATATCTCGGAGACAGAGCTTGCGACGGCACGTTTTATGAATGAGCTGCCGGAGGAGACGGTACGCCGGATGGCAGATACCTACACAGAAGGCTACCGTAAGGGATTTGCGGCGACCGGACGCAGCTATGAGGGCAAGAAAACGGTGCAGATCCGTTACCACATCGGATTTGAGCGCATGATCCGGATGGCAGTGGAAAATTTCCGCGAACTCGGTCTGGAGCCGATCATTGCCCGCGCCTCCATCGGCACGGTGAACCGGATGGCGGCGCGCACGAACGGTTACTATGGCACACCGGCGAACCGCCAGTACGAGTAGATCACCGCTACGACAATGCGGTTTACCTGGACAAGGCCTTTCGTGAGCGGAAACTGTCTATTTTGAAGGTGGCATATGAGACGTACAAGGATCTGGCGTCGGTATATGCCGGTCCGGCAGTTGTGGAAACCTTCGGCGAGGCCGGATTTGAGCCGGTCAATGCAGCAGCAGCCTTTTCTTTAAGTGAAAACAGGAGAAACTGCTGTTATCCTACAGCAATGAGGCGATGCAGATTGTGGACGCGTATATTCCGGGAACGGAGACGAGCTTCACAATCATTGCATTCCCGCTTCCGGAGATCGGATCGGAGTTTGAGGCGATTTTCAAGGAGACGATCCGCATCAATACGCTGGACTATGAGCTGTACCGCGACATCCAGCAGATCATGATCAACGAACTGGATCAGGCATCGCAAGTCCACATCAGCGGACGCGGCGGCAACCGCACCGATCTGACCGTACAGCTTCACACGCTTGCTGAGCCGACGAAACAGTCGAATTTCGAAAAACTGCGTGGCGGATGTAAATATTCCGGTTGGAGAAGTCTTTACCTCCCCGCAGCTTGCTGGGACAAACGGGCTTCTGCATGTCGGCAGCGTCTATATCGGGGAATTTCAGTTCAAAGATCTGGAAATCCGGTTTGAAAATGGTATCGCTGTCTCCTATACCTGCAAAAAACTTTGAGACGGAAGAGGAAAAAATAAGGCGTTAGTGAAACAGATGATCCTAAAAACCATGAGACGCTGCCGATGGGCGAGTTTGCGATTGGCACCAACACAACTGCGTATGAGGTAGCGCTGCGCTATGGCATTCTCGACAAATTCCCGATTCTGATTGCCGAGAAGATGGGACCGCACTTTGCGGTAGGCGATACCTGCTACAGCTGGATGGAGGACTGCCCGGTCTTCAACCCGGATGGACGCGAGATGGTGGCGCGTGAGAATGAGATTTCAGCAAAACGCAAAGAAAACCCGCAGGAGGCATATTTTGGCTGCCATACGGACATTACAATCCCGTACCCGAGCTGGATACGATCGAGGCGATTCATCCAGATGGAACGAGTGTAAAGATCATCGCGGGCGGACGGTTTGCGCTGCCGGGGACGGAGAAGCTGAATGAGCCGCTGGAAAAATAGAAAGAAAAAGTCATAGAAAACAGGTTTATTCTCATATAATCTCCTGAAAAGGGATTCCGGAGCAGCCGGATGGGAGATAGAATCAGAAAATGGATAGCCGTTCTGCTGGCAGGAAGTATACTGGCGATGATTCAGTTGGTTCCGGCCGGCGGGGCGGTTTTTGTTCGTGGAAACATAGAAAATAAAGAGATTCTGGGAGAGAAAGAGACTTCTCTACAACAGACCCTTCACGCCCGCGCCTGGGTTCTCATGGATGCGGACAGTGGGCGTATTCTGGCGGGGGAAAGATGCGGATACCGCTTATCCGATGGCAAGCACGACGAAGATTCTGACCTGCATTCTCGCACTGGAACAGGGGAAATCCCGATGACTGGGTCGAGGTATCAGAGAAAGCGGCCTCCATGCCGGATGTCCAGCTCAATATGCGGGCGGGGAGCGGTACCGCCTATCGGATCTACTCTATTCCCCTGATGCTGGAATCCCACAACGACAGCGCCGTGGCGGTGGCGGAGCACATCGGGGAAGTGTGGAAGAATTTGCGGAGAAAATGAACCGGAAAGCGTGGGAGATAGGATGTAAGAATGTTTGTTTCGTGACACCGAACGGTCTGGACGTTGCGGATGCGGATGGAAACGAACACAGCGCTTCGGCGGCGGATATGGCGCGGATCATGCGCTACTGCGCGTTCCAGTCGCCGTGCCGCGAAACATTTCTGAAATTACCCGTACGGCATCACGGACGATTCAGGATGAGTCGGGAAACCGTTCATTTTACCTGGCAAACCACAACGCGCTTTTAAGCCAGTGCGCGGAGGTGCTGTCGGGCAAGACAGGATTTACCGGGAAAGCCGGGTACTGTTATGTGGCGGCGTTAAAAAAGAGGGAAAAGCATTTACGGTGGCGCTTCTCGGCTGCGGGTGGCCGCCGCACAAGACGTACAAATGGGCGGATATGCGGAAACTCGATCAGTATGCATTTGATACATATAACTGGTATGATATATTTGACCGGGAGAAAACATTTCCGGAGGTGGAGGTGAGGCGGGGGTGAAAGGAACGACGGCGCTCACACTGAATGTGCCATCGGAAAAACAGACGTTTCTGATGCTTCTGCGCGCGGACGAGAAGCCAGACATCCGTTATGAGTACCCGACCGAGCTGGAAGCACCGGTTCATGAAGGACAGGAGGTCGGGCAGGCATCCTATTATATTAATGACGAGCAGGTGGCTGCTTATCCGATCTATGCGGCAGAAACAGTGGAGAAGATTGATTATGGGTGGTGTTTAAGACGATGCGTAACTTATTTTGAAAGAGAATTTCAGTCAATGTGGCAGACGTGGGGAGTTTGAGTTGTTATTACTGGGAACGTATGCGTGAACAGCAACGACTTGTTCACAATACTTTTTATAATAAAAATCTGCTTTATTTTGCTGGTTAATTTTGTTATAACTATAGATAGTGTGAATTACTGAGAATCAAGATCCGGACACGGAAACGTGGAAAGAGAAAGAGAGGCACGGAGGATGAAACAGACATCACTGAGCAGGGAACAGGGGCTTGCGCTCCTTCGCAAGTATAATAAAGAACCATTTCATATTTTACATGGACTGACCGTGGAGGGCGTCATGGAGTGGTATGCCGAGCAGCTGGGATATGGGGACGAAAAAGCATTCTGGGGCATGGCAGGACTGCTGCATGATATTGATTTTGAACTTTATCCGGAAGAACACTGCGAGCGGGCACCAGAGCTTCTGCGCGACGGAGGCGCAGAGGAAGATTTAGTCCATGCGGTTGTCAGCCACGGCTACGGCATACGGGTGGATGTGGCTCCGGAACATGAGATGGAAAAGGTGTTGTTTGCAGCCGATGAGTTGACAGGGCTTATCTGGGCGGCGGCGAAGATGCGCCCGTCCAAGAGCACCAAGGACATGGAGCTTTCAAGTCTTAAGAAGAAATTTAAGGACAAAAGAAATTTGCGGCTGGATGTTCCAGAGACGTGATCCGACGCGGGGCTGATCAGCTTGGCTGGGAATTAGACAAACTGATGGAACAGACGATTCTCGCCATGCGCTCCTGTGAGGATCGGGTCAACAAAGAGATGGAGGAACTGGAGTTTTGAGAGAAAAATAAACCAATGAAGCTGTTGTCGGTAGCGATTCCGTGCTACAATTCGGCGGCATATATGCGTAACTGCATCGAATCCCTGCTGCCGGGCGGCGATGAGGTGGAGATCCTGATCGTGGATGACGGTTCCACAAAAGATAATACGGCGGAGATTGCCGATGAGTATGAGAGAAATTATCCGGGGATTTGCCGGGCGATTCATCAGGAAAACGGTGGTCACGGCGAGGCCGTCAATGCGGACTGCGCAATGCGACGGGCGTCTATTATAAGGTCGTGGACAGCGATGACTGGGTCAACGAAGAGGCGTATATGGAGGTTCTGGATACGCTGCGCAAATTTGTCCATGACAATGTGACGCTGGATATGCTGATTACCAACTTCGTTTATGAGAAACAGGGCGCAAAACACAAAAAAGGTCATGAACTACAACATGGCGCTCCCAAAAACGTCAGCTCATCGACTGGAACGGTGCAAGAGGCTTCCGCCTGGGACAGTATATCCTGATGCATTCGGTCATTTACCGTGTGGAAATGCTTCGAACTGCGGGTTGAACTGCCAAAGCATACGTTCTACGTGGATAATATTTTTTGTATATCAGCCGCTTTCCACACGTAAAATCCATGTACTACCTGGATGTGAATTTCTACCGCTATTTCATCGGACGCGACGATCAGTCGGTCAATGAAAAAGTCATGATCAGCCGTATTGATCAGCAGATACTCGTCACGAAGCTGATGCTGGGATATTACGATGTGACCAAGATCAAGAATCCAAAGCTGCGCCACTACATGGTTCCCGCATCTGGAGATCATGATGACAGTTACTTCAATTCTGGCGATCCGCTCGGAGACAGAGGAAAATCTGAAGAAGAAAAAAAAGAACTGTGGCAGTATCTGAAACAGCAGAATTTCACGCTGTATATGCGCCTGCGCTGGGGCTTCCTCGGACAGGGCGTAAACCTGCCGGGAAAAAGGCTGACGGAAGGTGTCGATCGCCTGCTATAAGATTTCGCAGAAGTTTTATGGGTTTAACTAAAAAAATAGGGCGGATTAGAAAAGAAAAATCAAATCTGTCAAAAAATGCAAATTAAAAATCCGACGTCTGGAAAATGGATTGTTTCCAGATGGTCGGATTTTCTCTGATTCTATGTCAATCACTTAGATATGATTCGATAAGGGATTACCACGTGATGAATGTTAGAGACCTAGTTTTCGTAATGGCTGCGGCAGGGGGATTTATCGCAGATAAAAAAGCTGGCACCTGTCATACTTTGGCGCCAGCTTATGTTTACTTGTCTTGAGAAATCCTTTAGCGTAATATATTCTGGTTCGTTCTCTGTCTCTTCCTGCGTGCTTCCCGCATATACTAACGGATAGATAGCTGCGCTTAAAAGAATCGCGCCTGCGACGTCCAGAACCGAGTGCTGCTTCAGCGAGACAGTTGCCATGCAGATAGCGACCATCAGGATACCGGAAAGAATCCGGATTACTTTGTGCTTTTTCAGAGACTCACTCTTCATGACCGCGATGTGGGTTCCGATGGAATTGTACACGTGGATGCTTGGAAATACATTCGTGTTCGTGTCAGCCTGGTGGAGCATATAGACCAGACGGGAACAGAGGTTCTTGTCCGGGTTTACGGCGGTCCGCAGGTCAGTTCCATTCGGGAACAGGGTGCAGATTAAGAGTGACAGCGTCATGCCGGTAAATAAAAAATGCACATAAATCGGTAATATTCTTTTTTTATTCTTGAAGAACAGGTATGCAATCGCAGCGGTCACATAGGCGAACCACAGTAAATATGGGATGACGAAGTATTCATTAAACGGAATCATATCATCCAGCGATGAGTGCATGATATGGTAATTGGAAGTCACGGTTTTTTCCAGATGCATAAACCACGGAAGATAGATAAATCCGTATCCCAGAATCCATATATGCTCGTATTTCTTCAGGAGTTCCTTCAGAAAATGTTTCATATCAATCAACCTCGATTTTTCTTTTTATCATAAATAAATTAACATTATTTTAACATCTCTCCAGGTTCGTCTGATTATAGCACACTCACCCGCCAACTTCAAGGCTAAATAGGGATTGTTATAAATATTAAGAAAAAGGTTATGGAATGTGAAATTTGTTAAACAAAAATTTTATGGATGGACAGGGACTTTAAAGTAAAAATAAAAACAGCTTGCTCAACTGCAAGCTGCTTCATCAATAGCGAGAGGGGGATTCGAACCCTCGACACCGCGGGTATGAACCGCGTGCTCTAGCCAACTGAGCTATCTCGCCATATTAAATTTTAAAAAGTGGGACCTACAGGGCTCGAACCTGTGACCCCTCTGCTTGTAAGGCAGATGCTCTCCCAGCTGAGCTAAGATCCCAGATAAAAATAGCGAGAGGGGGATTCGAACCCCTCGACACCGCGGGTATGAACCGCGTGCTCTAGCCAACTGAGCTATCTCGCCATATTAAATTTAGAAAAGTGGGACCTACAGGGCTCGAACCTGTGACCCTCTGCTTGTAAGGCAGATGCTCTCCCAGCTGAGCTAAGATCCCGCTGACACTCACACAAAAATCGCGACTGCTTTGCAAGTATAATATAAATTTTCAAGATTGTCAACACTTTTGAGAGAAAATAATTTATAGAAATTTTCTTATCATTTAAAAAGGAAGTATGGTATACTTATCTCATGCAAAATTGTAATGGCGCTGTATCCTGTGACAGGTATTCTGGCAGGGTAAAAGATAAAATATAACGCCCCAGCAGGGGTTTCTGTATTTTCGGAAAGCAGGGGACGTTATGGCAAAAATATGAGGATGGAGTAATGTATTATTTCATTATTACTCCCGCTTCACAGAGTGGCCGCGGCTATAAGATATGGGAGAAAATAGAGCAGCGGCTTGTGCGGGACGGGGTTGAGTATCAGGCATATTTGACAGAATATGCGGGCAGGCGACAGAGTATGCAAGGAAGCTGACGTCCCACTGCAAGGAGGCACGGGTGATTGTGGTCGTGGGCGGTGACGGGACGATGAATGAGGTCGTGGACGGAATCGTTTCCTGCGACATGGTGACGCTGGGTTATATTCCGGTGGGAGACAGGCAGTGATCTGGCGCGCGGGCTCCGGCTTTCGAGAAGACCGATGCGCGGACTGCGCCGGATTTTTAAGGCGCGGCGGATCCGGCAGATCGATTATGGTGTGATTGCATATGGCGATGATGTGCTCCGACATCGGCGTTTTATCGTCAGCGCGGGGATCGGGCTGGATGCGGAAGTATGCCAGCATATGCAGCGTTCGGCGATCAAAATATCTGCAACCGGATTCATCTGCGGCGATTGTCGTACCGGATACTGGGATTTATACAGTATTTGAAGGCGAAACCGATCCGGGGGTATATTTTGCTCGATGGAACGCGCCGGGTGGAATTTAATTATATTTATTTTATCAGTGCACAGATTCAACCCTGCGAGGGCGGCGGATTCTGGTTTGCGCCGAAGGCGGACAGCAGCGACGGCAACCTGGAGGTCTGCATTGTCAGCCATGCCTCGAAGCGGCAGGTGCTTGGAACCCTGCTCCGGGCGTTGTTCCGGCGCTCCCACAACCGGGGGCTTCGGTGCTTCAGCTGCCGGGAGGTCCAGATCTACACGGAATGCCCGATGGCAGTTCACGTGGACGGCGAGAGCTGTCAGTACCAGAGCAATCTGGAAGTCCGCTGTATTGAGCGTAAATTAAAAATTGTTGGATAAGTGTATATTTTTCAAAAGTATAAAATAATTTATCAAATAAAGTAACTGCGGGCAGTCCGGACAGTTACAAAATGACCAAGAAAGGAACTGGAATACGATGAGAATAGGACAGGGATATGATGTGCATAAACTTGTTCCGGATCGGGAACTGATTTTAGGCGGCGTGACGATCCCGTATGAGAAGGGGCTGTTAGGACATTCGGATGCGGATGTGCTGGTGCATGCGGTGATGGATGCGCTCTTAGGGGCGGCGGCACTGGGCGACATCGGACAGCATTTTCCGGACACGGATCCGGCATATGAGGGTGCGTCGAGCATCGAGCTTCTGAAAAAGGTAGGGAAACTTCTGCAGGAACGCGGCTATGTGATTGAAAATATCGATGCCACGATCATTGCGCAGCGCCCGAAACTGGCTGCATACCGCCCACAGATGGCAGAAAATATTGCAGATGCGCTGGGGCTTCCGGTCAGCCGTGGTGAGTGTCAAGGCGACGACCGAGGAAGGGCTTGGTTTTACAGGCAGCGGCGAGGGGCATTTCCTCACAGGCGATTACCCTGTTGACGGAAGTGGAGAATTACTGTTATGATAGTGAAATGATGACGCAGGCAGCGGCTTGCGGCGGCTGTGGCGGCTGTCAGGCAGCACCGGAAGCAGATTTAAAATAGAAGAGGAGTAATGAGGTTATGAAAATTTTCAACACATTGTCCCGCAGAAAAGAGGAGTTTGTGCCGATCGAACCGGGCAAGGTTAAGATGTATGTGTGCGGACCGACCGTTTACAATTTTATTCATATTGGAAATGCAAGACCGATGATCGTATTTGATACGGTCCGCCGGTATTTTGAGTACAAAGGATATGAAGTAAACTATGTATCTAACTTTACTGATGTGGATGACAAGATCATCAGGAAAGCCATCGAGGAGGGCGTGGATGCGGAGACGATCTCCAAGCGCTATATCGCAGAGTGCAAAAAAGATATGGAGATGATGAACGTCAAACCGGCGACGAAGAATCCGCAGGCAACTCAGGAGATCGGCGGTATGATCGAGATGATCAATACGCTGATCGAAAAAGGACATGCGTATGTGGCAGCTGACGGCACGGTTTATTTCCGCACCAAATCCTTTAAAGAGTACGGAAAGCTGTCCCATAAAAATCTGGACGATCTGCAGTCCGGCTTCCGTGAGATCAAGGTAACCGGCGAGGAAGGCAAGGAAGATCCGACCGATTTCGTTCTCTGGAAACCGAAAAAAGAAGGAGAGCCGTTCTGGGAGTCTCCGTGGTGCCAGGGCCGTCCCGGCTGGCATATTGAGTGCTCTGTCATGGCCAAGAGATACCTGGGCGAGTCCATCGATATCCATGCCGGCGGCGAGGATCTGATCTTCCCCCACCACGAAAATGAGATTGCGCAGAGCGAGTGCGCGAACGGCAAGACCTTTGCCAACTACTGGATGCACAACGCATTCTTAAATATTGATAACCGCAAGATGTCCAAATCTCTTGGAAACTTCTTTACCGTGCGTGAGATCAGTGAGAAATACGATTTGCAGGTTCTGCGTCTCTTCATGCTGAGCGCCCAGTACCGCAGCCCGCTCAATTTCAGCGCGGATTTGATGGAAGCTTCGAAAAACAGCTTAGAGCGCATCCGCACTGCGGCAGAGCATCAGGCAGACTGCCTGAAAGCAGCGAAAGAGGGCGAGATGACGGCAGAGGAGAAGCAGAATCAGGCAGCAGTCGAGGAGTTGGTTCAGAAGTTCGAGACGGCGATGGACGATGATTTCAACACCGCAGATGCGATTTCAGCTATTTTTGAGATTGTACGCCTGAGCAACTCCACGATTTCGGAAGCATCGACGAAGGCATATGTTTCCTATGTCAAAGAGACGATGGACAAACTCTGCGATGTGCTCGGTATTATCACGGAGAAGAAGGAAGAGATTCTGGACAGCGAAGTAGAAGACTTGATCGCAAAACGCCAGCAGGCGAGAAAAGACAAGAATTTTGCACTGGCAGATGAGATCCGTGGACAGCTTCTCGATATGGGGAATTATTCTGGAAGATACGAGAGAGGGTCAAAATGGAAACGGGCTTAAATGCGTTTAAGGAAGCGCTGCATTTAAAACATGTTGAGGCGGGGGTATTCCCGCTGGCGCTGGCGCATATCGGCGATGCGGTCTATGAGCTGGCGATCCGAACCCCTTGTCATGAACCGCGGCAATATGCAGGTCAACAAGATGCACAAAGAAGACGGCGAACCTGGTCAAGGCGGACGCACAGGCACGTTTGTATCTGCTTCTGGAGGAAGAGCTGACGGATGCGGAGAAGGCGGCATACCGACGCGGACGCAATGCGAAATCTTTTACGATGCCGAAGCACGCGACGATGAAGGATTACCGGATGGCGACCGGATTTGAGGCGCTGATGGGCTATCTCTATCTGACCGAGCAGTTTGACAGGATGGCAGAACTTCTGGGAAAAGGGCTGGAACAGATGGGAGAATTGGCGGAGGCAGAGGGAACATCCACAGATTCGCATGCGCTACAGGAAGCAGAGAACGAGAAATAACAGTGAGAGTGCGGAAGTACCGCCGGAAACGCTATAAATATCGTTATAAATCATGATGAGGAAGATAGATGGAACAGGAAAATAAGCAGGAAAATAGATTTGAAGAGACGATGATCGAAGGCAGAAACGCCGTTTTAGAGGCATTCCGTTCGGGCAAGACGGTGGATAAGCTGTTTGTGCTGGATGGCTGCCAGGATGGACCGGTCAAGACGATCACGAGAGAGGCAAAAAAGCAGAATACGATCATCCACTATGTGGCGAAGGAGAGACTCGACCAGCTTTCTGAGACCGGCAAGCATCAGGGCGTGATTGCACAGGCAGCGGCATACCGCTATGCAGAGGTGGAAGATATGCTAAAGCTGGCAGAAGAGAAAGGCGAGCCGCCGTTTCTGATTCTTCTGGACGGCATTGAGGATCCCCATAACCTGGGTGCGATCATCCGTACTGCCAATCTGGCAGGCGCACATGGCGTGATCATCCCGAAACGCCGCGCAGTGGGACTGACATCGACGATTGCGAAGACCTCGGCGGGAGCGCTGAATTATACGCCGGTGGCGAAGGTAACCAATATTTCAGCCACGATCGAGGAGCTGAAAGAGAGAGGACTCTGGTTTGTCTGTGCCGATATGGGAGGAGAGAGCATGTACCGCCTCGACTTAAAAGGACCGATCGGTCTGGTGATTGGCAATGAGGGCGAAGGTGTCAGCCGTCTGGTGCAGGGAAAAATGTGATTTCATCGCATCGATCCCGATGAAGGGAGATATCGACTCCCTGAACGCATCGGTGGCAGCTGGCGTGCTGGCATATGAGATTGTGCGTCAGAGAATGATGTAGGGGAAGTGAAAGGTATCGGGCAACCGATTCCGCTATTCCGTTGGAATCATATAGAAATATGAAAAAGATAG
>VOFJ01003356.1_pt1 | contig 23354 bp, 39 predicted proteins | sample 5384081 | NCBI WGS metagenome assembly VOFJ01 (sample SAMN12384729, study PRJNA508395) | human gut metagenome | isolation source: healthy gut I | host: Homo sapiens | reverse complement strand
TAGTAATTATCAAGGCTGATCGGATGCGGCGTCAGACCATGCGCTGAAAGCTGGATGGAAAGCCGGTTGCAGAACGTTGTCTTTCCGGAGGAAGACGGCCCCGCAATCAGCACAAATTTAACCTGCTTTCTTTCCGCAATCTGCTCCGCAATCTTCGCAATCTTCTGCTCCTGCAGCGCCTCCCGCAATCAGCATCATCTGCTGAATATTGCCCTTCGTGATGCGTTCATTTAAGTCGGCAACCGTGGAAATTCCCATCTGCTCACCCCAGCGCTCCGATTCCCGCTGCACCTGGAACACCTTCGGGGAGAGATTCGCCGCCGGCACCGTCTCCGGCGCCTTTTTTCTCCGGCATCTGCAGCACAAAGCCGTCATCGTATAAATAGAGATCAAAATACTTCAGATAACTCGTATCATACGTCATAAATCCATAATAATAGTCTTCAAAATCCCCGAGACTGTACAGATTCACACGGGAGACACGGCGGTAACGGAACAAGCGGTCTTTATCCGTCATGCCATGCAGCCGGAACCGTTCTCTCGCCTCGTGCGTATCGACACTCCGCTTATAAATCGGCACCGCCTTTTCCACCTGTTCATGCATATACGCTTTTACTTCGTCCAAAAACTCCTGATTCAGCGTGATATCGCCGTCCACCGTGTAGAAAAAGCCCGAACCCGCCGAAAAATGCAGCATCACATGGCGGATCTTATCGTAGCCTCCCACATGATACACCGCTTTTTACCAGCAGAAGAGAAAGACTCCTCTGATACGTTTTATGTCCGATCTCATCCTCCGTTGTCACAAATTCCAGTTCACAGTCTTTTTTTCAGCTGTTTGTGCAGCTCCCCAGCCGTCCGTCCACTTTCACAAGGACAATCGGCGCGTCCATTGTTTTTTCAAAATCCTTTGCAATCTCATAATAAGAGCAATTTTCCGGATATTCGTATCCTTTTCCATCAATTGTTACCTGAATCAATTGTAATTCCTCCTTCTTGCAAAACTTTCTGAAAATTCAGAAGTGACAGAAAAGGCGCGCCCGAAAATTACAACTGCTGAAATTTTCAGACACGCCCCTCTTGTGCAAACGCTGTCGTTACATCGTATGGAAACGCGCAAGCGCAGATTCCAGTACTGCCTCTTTTTTCTTTTAATTCCCAAAGGCGCTGTGCTGCCTTTTCACTGGAGTGATCCGAAAGCTGGCGGATCAGCGTCTGGTTCTGCTCCTGCTGTTTTCAGAAGGTATTCCCTCAGCACCGGATTTTCCTTTTCCAGAAGGCGCGGTCCATAGAAAAGCTCCTCCGCCTTCAGATTCTCCTTTTCCCCTGGCACTGCCCGCAGAATCGGATAATATTTTTCCATCCTCCTCTACAAAATTCTCCTGTGCAAGGAAAAATCCGTGTTCCAGAAGCCATGCACGCACGCGGTCGATATCCGACTGCGGCTCCAGGATCAGCTCCCGAAAACCGGACAGCAGCGGCTCACCTTCGCTTAAAATTCTTATGGTAAGCCCGCCGCCCATGCCCGCGATGAGAAGAGAATCACCCTCTCCCGCACGCAGGGCATGGAGTCCGTCGGAAAGTCTTGTTTCTATGTAGTCCCCCATCTGGTACTGCGCAATATGCTCCCTGGCCCGCTCCAGCGGTCCGCGGTTCACATCCATGGCGATTGCGGAGGAAATCTTCTTCTGTTCCAGCAGCGCAATCGGCACATAGCCGTGATCTGTTCCCACATCGACCAGGCAGCCGCCCGGGGTGACAAACTCCGCTACCGCGGAAAGTCTTTTTGATAACTGCATTTTCCTGTCGTCCTTTTCTTCCTCGCAGATTAGTCCAGGTAATCTTTCAGCTTTCTGGAACGGCTCGGATGGCGCAGTTTACGGAGCGCTTTCGCCTCAATCTGACGGATACGCTCTCTTGTAACGTTGAACTCTTTACCAAACCTCTTCGAGGGTTCTCGCACGGCCGTCATCGAGTCCGAAACGGAGACGCAGAACCTTCTGCTCACGGTCAGTCAGCGTGCTTAACACATCCTCGAGCTGCTCTTTCAGCATGGTGAATGCTGCCGCGTCTGCCGGTACCGGCACATTGTCGTCCTGGATGAAGTCACCGAGGTGGCTGTCCTCTTCCTCACCGATTGGTGTCTCGAGTGAAACCGGTTCCTGGGAGATTTTCAGGATCTCACGCACACGCTCTACAGACATGTGCATCTCCTCTGCGATCTCTTCCGGAGTAGGTTCGCGGCCTAACTCCTGCAGTAACTGACGGGACGGAAACGCGGATCAGCTTGTTGATGGTCTCTACCATATGAACCGGAATACGGATCGTTCTCGCCTGGTCTGCAATCGCTCTTTGTGATTGCCTGGCGGATCCACCATGTTGCATAGGTGGAGAATTTGTATCCCTTGCGGTAATCGAATTTTTCAACCGCTTTGATGAGGCCTAAGTTACCTTCCTGAATCAGATCCAGGAACAGCATGCCGCGGCCGACATAACGTTTTGCAATGGAAACAACGAGACGAAGGTTGGCCTCTGCCAGACGTTTTTTCGCATCCTCATCGCCCTCTTCCATTCTCTGTGCCAGCTTGATCTCTTCCTCTGCGGAAAGAAGCGGCACTTTACCGATCTCTTTTTAAGTACATGCGGACCGGGTCCTCAATGCTGACACCTTCCGGAACGGAAAGATCGATGTTTTCCATATCGATCTCTTCTTCCTCGGAAAGGTCGATGTCATCGTCGTCCAGAAGGAGAAGATCGCGGTCTGCCGCATTTGATCCTCAGTCATATCGGAGAGGCGCAGTACGTCGATACCGCTTGCCTCCAGGTACTCAAATACCTTCTCCATCTGCTCCGCATCCAGCGGCATATCGCGGAAAAAGTCGTTGATTTCCTGATATTCCAGGACGCTCTTTTTCTTCTTGCCGTATGCTACCAGCTCTTTTTTTTAATTTTTCCATAAATTTTGCTTTATCGAACTCCATTGACTGTCCATCCTTCCATAGCTTGTATATATTCTGTCCCTGTCCTGCGAAATTAAACACACAGAACAGAAGATTCCAGGGTTTTTCTTTGGTATCCAGTTTTGCTTAAAAAGTGAATTCCGGAAGTTCCCCTGCTTTCCACCGCTCCAGGCTTTTTTTATCTGCCATCAATTTCTGCAGCGCCGCCATATCGGTCACATTCATATGCGCCGACTGATATGCAATACTGTTCTCTTTCATATTGCAGATCACATCGTGCAGCGCGCGCCGTTTTTCCTCCTCTGTCTCCAGCGGGATTCTGGCATTAAAAAGGCCCGCAACTTCTTTCTGCTCCTCGGAATCAACAAACTGATTCAAAAAGCTTTGCCGGATTTACATTACGCCGCCCTCGTGGTACTGCAGCACAATCATCTCTGCAATCTGGTGGTAGAGAGGGGTGGTAAAATCCGCCGGCGTAATATATTTTTCCAGCTTTCCAATGAGCGCCGGATAAGAGGTCATCCACGTCAGCATCAGCTTCTGTGCTTTTTCGACGCCGCCCTCTTTTTTCTTTTTTTTGTTTGAGGCTGTATTCCGCGGCTTTACGCTCTCCGTCCTTCCGGCTCCCGAGAGTGCCATCTGGCCGACCTGCTTGCGCAGTACCTCGACGGCAATGCCGTACTTTCCCGCCACAGCCTCAAGATAGCTGTTCCGCTCGATCTCATCCTCAATTGCTACGAGACGGCGCACCGCTTCATGAAGAAAAAATCTGATTTGCCCTGCGGATCGGCAAGATCGAAATCGCGCTCCTTCATGCGGATCTCGTACAGAACGCTGTTTTTCCGCCTCCTCCAGCCGTTTTTCGAACGCCTCACAGCCTTCGTGCTGGATAAACTCATCGGGGGTCCTTATACGGCCTTAAATTGACGACACGCGTGGTAAGACCGACGCCTTTTAGCATCGGGATCGCACGGAGTGCTGCTTTGACACCCGCCTCATCGCTGTCGTAGATCACAAGAACCTCGTCGGTGTACCGCTTCATGAGCCCTGCCTGCAGCGAGGTGAGCGCCGTTCCAAGAGATGCCACCGCGTTGTTGAAACCCGCCTGGTGCATGGCGATCACATCCATATAGCCCTCGCAGATGATCAGATTTTTCCTCCGCGAAGAGCGCGCCAGGTTCAGCCCATAGAGGTTGCGGCTTTTGTCGAAGATCTTTGTCTCCGGCGAATTCAGGTATTTCGGTTTTCCATCCCCCATCACGCGGCCTCCGAAGCCGATCACGCGGCTGTTGGCATCCATGATCGGGTAGATGACACGATTCCAGAACTTATCCTGCATACCGTGCACTTCGTCCGCCAGAAACAATCCCGACTGGCGAAGGATTTCATCGTCATACCCTTTTCTTTTAAAAAGCGGTACAGCAGGCTTCCGTACTTATCGGAGTAGCCAAGGCCGAATTTCCGGATTGTATCATCCGAAAGACCGCGCCCCTTTAAGTAATCGTAGCCCTGCTTTCCGCGTTCGGTGTGGAGCTGGTAATAATAGAATTTCGCCGCCTGTTTGTTGATTTCCAACAGCGTGTTCTTTAAATCCGCCTGCTCCTTTGCTTCTTTCGAATACTCCATCTGCGGAAGCTCCACCCCGGCCCGGTCAGCCAGAAATTTCAAGGCTTCCACAAACGTGAAGTTTTCGTATTCCATCAAAAATGTGAAAACATTTCCTCCGGCTCCGCAGCCGAAGCAGTAATACATCTGCTTCCCGGGGCTGACGGAAAAGGAGGCTGACTTCTCATTGTGGAACGGGCAGAGCCCGAAGTAAGAGCTTCCTCTTCTTGTCAGCTTTACGTAGCCGGATATCACATCTACGATGTCATTTTTCATACGAATTTCTTCCACTAAATCATCGGAATATCGCATTTTTTTCCTCCCTGTATCTAATAAACCGCCCAGGCTTTCGGCACGAACAGCTCCTCGTATTTGTGCATGGAGTACTGATCGGTCATACCGGCAATGTAATCGCATACCACCTGTGTCTTGTCCTGGCCGCACCCGATCAGATTCCGGTACTCGCGGGACATCTGTTCCGGGTGCTCCTGGTAGTAGGTGTAGAGGGAAATCAGCATCTTCTTTGCCTTCTCCTCCTCTTTTTTTCGCCTCCGGGTTGCGGTAGACGTTCGCGAACATCAACTCCCGCAGCATGCGCATGCCCTCGGCAATCTCCGCCGACTGGCGCACATACTCCGTTCCGCGGCTCTGCTCCACAATGTCGTGGATCAGCGTATTGAGCCGCTCGCGGCATGTATCGCCAAGGACGACGCGGATCGTAATCGGGATGTCATCCTCGCTTAAAATGCCGGCACGGATGGCATCGTCCATATCGTGGTGGATGTAGGCGATCTTGTCGCAGAGACGCACAACCTGTCCCTCCAGGGTCGACGGTTTTCCCGCCGTGCGGTGGTTCAGAATTCCATCCCGCACTTCCCAGGTCAGGTTTAGGCCCTGTCCTTCCTTTTCCAGAACCTCCACGACACGGACGCTCTGTTCCGCGTGGCGGAAGCCCCGGGATGCACCGCATTGAGCGCCGCTTCCCCGGAATGGCCGAACGGCGTGTGTCCGAGATCATGGCCGAGCGCAATGGCTTCGGTCAGATCCTCATTCAGATTCAGCGCCCGCGCAATCGTGCGGGCAATCTGGGACACCTCGAGTGTGTGCGTCAGGCGGGTCCGGTAATGATCGCCCTGCGCAGCGAGAAACACCTGTGTTTTTGTCTTTCATCCTGCGAAAGGCTTTGGAGTGGAGAATCCGGTCCCGGTCTCTCTGGTAGGCGGTGCGGATGTCACACTCCGGTTCATATCGGTCCCTTCCTCTGGAATTCCGGCTGTGCGCCGCATAAGGACCCAGCTCCTGAAATTCCCGTTCTTCAAACGATTCTCTCAAATTCAAACGAAGACCACCTCTTTCCCGGTAATATGCCTGTAACAGTTCTTTTCATTGTCCTCCTATTTCCTATATTCGGTGCCCGATTCCGATTTCCTTTTTATTTTTCAAATTTTTCAAATTTTTTCAAAAAAAAGTGTTGACGGCTTACAACTCTGGTGCTATAATACATCTTGTCGTCAGCGAGATGACAAAAACTTAAAGAACATGCGGGAGTGCTGGAATTGGCAGACAGGCCAGACTAAGGATCTGGTGGTCATTGCGATCGTGTGGGTTCAAGTCCCATCTTCCGCATGAAATTTAAAAAAACTACATAACATGCGGAAGTGCTGGAATTGGCAGACAGGCCAGACTAAGGATCTGGTGGTCATTGCGATCGTGTGGGTTCAAGTCCCATCTTCCGCAGAACGAAAACCCTTGTGCATGCAAGGGTTTTTTCCTGCTCAAAAATCAGAGGGAAATTCCTTTCCGGATCCCTCTGATTTTTTATTTTTCTTTTTTTTCAGAATTTTCTCTGCAATTTCTGTTGTTACAGGTTCGGTCTTACAATCTTCGGTGTATAGCCAGCCTCTTCCAGTGCTTTGACAATACGGTTCTTGTGATCGGTGCCGAATGCCTCCATTGTGATACGGAGCTCTACTACAGCACTTCTGTTCGTTGTGAAGAACTGGTTGTGGTCCAGTTTGATGACGTTTCCGTTCTCGTTTGCAATCACCTGGGAAACGCGTACCAGCTCGCCTGGTTTATCCGGCAGAAGAACGGATACAGTAAAGATACGGTCTCTCTGGATCAGTCCGTTCTGGATCACAGAAGACATGGTGATGACATCCATATTTCCGCCGCTTAAGATCGAAACAATCTTTTTGCCCTTGACATCCAGATGCTTTAATGCAGCCACAGTCAGAAGACCGGAGTTCTCAACGATCATCTTGTGGTTTTCTACCATATCAAGGAATGCTACGATCAGCTCATCATCATCCACGGTAATAATCTCATCCAGGTTCTGTCTTACATACGGGAAAATCTTGGATCCCGGTGTCTGTACTGCAGTACCGTCTGCAATTGTGCTGACAGGAGATACGGTCGTTACCTCGCCTTTTTCAAAAGAGGCCTTCATACAGGCTGCTCCGGACGGCTCAACACCGATGACCTTGATGTTCGGATTCAGCAGTTTTGCCAGTGTGGAAACACCGGTTGCCAGTCCGCCGCCACCGATAGGAACCAGAATGTAATCTACCAGCGGAAGCTCCTGAATCACTTCCATAGCGATGGTTCCCTGGCCAGTTGCAACGGTCAGATCATCGAACGGGTGAATAAAGGTATAGCCATGCTCTGCTGCAAGCTCGTATGCTTTTGCACATGCCTCATCATACACATCTCCGTACAGAACAACCTCAGCGCCGTAGCTCTGGGTACGCTCTACTTTGATGAGCGGTGTGGTAGTCGGCATTACGATGACAGCCTTTGCACCGTAACATTTTGCCGCATACGCCACGCCCTGGGCATGGTTTCCCGCAGAGGCAGTGATCAGTCCTTTTGCGCGCTCCTCTTCACTTAAGGTGCTGATTTTGTAATAGGCACCGCGCAGCTTATAGGCGCCGGTCAGCTGCATATTTTCCGGTTTTAAGTAGACTTTATTTCCCGTCTGCTCGCTGAAATATTTGCTGTAAACCAGTTTGGTCTCCTGTGTTACTTTTTTTACGATTTCAGACGCTTCCTCAAATTTCGGGAGTGTCAGCATTTCTTCTGCCATAGTCTTTTTCTCCTTGTTGTCTTTTTTAAGTTTTTTCATTCTCTTCGGATGTATGGAACAGTGCATTTACAAACTGGTCTGCATCAAATTTCTGTAGATCGTGGATGCTCTCGCCCACGCCGATGTATTTCACCGGAATGCCCAGCTCCGAATGGATGGCCACAGCAATGCCGCCCTTGGCCGTTCCATCCAGCTTCGTCGTCAGGATGATGCCGGTGATATCCGCCACTTCTGCAAACTGCCTTGCCTGCACCAGCGCATTCTGGCCGGTGGTGCCGTCCAGCACCACCAGCGTTTCCAGGTATGCCTCTGGGTACTCTTTTTCCAGAATCCGGTAAATCTTGTGGAGCTCTTCCATCAGGTTCTTCTTGTTGTGCAGACGACCTGCGGTATCGCAGATCAGCACATCCGCATTTCTGGCTTTTGCCGCTGCGACTGCATCGTACACGATGGACGCCGGATCTGCTCCGTTCTGTCCGCCGATGATATCCACGCCGGCGCGGTGCGCCCCACTCCGTGAGCTGCTCGCCTGCCGCTGCACGGAACGTATCTGCTGCCGCAAGAACAACCTTTTTGCCCTGATCCTTCAAAAGGCCGGCCAGCTTTCCGACGGAGGTCGTTTTCCGACTCCATTGACACCGATCACCAGCACTACCGATTTCCGGTTTTCAAATTCATAGGCTGTATCGCCTACATCCATCTTGTTTTTGATGCTCTCGATCAGAAGCTGTTTGCACTCTGCCGGATCGGTAATGTGCTCTTCTGCCACCCGCTCTTTTAAATGGTCAATAATTTTTGGTCGTTGTATTGATGCCGATGTCTCCCATGACGAGAATCTCCTCGATCTCCTCATAAAAATCGTCATCAATATTGGAATAGCCGCTGAAAATAGAATCAATTCCAGCTACAATGCTGTCTCGGGTCTTCGTCAGACCGTTGACAAGACGTTTGAAAAAAGCCTACTTTCTCCTCCGCCATACCGTTCGCCTCCCTTTATCTTTTTCTATCTTACTTCTTTCGTATTGTATCTTATTCGTTTCTATTTGTCCAGTTCTCCCTCGATCAAATCGACAGAAACAAGGGTAGAAACACCCTTCTCCTGCATCGTGATGCCGTACAGACGGTCTGCCGCCGTCATCGTACCGCGCCTGTGGGTGATGACGATGAACTGGGTATTTTTGTCAGCTTATGCAGATACTGCGCAAAACGCGTTACGTTGGAATCGTCGAGCGCCGCCTCGATCTCGTCAAGTAAACAGAACGGGGACGGTTTTAAGTTCTGAATTGCAAAAACAGTGCGATCGCCGTCAATGCCTTCTCCCCACCGGAGAGCTGCATCATATTCTGCAGTTTTTTGCCCGGCGGCTGGGAAATGATGCGGATACCTGCCTCGAGTACATCCGTATCCTCCTCGAGCTCCAGCGTTCCCTTTCCGCCGCCGAACAGTTGGCGGAACACGCGGTCAAACTCTTTCCGGATCTCCTCGAATTTTTCCGTGAACTGCTTGCGCATACCGGCATCCAGCTCATCGATGATGCCCTGCAGTGTCTCTGCCGCCTTGACAAGATCGGTGTGCTGTGCATCGAGAAAGGCGTGGCGCTCCGAAATCTCTTTGTACTCCTCAATCGCATTCACATTGACAGATCCAAGTTTCCGGATCGCATCTTTTTACTTCCAGCACACGCCGCTTTAATTCACTGCGCTCCGGAATCTCCTCCATCTGGAACTCTCTTGCATGGCCCGGTGTCACTTCGTACTCTTCCCAGAGATACGAGGTCTGTGCCTCTTTTGTCTCCTCCAGCTTTTCTTTCTGGCTGTTCAGACGGAAGCACTCTTTGTCCATCAGGGAAATCTGGTCGGAGAGCTGATCCCGCTTCTCGAAAAAAATTCTTTGTGATCTGCGCTTAATGCTTCTTTTTTTTCTCCTGCAGTTCCACAATCCGGCGGTCTTCCTCTTCTTTTGCCTGCACTGCTGCTGCAATCGTCTTCTGGATCTCCACGATGTCCTGCTGTTTCTTTTTTTGACATCGTCTTTTTCCTCCGCCGCTTTTTCCAGCATGGTGCGGCTTTCCGCTTCCAGTTTTCCCGTCTCTTCCTCAAGACGGCGGATGTTCTGGGCAAGGAATCCATCCTTCTGGGACAGATTTGCGTAATTTAACCGGATTTCTTCAAGATCCTTCGTATATTCTGCTTCCCGGCGGCGCAAGCCCTGTAAGCGCTTCCTGCGCCTTCTGGATATTCTCCTGCAGCGTGTTTTCCCGCTCCACCGATTCCTGCATTTCCTGACCGATGACTTTCCGGTTCCGCTCAATCTCGGCGATCTGATTTTCAATCTCGAGACTCTCCTTCTGAAGCGCTTCAAAATCCAGACGGATTTCCGTCTTTTCTCGCGCGCTTTTTCCAGATTCAGGCGCACCGTATTCTGCTCGATGTACTGCTGCTGCAGTTTTTCATTCAGTTCGGTGCTGAGATCGCGGATTTCATTCCGCTTTTTTCTTCTCTTCAAGTTCCTGCTTGATTTACTGCAGTTCCTTCGCAAGACCCTGTACGCTCTTTTTTAATTCCTCAATCTCACGCCGTCTTCCGAGCAGGTTGCTGTTGTTCCGGAACGAACCTCCTGTCATGGAACCGCCCGGCTCAAGAGCTCGCCCTCGAGGGTTACCATGCGGAGCGTCTGACGGTATTTCCGCTGGATCACAATGGCATGGTCGATCGTGTCGACCACCAGCGTTCTTCCAAGCAGCTGTGCCACAAGGCCCTCATACACCGGGTCGTACGAAACAAGTGCATTTGCCACACCAAGCACACCGGTTTCTCTTGCCGCATCCTCATTCACCTGCGTTTTTTTCCCGCGCATACTGGTGAGCGGAAGGAACGTCGCACGGCCGAAATGGCCCCGTTTCAGGTATTCAATCAGGTATTTCGCCGTCGCCTCATTGTCGGTGACAATATTCTGAATGCTGCCGCCAAGTGCGGTCTCGATCGCCGTCTCGTACTTTTTCTCCGCCTGCAGAAGATCCGCCACAACGCCGTGGATGCCGGGATTCCGGTCTTTCTGCTCCATGACCTTCCGAATACTGTTTCCATAGCCGTCGTACCGCTCGGTGATGTTCTTTAAGGATTCGAGCCTTGACGCTTCTCTGTGGTAATTGGTCTGGCCGGCTTCCATCTCTTTCGTCTGGTTCGAGAGATCCGCCGTCAGCGCGGTAATCTTCTGATCTGCCTCCTGGTACTGCTGTTTCAGGCTGCTTACCGTCTCTTCGAGCGCTTCAAACGCGTTCTGCAGTTCTTCCATCTGCCCGTTCTGTTCGGACTCGCTCGTCTTTAAATGCAGCACCCTCTGGCTTAATTCTGCCTTTCGGATGCCGATCTGCTCGAGCATCGCATCGTAGCGCTGCATTTTTCCCTTTAGTGGAACCCCGCTGGTTCAGAAGGCCGATGACTTCGCTCTTATCCTGTTCACTCTGCAGCTCGGCTGCCTGGATCTGCTCCTGGCATTCCGAGAGAGCGGCCTCTTTCTCACTCTTTTCCGTCTCTGACGCAAGAAGTGCTTCATGAAGCCCCGTCCTTTTCTGCCTGATATGTATTTTTTTCTGCCGTCTTTGTGCGGCTCTCCGCGCGGATCGCCTCCAGACGTTCTCTTAATGTGTCGCTGTTCCTCTCCGATGCATGAATCTGCTCGTTCAACACCTCGATCTGGTTTTCGAGCTGCTGGCGTTTCAGTGCATTCTCCCCCGCCTGATCGCGCGCAGAAAGAATCGTCTGGTCCAGTTTTTCCTGCTCCTGTTCCAGCTTTTCATACTCCTGTTTCGTATGCTCAAAAGCCTCTTTCGTGCTCTTTAACTGCTCTTCTGCAATCCGGTACCGGTCTTCTACTTTCGCGAGATCGTTCCGGATGCGCTCCATCTCGAGCAGAAACATATTGATATCGAGGATCTTTAATTCCTCTTTCTTCTTTAAATAAATCTTTGCCGTCTCCAGACTGGCGTTCCAGCGGCTCTAACTGCCTTGTCAGTTCCGAGAGAATGTCGTTGACGCGCACCAGATTCTGCTGCTCTTCCGCCAGCTTCTTTTTCGGTCACAGCCTTCCTTCTCTTGAATTTGACAATTCCTGCCGCCTCGTCAAAAAGCTCTCGGCGTTCTTCGGGTTTTCCACTTAAGATCTTATCGATCTGACCCTGTCCGATGATGGAATATCCTTCTTTTTCCGATACCGGTATCATAGAACATCTCATTGATGTCCTTTAACCGGCACGATGCGCCGTTCATCAGATACTCACTCTCACCGGATCGGTAGAGCCGTCTCGTCACCGTGACTTCCTCGAAATCGACATTCAGCTTGTGGTCGGAATTGTCGAGTGTAATTGCAACCGACGCGTAGCCGAGCGGCTTTCTCGTCTCGGTTCCGGAGAAAATAACATCCTGCATATTTCCGCCGCGGAGCTGCTTGGCGCTCTGTTCGCCGAGCACCCAGCGCACCGCATCGCCAACATTGCTCTTTCCACTGCCGTTCGGCCTACAACGCCAGTAATACCGTCGTGGAACTGCAGAATGGTTTTGTTGGCAAACGACTTAAATCCCTGCATTTCAATGGATTTGAGATACATAATTCACCTACGCTTTTTCTGGCAAGAATTGCATCGTATGCCGCTGCCTGTTCTGCCGCTTTTTCGTTCTGCCCTTTCCGGTACCGAGCGCTTTCTTTTCCGACGCTGACCTGTGCCCAGAAGCTCTTGTCGTGATCCGGTCCCTCTTCTTTTAAGATGGTGTAAACAATCTCTTCATCCGTCTCACCCTGGATCAGCTCCTGCAGAATCGTTTTGCTGTCGTAGAAAAGCTGTTTGTGTTCGATATCGTTTAAGATATAGTTCAGAACGAACGTTTTTGCCGGTTCAAAGCCGCCGTCCAGGAAAATCGCACCGATCGTTGCCTCCATGGCATCCGAAACGATGGAATCGCGGTGACGGCCGCCGGTTGCCTCCTCGCCCTTTCCAAGGAGCAGAAAGCTGCCAAGGTCAATCTCACGGGCACAGAATGCCAGTGCCGGTTCACAGACGAGGCTGGCGCGTTTTTCGTCATCTCGCCCTCCGGGAGACGCGGAATGTCTTGTATAAAAATTCGCTGGATACAACTTCCAGCACGGCATCTCCTAAGAACTCCAGACGCTCGTTGCACTCCAGGCGCTCCATATGGTGCTCATTTGCGTAGGAAGAATGGCGCATCGCCATCTCCAGCAGTCCGAAATCCTGAAATTTATACTGGATCTTCTTTTCCAAATCCACGAGTTTATCAATATTATTCATAACCTGTTTTAAGCCTGTCCTTCCTCATAGTTACCGTTTGCAGGTGTTCTGCGGACGGTAACAAAAAAGCTGTCCTGTAGTAAACAGCCCCTTCGCCATTTTCTATTATTCTGCCAGTTTCTTTTTTTGATCGCTTCCACCGCATCCTCAACCGATACGATGTGCTCTGCTTCTTCTGCTTCGATCTGGATATCAAATTCTTCTTCAATTCCCATCACAATCTGAAATACATCCAGGGAATCCGCTCCCCAGATCATCTGCAAAGGTTGTCTCCATGGTTACTTCATTCGGATCTACGTTTAATACATCCGCAATGATCTCCTGTAATTTTTCAAACTCCATCTTTCGCTGCCTCCCTGCTGCTCTTATAGTCCGCCAGATGCTCCTGCACTTTCTGCGGAATCTTCTCTTCGCTGAATGAAATGCACTGGAGAATGGAATTTTTTAAATTCGTTGGCTTTTGAGCTTCCGTGCGTTTTTACAACGAGTCCTTTTAAGCCAAGCAGCGGTGCTCCGCCGTACTCACTGGCATCAAAAGACTTCAGTGTCTCTTTCAGCGCCGGTTTCACAAGAAGGGCTCCGATTTTACTGCGCAGAGATGTCATCATGCCCTGTTTTACCATGGAAATCAGGGTCGCGCCGACGCCCTCATACAGCTTTAAGATAACGTTTCCGACAAACGCCTCACAGACAACAACGTCTGCGGCCCCTGTTTGGAATTTCTCTTGCTTCGATACTGCCGACAAAGTTGATATACGGGTTTTTCTTTCAGAAGCGGATACGTCTCTTTGACGAGCGCGTTTCCTTTTTCTTCTTCCACACCGATATTCACGATTCCCACACGCGGATTTTTAATGCCGACAACGTGTTCCATATAGATGGAACCCATCATGGCAAAACTGCACCAGATGGGACGGTCTTGCATCAACATTCGCACCGCAGTCGATCAGAAGGGATACACCGTCTTTGGTCGGGATCAGCGGAGCCAGCGGCGGGCGCTCTACGCCCTTGATGCGTCCTACGATCGTCTGTCCGCCGACCAGGACTGCTCCGGTGCTTCCGGATGAGACAAACGCGTCTGCCTCTCCGTAGCGCACTTTCTTCATGCCGACAACGATCGAAGAATCCTTTTTTATGACGAATCGCATTGACCGGCGGTTCTCCCGTCTCAATGATTTCGGTCGCCGGGACGATCTCAACCCGCTCTTTCGGATACGTATATTTCTGCAGCTCTTTCTCGATGACATCCGCCTGGCCGACCAGCTGGACTTTGACACGTTCATCTGCGTTTACGGCCTCAACGGCGCCTTTACCGGCTCCACAGGCGCATAATCGCCGCCCATCGCGTCCACTGCAACTCTGACTAAGTCACTCATGTTTTTCCTCTTTTCTCTTTTCTAAAGCGCGTTTGAAAACTCTTTTTCTTTCAAAAACCGTTTTCAACCACGCTCTAAAAAGCACTTATGCAAGTGCTGTATTAACTATACTAAACTCCTTTGCAAAAATCAAGCACAAATGCCCATCCGCGCTTTCTCCTGTATTCCAAAAAAAGCGGGTGGATTTATCCTTCCAAAATCCACCCGCTCTGTTTTGTCTTATTTTTCTTAAGAAACCTTGACTCCGCTCGAATTCATCTCATGACCGTCTATGGTTGTATTCCGTGCCATGGCACCGGTATCCGGATCCAGATAATATTCCTCACCATCCTGCGTGAACCAGCCGGTCTGCATCTGACCGTTGTCCGCCAGATAATACCATTCTTCTCCGCTCCAGTACCATCCTGTCACCATGTATGAATTTTCATCAAACACGTACCAGTAGCCGTCGATATTCTGCCAGGTATTGGTTGCATAGCTTCCATCATTATTCTGATACTGCCATCCGTTTTCATTCTGAACCCATTTCCCGGCCGGAATTACCGTAACTTCTGTTACTGTACTCGTCGCCATGGAAACGGTATTTCCAACCGTGTTTGTTGCCACAACGTAATAGTAATCTTTTCCCTCCGCCGAAGTATCGACCTGGTATGTCACTTCTGTTGCGCCTTCAATCGGCGTTCCTCCGCCGTTGGAATTTACGTTGTTCTTATACCACTGATATGTTACTGTGCCTTCTCCCGTTATTCCTGCCTCACAAGTCAGCTTTCCAGATGTATTTCCAACGGGAATCTGCAGGCTCTCCACCGGATTTACCGAAAAAAACCGGCTTTTCCAGATTGGCATCTACATGAACAGCATCGCTGTCCTCTTTTTGAAATATCTACACTGGCCGAAGACGAAACCGTCGTCTCAGTTCCCATCATTTTATCCATCAGACTGTCTGTGGAACATCCTGAGAGGAATACTACACTGCACATGCATGCTGCCAGAAATATGATTCGTCTATTCTTCATATGCTTTTTGCACTCCTTTTTATAATTGTTACGAAAATGTTGCAATATTGTTTCAATTCTCACCGAGACCATTATAGCACATCACGACACACCACGTCAAATCTTTTTTATATGACGCTTCCAGACAACCCGCAGAGACAACAAAAAAAGCCCCCGGTGACGGGAGCCTTTTGCTGCATTGCACATCGGAACTGATTCCGATTTATGAATATTAGTCCATTGCAACGACTTCTTTTTTTGTTGTAAGAACCACAAGCTTTGCAAACTCTGTGCGGCATCATAAGAGCACCACATTTGCTGCATTTTACAAGGTTCGGAGCAGACATTTTCCAGTTTGCTCTTCTCTTATCGCGTCTTGCTTTGGAAGATTTATTCTTAGGACAAATGGACATAGTTACACCTCCTTAAATTTGCTGAATATATCTTTGATTGCAGCCATTCGGGGGTCTAGCCCTGTGGTATCACAATCACAGGTCTGAATATTCAGATTCGCACCACAACGGCTGCAGATTCCTTTACAGTCATCTTTACACAGCACTCGAATCGGCCATTGGACTATGAGTTCATTACGAACCAGTTCTTCCACATCGAGCTCGTCTCCTCCACAAACGAAGAGTCCTCTTTTTTTTCCTCGCGTTCTTCCTCTGACAGATTCAGATCAATCTGCAGATCGAACTCGAGCTGGAATGGAGTCGCTACCGGTGTCAGGCATCTTGCACATGGAATCTCCATTGTAAGGTCTGCGCTGCCGGTGATCGTGATCACACGATTGCCTTCATGCGTAAGGCCAAGGATAACAGGATGTTTTTTTCGATTACCCGATAGTCCTGTCCGCCGATCGAAAAAGTTTCGGATGTAAGCGGAATTTCATACTTTTCGGACTTTCCGTCCTGCGCAAATAACTTGGTCAGACTGATTTTCATATTGTTCTCCTAATCACACTTTTTACCAATTATACCCGGAAGGTAAGAATTGTCAACTGCTTTTTGAATTATTTTTTATTTTTCCTTTTACTAACTCTACGGTCTCCTCGCAGATTGCGATTTCCTCGTTGGTCGGGATCACGCATGCTGTAATCTTGGAGCCTTCTTTGGTGATGATCTTCTCAACGCCACGGCAGTTATTTGCCTCAGAATCGAATTCCAGACCCATGAACTCAAATGCTTTGCAGATGGTCTCACGAAGCGGAATAGCGTTCTCTCCAAGGCCTGCGGTGAAGGTGATCACATCTACGCCGCCCATAGCTGCGATGTAGGAACCGATGTATTTGATAATGCGGTAAGCGTATGCTTCCAGACAGTTGATGGCATCCTGATTGCCTGCCTCTGCTGCTGCAGATACATCACGGTAATCGCTGGAGATGCCGGTCATGCCGAGCATACCGGATTTCTTGTTCAGAATGTTCAGAACCTCGGATACGGTCAGGTTCTCTTTGTTGCACAGATACTCAACAAAAGCCGGATCGATATCTCCGGAACGAGTTCCCATGATCACACCTTCGAGCGGGGTAAGGCCCATGGAGGTATCTACATTTGCCGTTCTTTACAGCGGAAAGGAAGCACCATTTCCCATATGGCATACGATGATCTTCAGATCGTTGTAGTCTTTGCCAAGGAACTCTGCGGTTCTCTTGGATACGAATTTATGAGAAGTTCCGTGGAAGCCGTATTTACGGATTGCATATTTCTCATAGTACTCTTTCGGAATACCGTACATATATGCTTTCGGAGGCATGGTCTGATGGAATGCGGTATCAAATACTGCTACGTTCGGAACGCCCGGCATCAGTTTCATGCAGGCATTGATTCCCATCAGGTTTGCCGGATTGTGCAGAGGACCGAGGTCAGCGCACTCCTCGATAACTTTGATTACTTCGTCATCGATGATAACAGAGTTTGTGATCTTCATTCCGCCGTGCAGAACGCGGTGTCCGATGGCATCTACTTCTTCCAGGCTCTTGATGACGCCGCTCTTCTCGTTTACCAGAGCGTCCAGAACCATCTCTGGATTGCCTCTACGTGTGTCGGCATTGCTGCTTCTGTTACCTCTTTTTCGCCGTTCTTTGGCTCATAAACGAGGCGTCCGTCGATACCGATTCTCTCACAGAGTCCTTTTTGCCAGGACGTCACGGTTATCGTAATTGATCAGCTGGAATTTCAGAGAGGAACTTCCGCAGTTTACTACTAATACGTTCATTTCTAAATTCTCCTATTTTAAAATTCTTATTAAAACTTCTGGCCGGCCTGTTCTCCGCAGCCGGCCAGAAAAACCGCTTGTAATTGGTTTTATTTCGTGCTTACTGTGCCTGGCACTGTACAGCAGTGATTGCTACAACACCAACGATATCCTCTGCGGAGCATCCACGGGACAGATCGTTGACTGGAGCTGCGATACCCTGCGTCATCGGGCCGTATGCTTCTGCTTTTTTGCCAGTCTCTGTACCAGTTTGTAGCCGATATTGCCGCAGTCCAGGTTCGGGAAGATCAGAACGTTTGCTTTTCCCTGCTACTTTGCTGTCCGGAGCTTTGGATGCACCTACGCTTGGAACGATAGCGGCATCAAGCTGCAGCTCGCCGTCGAGAGCGAGATCCGGGTTTGCTTCTTTTGCAATTCTGGTAGCCTCAACAACTTTGTCTACATCAGCATGTTTTTTGCACTTCCTTTGGAGGAGTGGGAAAGCATAGCAACTCTTGGCTCGTTTCCGGTCAGCATGCGGTAGGACTCTGCGGAAGACTCTGCGATTGCAGCCAGCTCTTCCGGATTCGGGTTCTGGTTCAGACCACAGTCACCGAATACGAATACACCGTCATCGCCGTACTCGCAGTCCGGAACTACCATCAGGAAGAATGCGGATACGAGTTTTGTGCCTGGTTTGGTCTTTAAGATCTGCAGGCATGGACGTAAGGTGTTTGCGGTAGAATGGCAGGCACCGGAAACAAGTCCGTCTGCATCTCCCATTTTAACCATCATAACGCCATAATATGTATAGTCATTCAGGATGGTCTCTCTTGCTTTCTCCGGAGTCATGCCTTTCTTTGCACGAAGCTCTACCAGCTTATCTACATAAGCCTGTGTTTTCTCGTTTTTCTCTGGATCTACAATAGTAGCTTTGGAGACATCCAGTCCCTCGCTGCCTTTCTTTACTGCCTCTTCGCTTCCGATGATGATCAGATTTGCAAGGTCCTCTTTCAGGATCTGTGCAGCAGCCTCATATGTTCTTCTGTCTTCTGACTCTGGCAGTACAATTGTTTTTTTGTCTGCTTTTGCTCTTGCTTTAATTGTGTCAATAAATCCCATGATCTTTTGACTCCTTTCGATAAATTTACTCGATATTTTCATTGTAGTACGCTTTTTGCCCTTTCGCAAGTATAAAATTCAAAACAACTGGACAAAAAAAATCCAAAACGGAGGAATTCATGCATTCCTTTTCTGTTTTTGTTACGATAGGGCTATGTGATCCGCGGTTCCTCTCTATTTGGAATCGTGCTATTTTTTTCGAAAGAAGGTACGTTTTATGACCATTACCGCAGTCATTGCAGAATATAATCCTTTTCATAACGGCCATGCTTATCAGCTGGCAAAAAGCCAGGGAGCTGACCGGGGCGGACTACCTTGTCGTGATTATGAGCGGCGATTTCGTCCAGCGCGGCGCACCTGCCATTCTCGATCAGCACGACCGTGCGGAGCTGGCGCTTCTTGGCGGCGCGGACCTTGTGCTGCAGCTTCCGTGTCACTTTGCGCTCGGCAGTGCGCAGCATTTTGCACGCGGGGCGGTATCGCTTCTTACTGCGCTTGGCTGTGTCGATTTTCTCTGCTTTGGCAGTGAATATGGAGACACGGCGCCGTTTCTGGAACTCGCTGATGTTCTGCTCCACGAGCCGGAGGAATACCGTGAGCTGCTCTCCGGTCTGCTTCGGAACGGACTTTCCTTCCCGACGGCGCGCGCACAGGCACTTTCCGCTTATTTTTCTGACAGCGCTTCCTTCTCTTCGCTTTCAAAAGAAGAACTTGATACCTTTTAAAAAGAACCAAACAATATTTTAGGCATTGAATATGTCCAGGCACTTCTGCTGTCACAAAGCCGCATTCGGCCGGTAACGATCCGCCGGGAGGGCAGCGGCTACCACGAAGGAGCGCTTTTCACACAGGCACTCCCTTCTGCTACAGCAATGCGGAATCTTCTTTTTTTTCCAATCCGCATAAGGATCCGGAACTGTCCGCGCTCGCCTCCTGCATGCCGGAAGCGGTCTTTCCCGCTTTCCAGAATGCCGTCGCATCTCATGGACTGTTGACCGCCGATGATTTCAGCCTGCTCCTCGCCGCACGGCTCCTCACGGAGACGAAGGAATCTCTCCTCCTGTCTCGACCTCTCGCCGGATCTTGCCAACCGTATCCTCCGCCTGCGTTATGCATGTTCCTCATTTTCAGAATTCGCCATGCAGCTTAAAACAAAGGAAATGACGTATACCCGCATCAGCCGCGCCCTGATGCATCTGCTTCTGAACCAGAAAACATTGTACCCGGCCGGCTATAACCGTGTTCTCGGTTTCCGAAAAAGTGCCGGTGCATTGTTAAAAAGAGATTAGAAGGCGTTCTTCTCTGCCGCTCATTACCAAGGCAGCCGACGCCCCGCGGCTTCTTACCGGCGATGCACTTGCCGCCTTTGAGAGCGATATACAGGGCCTCTCTTTTTTTACGAGACTGTCCGTTCTCACAAAACAGGGACACCGTTCGTCCATGAATACACAAAAAAGCTGGTTCTGTTATAGAACCAGCTTTTTTCCAGCATCAGCATCTGCTTATATCGTAAACGGTGAAAACTGAGTACCTTTTTATCAGTTTCTATTTGTGCCATAATTATAGCTATCCTCTTAATTAACGCAAATTCTAGATGCGCGGAACCACCCTTTGCAATCGTTCATACTTATTGTTTTTAAGGCCGCTTTTACAGCCGCAGGTAGTTCAGCAGCAACACGGACTTTCCTTTTTCTGAGAAAGGATTTTCATTTTTGACCACATTTTTTCAATAGGGTTCAAATCTGGACTGTATGGTGGCAAATATAGATAGGAGATCCCTGCCTTGTCTAAAAGTTCCGTCACTATTTTGACATGATGAGAACGCATGTTATCCATGATTACAACATCGTCTTTCTCAAGGCTCGGTATCAATTGTTTTCCCATATATTCACGAAATCGCTGTGCAGTTGTTCCGGCAGGCGTGTTGATCGGAGTAGCATCCATGGCACGTTTCCCATGTACTGCATGTGCATAGTGTCTTGTGAGATTTGTATTAATACCGCTTTCATCGAGATATATTTGATGTTCTGCATTTGCACCAGATATAGTTTCTATCCATTGACTGCGTTTTCTCTGCACATCGATCCATTGGGACACTCCTGTTCTTTTTTTGCATGCAAAGACTTTTTTTCTTATAAGTGTAACCTTGTTTTATCAGAAAACGCCTGACGGCTTCATCGCCTACAGGTAAATGAAGCGTTTCGACAATCTCTCCTTCATTGTGATATCCGGTTGTTCTTGCACAAGTTCCAGAATATCGTGGTGCTGTTTTTCTGTAAGAATTGTTTTCCGGCCTCTCATCTGCGTTCTGGTCTCATAACTGCTAGTGCGTGCACGCTCTTCTACAAGGCGGTATACGGTGCTTTCATTTACTGAAAAATATTTTGCAATTTCCCTGGCATTGTGAGTTTTATCCCAGGCTTCCAATACTCGTTTTCTAGCTTCATTGTGTAGCATACTATCATCTCCTACACTATATTTTTTATCACCGCTGTAAAGGGACTGCATTATTTAAGAGGTTTGCTCTAGAAGCCGCATCCATAATCACAGCGATTATGGATATTCGGTTATTCGCCGCAGAATACTTCGATCATATCCGTAAACCAGCGCAGTTCACGGGCAAAGCGCTCCCGCAGCTGCGCCGGATTTTCACGGCCCTTGTCGAGATCAAAAAAGCCGCGTCCGCTGTGAACCGCGATATACAGCCTGCCCGTCCGAGTTAAGATTCACGGCGAATTTTCCGATGGAGGAATCCGCCAGCGCCAGAATCCGCTCCATCCGGTCTGGGTGACAGGATGCGCAGAGCCGCCGCTTCATCGTCGCTGCTCAGATTGAAGCGCTTGTCGAAGCCCTCATTCCCTGTTTGGATGGTTTTGGAGCTGAACAGCTTATCCAGTCTGTCCCGCGGCCAGATGGTCAGCCATGTGGGAAATTCCCGGTTCAACTCACTCAGCATCCACTGACCGGTATAGACAGGCTGCTCGTTCTTTTCCCCACAGGCCCGTTTCCTCCCGCTGGACCTCGTTGACCTCCGTCAGCCTGACGGTACACAGCTCCGTAGTCAGGCCACGATATGTTCCCCGAACATACCCACTGCCGCTGCAATGGGTGTGTCTGGGCAGGGGAATATTGGTGTCGTTTGCGTCCAAAAGGGGAGGAGCAGGGTTCATCTTTACGTTTTCAAAGGCAGTGCCCACGATGTCCGGAGCAATGGAGTCGAAGGTCTGCCGGCCTGCCTGCTCCTTGGACTTGCCCTGCACCATTTGCCCCAGGCCGAGAACCACGCCGCCGATGACAACCAGCACAAGGTTGTCGCCCAGGATCATACCCGCCACAGCGATCACCCCGCCCAGCATCGAGAGAATTTTTTTCCACTCAGTTTGCCGCCTTTGCTCTTGCGCAGCTCCTGCTCCAGCTGTTCCTCTGTCCTGTTCGTTTTCTGTTCTGTCATATTCTTCTTCTCCTTTCGCCCCGCCGGCCAGGTCGGAGCTTTTCATCAATAGATACAACTCATTTCGTTCTCTCTAACTCTTAAAAATCACATCTAAATATGGCATAATATCCTCTACAGAGTATCCCATTTTTTCCAAGTATTTTCTTTGTATATTGCTATCGTAGCTTAGCAAAAAAATAAGTTCTTGCAACATCATACAATTCTGTTCCCCTTACATACATTCATCATGTCAATAAGCACCAATTGATTATTTTGGTCAAAGCATTACATTTTCCAAATGGAGATCGCCATGAATAAAGCAATCACCATCAGCTAAAGCATTGATTTTAGCAATTGTTTCTTCATCTGTTGCAAACATTTTCAAAAAATCTTTATATGATATAACATCGTCTATATTATGTTGCATTAACTGTTTATGAAAATCAACAAACTCATCCATCCACTCATCATATACCCGTTCACTTGATTCGTTGAATTTAACAGAAAGTATTTCTCCGACAATCCGGTCATAAACAATACCTTTTCGTTCATCCTCCATGATGAGCCTGTGAGCCTTTGGAGTTCTTATTCCTAATTTCCATGCCATAGTTGCATTGCAAAACTCATGTTCAATAATTTTTGTTGGATATTGTGGATAGAACAATTTACATATCAAATTATCTCCATACTCATATATTTCTGCGGTATTCCTTTTTGCTATCAATTTCATATTTATAATCCCCTTTCCTTCAAAGGAACCTTTTGGTTCCTTTGTATCTTCGCTTTCCGTGTAAAGTCAAACTGCATGAAACGCATCTCACCATTGAGTATAAAATTGATCATAACATGATGCATGATGTGTTCTGCTGTTCCCTGTGTGATTGCTTCCATCGTCATCTGCTGTTTTATCCGATTAAGATCATCTGTATTGCCAGATGCATAACGCATGATTTTCTCACGGATATAATCATCAAACATTTGCTCATCTGACTCCGGGAAAATATTATCACCATTTAACAGCTTTGTATCCTGATGGAGCTTTCTGCATTTTCCTGTATCCTCAAAATCAATGTACAGGATTTCTATATAATGATTTTGAGCGCTTTTTCATATATTGCAGCCTGAACCGCTTTCTCCAACAACTGAATTACTCCTTGTTTTCTCATGTACTATTAATGCTTCATAGCACTCCCGCATTGTTATATTTTAGTCCTCCGTCTATCTTTCACTGCTTATTTGCCACTGCCCTATCAATTATATTTCACCAATTTATGAATTAC